>Ga0206973_1179_pt2 | contig 11611 bp, 5 predicted proteins | sample Alteio_BWOrgHeat_83_FD_152927 | JGI IMG/M metagenome (GOLD analysis project Ga0206973, IMG submission 152927) | Enriched cells from forest soil in Barre Woods Harvard Forest LTER site, Petersham, Massachusetts, United States -... | ecosystem: Environmental > Terrestrial > Soil > Temperate forest > O...
ATCTTCTCCGCCGCCACCGCCGTAATAGCCACCACCACCGCCTCCTCCTGTTGCCGCACTGCTTACCCATCCAAATCCTTCCGTTCCTCCGTTACCCAATGTGCCTGCAGGTGCTACCTGTCCACCCTGGTCTGTACCCCCTGCTCCACCACCTGTTTGTGTTCCTCCCTTTCCGCCACTGTTCGTTTGATTATATCCTGAATTATGATCCCAGTTTCCATCACCTGCAATCAATCCTCCACCAGCGCCTCCTGCCTGCGTTACTGTGCCTGAACCTCCGCCGCCACCGGCTACCAATACTCTGTTGGTTAGATCCTGGCCATTTATTCTTATATCTGTAGCGCCGCCACCACCGCCGGCATTTATATCTCCGCCATAATGCATTCCTCCGCCGTTATACGCTGTCGTACTATTGTAAGTACCATTGTATCCATATCCTCTTTGTCCAACATATATATACAATACTTCGCCCGGTGTAACATTCATTGTTGCCTGTACCCTGCCTCCCAAACCAGGAATACCTTGTGCAGGATAGCCAAATAATGCTTCATAATCATATCCACCCATACCTCCCCTGGCATCTACCTGTATGCTCGTTACTCCCGCCGGTACCGTAAAGGTTTGTAAACCTCCTGTATAATTGAACGTCTGCGTAAAAGGCTGTGAGTTCAGCTGCGCATAGTAAACTGTGTTGCTTTGCGGCGAAACTGTATATACAGTACCGAATATTGCGCTATCCAATAAGTTTCCGGCTATTGGTGAATCATACCAGTATATAGTCTGGGATGAAGAAGGAGAAACAGACAGGTCTGTATTTGAACCTGAGCAGATAGCAGGTGGAGAAGCTACAGGAACAGGGAAAGCAGTAACCGTTACATTCACCGGTGTTCTTGCACTGCCATTATCAGAAACCCAATAGGATGTACTGGTATTCAATGAAGGTGTGGTAAAACCAGCACCTGTAAATAAAACTGTGCCACCCGAAGCTGCATCATACCATGAAAAAGGCCCGGTACCGCTGGCAGTAAGTGTTACAGAACCACCCGGACAAACCGTTGTTGTACCTGAAACTACAGGAACAGGAAGCACTGTAACAACCACCTGGTCACTGTTTATGCAACCCGTAGCGGTATAAGACCCGGTTACTGTATAAGTGGCAGTTACCGAAGGAGTGAAGGTTTCACTGGCAGCATTGGAAGGAACAGGAAACCATGAATAAGTATCTGCCCCTGTAGCAGTTAAGGTTACGCTGCTCCCGGCGGAAACAATTTGATCCTCTCCCGCATATACCGGTGGAAGCGGGTTAACAGTTACGGTTGATTGTGCCGTAGTACTGCATCCTGCATTATTATGTCCTGTAACCGTATAAGTGGTAGTTGTACCCGGGGAAACATTTATGGAGGAACCGGTCAGATCACCAGGCTCCCAGGTATAGCTGTCTGCCCCTGAAGCCGATAAAGTTGCAGTCTTGTTGAGGCAAATTGCCTGGTCAACTGATACTGATACGCTGGTAACGGTTACGGTTACGTTGCTGGTATTTGTACAACCATTATTAAGTTCACCGGTAACGGTATAGGTAGTTGTTGCGTCCGGCTGAACATTAACCGTTGGCCCGGTTAAATTACCCGGCATCCAGGTATAGGTATCAGCACCTGTTGCAGTAAGGTTTACAGCCGTTCCTGCACAGGTAAGTACATTTGAGCCTGCACTTACAGTTGGGGTTGTATTTACAGTTACGGTAACCGGTTGTCTTGTTGTTGAAGCACAGTTAACCATCGCGTTGTAGGTAATGATCAGTTGCCCGTCTGTATTTTGATAACCTTGTGTATGTACAACATTCTGAAGCAAGACAGGGTCTGTATAACTGCTGCCTCCACCACCACCTGCATAATCTTCTCCGCCGCCACCGCCGTAATAGCCACCACCACCGCCTCCTCCTGTTGCCGCACTGCTTACCCATCCAAATCCTTCCGTTCCTCCGTTACCCAATGTGCCTGCAGGTGCTACCTGTCCACCCTGGTCTGTACCCCCTGCTCCACCACCTGTTTGTGTTCCTCCCTTTCCGCCACTGTTCGTTTGATTATATCCTGAATTATGATCCCAGTTTCCATCACCTGCAATCAATCCTCCACCAGCGCCTCCTGCCTGCGTTACTGTGCCTGAACCTCCGCCGCCACCGGCTACCAATACTCTGTTGGTTAGATCCTGGCCATTTATTCTTATATCTGTAGCGCCGCCACCACCGCCGGCATTTATATCTCCGCCATAATGCATTCCTCCGCCGTTATACGCTGTCGTACTATTGTAAGTACCATTGTATCCATATCCTCTTTGTCCAACATATATATACAATACTTCGCCCGGTGTAACATTCATTGTTGCCTGTACCCTGCCTCCCAAGCCCGGGATACCTTGTGCAGGATAGCCAAATAATGCTTCATAATCATATCCACCCATGCCTCCCCTGGCATCTACCTGTATGCTCGTTACTCCTGCCGGTACCGTAAAAGTTTGTACGCCTCCTGTATAATTAAATGATTGGTTAACAATCTGGGCTTGCGACTGAGCATAATAAGTAGTGGTTGCTGTTGGAGACACCCTGAAACTATCATTGCTCAAAGACGAGCCAAGCAGGTTACCACCTTCCGGGGCATCATACCAATATACATGCTGCCCTGCAGCACTATCTACTGTAGCAGACAGGTTACTGCTGAAACCCTGGCAAATTGTTGAAGGTGTGGCTAATACATCGGCAGGTGTAGTAATTGAAGGATTGGGAGAGACCAGTACATACACATCATATCTTGCGCTGGTGTTTCCATCCACCGTTTGTTCTACATAAAAATGTGTATTACTGATCAAAGGCGGGGTTGTATAAGTGTCAGAACCTGATAAAAGGTTTCCGTCAGCAGCTGCATCGTACCAGGCAAATGTGGCACCAGGCGCTCCTGTTGCTGTTAAAGTAGTGCCGGTATTATAACAGACCATTAGTAACCCGGTAACTGCAGGCGGTACCGGTGGATCATTAACAGCAGAGGCGTTTGGGCCGCCCTTAGGCCAGTTAAAGTTGCGGCTGTTTGTAATTGATAATTGCCTGCTGTTGCTGCTTGTATGAACCAGCAATGCAAAAATTAATACACAGAGAAAGTAAAAATGTTTCATGTTTACAGATTTTCATTTAGTATAATTTTTTGCAGCATTGAAGCATACTTTTTTTAGATCCTGCTTCTTTTATTGTTGGGGCTAAATACATTTAAACCACCAGCTAAGCAATAAAAAAAATATCACAATAAGAAGATATATTAATAATTTTTTCTATTTCTCAGGTTCTGACACAATGTTCAAGTGATTTTTTTAAGATCTCAAACTTACCGTTAGTCTGAAGCAAATGCAAGTTTTTGCTGTGACAATAGTGTAACAACTGTTTTTAAAAGCGTAACAAAAGTGTGACAGGGATTATAGATTTAAAAACCAACCAACCCAGGCTGTCATATTTTTTCTAAACCTTCTTCCAGACCATTTTCATCTATAAGTTTCGGTTTTCCCTGATACAACCAGGGATCTGATACACACATAAAGGCTTATTTTTACGATATAACTTCGATATTTCTTCGACATTTCTTCGATTGTATTGATCGAAGTTATATCGAAGTTATATCGAAGAAATATCGAAGTTATATCGAAGAAATGAACTTCTGGTTATAAAGATGACAAGCATGCCTTGTACAGAAAAAACTTTACACATTTAAAACGGGGAAGAATACGGAATACGATAACAACCAACATCTTTTTTCTTATCTCTTATATAAAAAACTCTGCCAACGGGTTAAAATATTGAGGTTATATTGCGTTTATATTGAATCAAAAATTTATTCATAATTAAAACCTGTGATAATGCATATCAGAACCTGGCACGAACGCCAGCAAGCTTCATTAACCTTTGCGCAAAAACTTGCAGACAACGTTGCAAACGGAATGGGATCATGGCGGTTTATTATCATCCAGTCTTTAATAGTGTTGTTATGGATGATATTGAATTTGGTTGCGTATCTCTATCATTGGGATCCTTACCCTTTTATTTTATTGAACCTGCTGTTTTCAACACAGGCTGCTTATGCGGCTCCTATCATTATGATGTCGCAGAACAGGCAAAATGAACGCGATCGTGCACAGGCACTTGCCGATTATGAAACGAACGTTGAAGCAAAAAAAGAAATTGAAGCGCTGGTTGTGCTGTTGAATAAAATTGAAACAGATACATTAGGTAAAATATTAAAATTGCTGGAAGAACAAAAAGCAAACAATAAAGCTTAATCAAAAAAGATTAAACAAACATGTCATATTGCAGTGCTATCGAAAACATGCAGCCTGAAGAAAGAAAAGCTTTACATAAAAATTATCATGATAACTATTACGGCTTTCCTATACATGATGATAATGAACTTTTTGGAAGATTAATACTGGAAATAAACCAGGCAGGATTAAGCTGGGAAACGATTCTTAAAAAAGAAGCTGCTTTTAGAAAGGCGTACAAAAATTTCAATATAAAAAAAATAGCTGCTTTTAAAGATGAAGACATTGCAAAGCTTTTGGCAGATGAAGGCATTATCCGCAACAGGCTTAAAGTAAATGCTGCAGTTGAAAATGCAAAAGCTATTTTGAAATTGCAAAAAGAATTCGGCTCATTTGAAAAGTGGTTGAACCATCATCATCCTAAAACAAAAGAAGAGTGGGTAAAGTTGTTTAAGCAAACATTTAAATTTACAGGTGGTGAAATTGTCGGCGAATTTCTGATGAGTATTGGCATGCTTCCGGGTGCGCACGCAATTGATTGTGTTGTTTATAAAAAAGTGTTGAAAGCAAAACCTATGTGGGCTGATAAAAAAATAAACACATCAAAATAAATTACAGCTATCTTATCAATACAAGCGTGCCTTTCATCTTAGGCATTTTACCATTTCTGAAAATAACATCATATATATACACACCTGCAGGCTGTGGTACTGAGTTCAATGTGCCGTCCCATGCAACTTTTCCCGATGAACTGTGATATACCAGTTGTCCCCAGCGATTGAAAATTCTTACATCAGCATCTAACCCCACATCAAGATAAGGAATGCTCCATGTATCATTCAGGCCATCGCCGTTAGGCGTAAAAGCATTGGGAATAAAAATGGCGTCAACCACTTTTACATTCACTCCATCATCGTTTGAACATCCGAAAACAGATTGTGCCATCAACGTATAAAATATATCTGCACCGGGTGTAACAACTGCTTTTAAAGCAGTTGGATCTTCCATGTACACAGGTGGAGTCCAAAAGTAGGAAAGCGTTTCTCCGTTTGCACTTGCAACGGCATTAATTGTATCGGGATAACCTCTTACATAAATACGATCGGGACCTGCATCAACAGAAGGAAGAGGATGCACATAAATGGAAAGTACGTTTGATGCAACGCGGCATGTTGTAATTGATGCAACAATAGAATCTGATACTGCAAACCTGTATAAATAATTGCCGGGTTGTATTACCGGGGGCCTTGGATAAGACTTACCGATGGCACCTGGAATATCCTGCCACGTTATCCCTTTATCAGAACTTGATTGCCATTGGTAAACCGGCTTTTGATAAACAGAAGAAGCGCTTCCAAACAAATTATATTTAGTGGTGTTGCCACTGCATATGTTTACGGTATCAGGATTATTTTCTATTGATGCAGTTATCTGCGCACCGCAGGGCCTGAATGCAATATCGTCCAATGCAAGGTCGTTACCATTACCACCCGGTGAGTTATTTCTCATACGCAAAACTATGTTTGCATTGTCAGGAGGTGTTGTAAAAAGAATACCATACTTTACCCATACAGGAGATGATGTGCCGGGTATATTTCCTGTATCATAAGAACCGAGTATAGTGCCATCAGGTTTTTCAATCGTAAAAACAATATCAGGTTGAATGCCGAATGTATTCAGCACATTCATTATCCACGAGGAAAATTCATACGTTGTATTCGGGCAGAGATCTGAAACAGTGGTAACAAAAAAATCTCCCGGTTGGTACGATGCATTTACCAACATAAAATTTCCATTGCCAGTATGATCATTTGTTACAGTAAACCAATGATCATCGAAACAGGCTGCAGTATATGAAGTAATCGTATAATAACCATCATTAGGGCAAGTGCTTGAAGTGTAAGTATAGCTTGATGTTGGCACGTATGATGAAGGCCCGGCAGCGCCTTGACCGAACGTAATATTTACCACAGGATCACCTAGGCTGCCTGTACATATTTGCGCCTGTATTGCATATGAATAAAGTGAAATTGCCGCTGAAATGAGTAACCTTAAAACAGAATATTTTTTCACTATGAGCGGGTGTCTTGTTTAAGAACAGCAAATTAACCGTAATTATTTTATTGAAATGATATAAACCCCACATATCTGCAGCAGAATTATTAATTCAAAAAAGGTTTACAACGAAAAACGAATTCAGATTGTCGTGTTATATTGTAAAAAAATCACAGTATAAACCAAGGTTGCTTGAACCAGTCTTCACCAAAAATTTATAATCAACATTATGAAACCAATTTCTACACTTTTGCTTTTTGCTGCAACAATCTTTTTTGCTTTACAATCAACTGCGCAGGAAGCGCATATCTTAAAAAGTACAAATGACCCTTCACTTCAAAAACTTATCAATGAAAAAAAACCTGTTCGTTTTGTTATTGATCAAAATGCAAACGGATCTGTTGTAAAGTTTTATGAACAACTGCAACAATCGAAACAAACAATTATTGCCTCAAATGTTTCAACGGCGGAATCAGCAAATTTTCATCTTACAAAAGACATCAATGCACAAACTGATGCAAACCCGGCTAACAGCGATTACATAGCGGGCAATCCATATGCTATATTAAACAGCGTTATGTACTTTTCTGCAAATGACGGAGTACATGGCAATGAACTTTGGCGCAGCGATGGCACTGCCGGTGGTACTTACCTGGTAAAAGATATTCAGCCAGGCATTAATTCTTCCGCGCCTTCAGAGATTATTGTTGCGAATAACAAATTATATTTTACAACACTACCAACGCTGTCTTATACAGGTGGCCTTTGGGTAAGCGACGGCACTGATGCGGGCACTATTCAATTATTGAGTTTTGCATCAAGCGGGCCTGGTGTTAATAATTCGTATTCTCTTACCAATGTATCAGGAACTGTATTTTTTTTATGTGGAGGTACTTATTATCCGCAGGTATGGAAAACAAACGGCACTGTGCAGGGCACAGTTATGGTTAAAGACTTAAATGGTTTAGGCAATTCTCCAACATTATATGCTGCTGCAAACGGGAATTATTATTTCACCTTGTATTCAGATTTATATGGGAGGGAATTATGGAAAAGCGATGGCACTGATGCAGGCACATTTATGGTAAAAGATATTTCAACTTCTACAGATTTTTTCGCCGGCCCGGCCCAGCTTACACCTTATAATAATAAATTATATTTCTCTCAGGATGATGGTACAGGCAGAAAGTTGTGGTATACAGATGGTACAACTGCAGGCACACAAAAAGCAGGCGGGCAAGATGATATCTCACTCTCAACAGATTATAGTTTCTTTTTTGTGGATATGCCTTTTGCGATACTTAAAAACGAGATATACTTCAGTGCTTCAAGCACTACTGCGGGTACAGAATTGTTTAAATACAGTACTGTCAATAATTTTTCTTTGGTAAAAGATATAACACCCGGAACAGATAGCGGCATTTTATATAACATAACAGCCACTGGCAATTTTATATCCTTTGTTTATCAAAACACAGATGAACTTCAATACCAGTTGTGGACAACGAAAGGAACTGCCGACAATTCACACCTGGTTAAATCTTATGATAATTACAGTGCTTTTTTCAGTGAACTTACATACAATAATGGTATATTATATTTTACATCTAATACAACAGGTTATGGTAATGAGTTATGGGAAACAAAAGGCACTTCGGCAAGTACTGTTCTTGTAAAAGATATTTATGCCGGAAGCACAAGCTCAAACCCGCTTTATTTAACATCGTTTCAAAATAAACTCTACTTCAATGCGGCATCAAAAAACTCAGGAACGGAATTGTGGGTTACAGATGGAACAATGGCAAATACCAACATACTTAAAGAAATAAACAGTTCATCAACTGATTATTCCGGGCCAAATTATTTTAACCTGTATGCCGGTGGTGGTAATGCGGGAAAAGCCATTAAAAACACGCTGCTTTTTACAGCTACAAGACCTGAGACAGGCTATGAGCTTTATGCTTCTGACGGAACATCTGCAGGAACAAGTTTGTCTAAGGATTTAATTAAGGGTGAAGGAGGTTCAAATCCGCAAATGTTTACCGCAGTTAATAATTCAGTTTATTTTGTAGCGTATACACCTGACAGTACTTATTATGGACAAAATCTTTTCAAAATTGACAGTAACAGAAATTTAGTGCAGGTTTCAAATATTACCAATCAAAGTTATGGGTATATCTCATCCTTTGCAGTAGCAGATAATGGCTATGCTTATTATATTTTGAATTCCAGTTCATCCCCGCTTCCGCAGCTTTGGAGAAGTGATGGCACAAAAGAAGGTAATATTTTATTAAGCGATTCTCTTATAACCCTTACGTATCCGCTCAGCTTAAAAACTGTTCATAACAAAGCTTTCTTTACTGCAGGCACTGCTAATACAGGAACTGAATTGTGGGTATCAGACGGAACTGTTGCCGGAACAAATCTTGTTAAAGATATTGCCCACGGAAGTGTTTCTTCCAATCCATATTCTTTATATGCATACAATAACGAAATATATTTTGGTGCCGATAATGGCTCAGGCAATGCCTTGTGGAAATCAGATGGAACAACTGCAGGAACAATTAAATTAAAAGCCATTCAGCCATACAATCTACTAAATTACGGATACGATTATAATAATTATTTCTGTGTTTCAAACAACTTACTTTATCTAAGCGCAACAAGTGCGAATAATGGCACCGGTTTATGGAAAACAGATGGAACAAGTGCAGGAACTGTTTTAATTAAAGTAGCAGGCACAGGAAATTCCAATCCGGCAACCTTAACTGATGTAAACGGAATTTTATTCTTTACCGCTTTTAATCAGCAACTATGGAAAACAGATGGCACAACGAATGGAACGGCTCTAATACAAGATTTTTTAAACCCTTTTTATTTGAATTTCGAGCGTTGTGTTGCTGATGGAAAATTCTTTTTTAATGTAAACCAGCTTTTATGGGTTTCGGATGGAACTGATGCAGGTACGCAACCCGTTAATGATGCAGGCTTGAATAATGTAAGTCTTGTTTCTAATCTTGCTGTTGCAGGCAATACTGTTTTCTTTAATGGTTATACTGATAAATACAATTATGAATTATATGCCGGTGATGCAACAAAAGTTTTACAATCCGTTTCATCAAACAAAGCAATTAAAGAATCAACTTTTACAGCAACAGTTTTAGAAAACCCTGTGAGAACTGCATTAACTATAAAGATTCAATCTTCAAAAAACCAAATGGTAAATATTATTGTGAGTGATCAACAGGGAAGAAGTATCTCAACACAAAAGACTTTAATAAATAAAGGCAGTAATACAATTAAAATGAGTGCGGCTAATTGGTTTAATGGCTTGTATTTTATAAACCTTACAGGCAATGCCGGTGACCAAATTAGGTTGCAGGTATTGAAATAAATTTCAAGTCTCTTTAAATTAAAAAATGCATTCATGATTTTTATGAATGCATTTTTTATTTAGCAAACATTTTCCTACAACCTTTTTATTTTATTGATATAGATCAAAGGATCGAATGTCCCATCTGTTTCAGGTGCATTATAAATACTTTTTACAACACTCATACCTTTTACAATACTTCCAAAAGCAGCATAACCTTGCCCATCTGGATTATTTGCGCCACCATAATCAAAGCCTGGCTGATCGCCAACACAAATAAAAAATTCTGTGTTCGCAGTGCCGGGAGTTGATCGGGCTAAAGATATAGTTCCATCTTTATGTTGTATACCTGTTTGCTTTGTTGATTCATGTGCAATACCCGGAATAGTTGCCGCAAGTTTATAATTGGTTTGCCATATTCCGCCTTGTATCAATTCAGATTTTGGTGCATTGGTTGGTTGCTCATCATCTCTTAAAACACGATAAAAAGTTGCGTTGTTATAATAACCTGAATCAATATAAGATAAAAAAGCAGCTACAGATATTGGCGCTTGCTTTGGGTATAATTCAACTTCAATATCACCAAACTTTGTTTCAATCAATACATGCGGGTTTTGATTTTTTGAAGATGTGCAGGCGCATAAACCAAACAAGAAAAGTATCATCCATCTTTTAAACATCGTGCTGTTTTTTACAAAACTATTATAACAATGTAAGCTTTGTTTAAGAAGATATTTTATGCATCAGCATTTTAAGAATTACAGCTTAAAAAAGATTTTCTTTTTGTAAAGGAAATAACACATGCTCCATTCCAATACAAAAATGCAAAGTGAAGAAATAATTGCTTTTGGCATGTCGGGTACATTTATCAATTGCATTAAGCCGCTACTGATAGCAGTTATGTAACCATTAAACCATCGATCGCCAACTATTTCAAAAAAGAGATAGATAAACAATGAATTCATTCCAATTATTAAAAAAAATTTGAGATATTTTTTATGATTAAGGATATCGATCCACCAATAACAAAATGATAATCCCAATAAACACCAACCTAAAGAAACAATTGTAAACGAAGATGTGGCAATGCGTTTAATTATAGGTGTGATGTGTGTTACATCTAATAGGTAGCCTGCGGCTAAACAAATAAAAGCACAGATTAATAATGGCTTTACTTTATTTTTTGAATTACTTAAAAATAATTTACCTGTTAATGCACCTGCAATGGTATGCACAGCTGTTGGAATACAATTGATAGCAACCCAGCCGCCTTTATTTATTTTATTCATAAGAATAAGGTCAATATAATTTCCAAAATTGTGTTGATCAGTAAATGGCTGATCAAAGCCGGGAATATTTGTAAAGCGATACAATATTTCTGTTAACAATAAAAGAAATATGCAAAACAGAATTTGCCACGTTGCATTCCAATTGAATATTAAAAATGCGATCAATGTTGTGAATGATAATTGTGTTAATACATCCCACAACTCAAATGATAAACCTTGCGGGCGCACTGCATAATCTAACACGCCCCAAAAGAAAAGCCAGCCACAACGTTTAAATGTTTTTTTGAAAGAAGTCATCCACGTATAACCTTTTTCTTTTTGACTTTTTAATGAATAGGCCAATGATACGCCTGCCATAAACATAAAGCCAGGTTGTATCAAATCCCAGAAGTGCAAACCATTCCATGGATGATGAAAAAATTGTTGCATCAAGTCGTAAAAAATTGTTCCCTCAGATGCCTTGGATAAATGCTCATATAAGCCTGTGCTTTCGAGCGCAAGCAACACCATTATAAAGCCACGCATAAAGTCGAGAGAAGCTAAACGGTTTGATAGTTTTGGTCTGAATATTTCTGCTTCCATAAAAAATTTATGACTGAAA
>Ga0206973_1189_pt1 | contig 11568 bp, 17 predicted proteins | sample Alteio_BWOrgHeat_83_FD_152927 | JGI IMG/M metagenome (GOLD analysis project Ga0206973, IMG submission 152927) | Enriched cells from forest soil in Barre Woods Harvard Forest LTER site, Petersham, Massachusetts, United States -... | ecosystem: Environmental > Terrestrial > Soil > Temperate forest >...
AAGCACCTGCGAGCGGATCTTCATGCTATCTCCCAAACCATACGAAGGTTCGGCGGTATAGCTTTCAAACCATAAGCCAGCACAGGCAGCTATCAGGTTATCCAGTTCTTTAGCCTTTTGTGTACGCCAGTAAACGTCCGAAATTTTCTCAATCCTGCCAAGCAGTTTTACCAATGCAGGTTCCCGACAACCGGCGAGGGCGGACATGGGCATCACACATCTTCGGCTATACTGGCGCAGGAAGCTTTTACAGCAGCCGGGTGGGCGGCTACGTAAAGCACACTACCAAGTACATCCAGTTTTTTAAAATTCTGTTGAATAGAAGCTATATCAGTAGGCGGGGCTGTTTGTGCAAAGGAAAAAGAAGCAACAAGTAAAAATGCTGCAATGAGTTTAATGCGGTTCATACAAGCAAATATATTGAAAGATAAATAGCATAATTAATGTGTATCAATAATTTAACAATATGGCGTTCTGCTGATAATTTCAGGATTAATGAAAGATCAGGACTAAAATATTTCACCTTTCCACCCCTGCCGGTATTTCCTCTAAATAAGGCTGTAATGAAATACAATCTTTTTAAAACAATGCATAATCTTCATTTGTTAATCGATTGATTAATTTTTAATTCCTGATTATCAGCTATTTATATAAACATTGCAAAAGGATGACTATATCAATCAATCGCTTGATTAATTTTGTTCTGTTGAAATTATGGAAAAAGAGAAGATAGATAAAAAAGACCACATACTTGATGTTGCTGAAAAGGTTTTTTCAGAACACGGGTTCGATGGCGCTTCTACCCGGATGATATCCGGTGAGGCCAATGTTAACATGGCAATGCTCAACTATTATTTTGGTTCAAAAGAAGGTTTGTTTATTGCCGTTGTTGAACGTAAAATAACTTCCTTTCAGGATATTTTGATAAACCTGGGCAGTACCGGGATGAGCCCATGGGATAAAATAGAACAGTATATAGAAATATATGGAGATAAAGTAGTGAATAACAATTGTTTCCAAAAACTATTGTACCGTGAATTGGGGCATAACCCGGCGGACAGAGCTTTCGGATAAGCTTCGCAGTATTTTAATGATAAATGTGGGTGAGCTTACCAAAATCCTGGATGAAGGTGTTAGGTTGGGGCAATTTAGCGCTGATATTGATGTGGCAATGGTGATGGCAACGCTCTACGGAACAAAAAACTATATAATAAACACGCCGCTTATGGCAAGCACTATGCTGGGTTTTGATGTGCAGGATGATAAAATGATGGAAGAAAAGCTAAAGCCCCGGATAAAAATTTACATGAAGAGACTTTTAAAAGCTTACTTAATGACTGACAATGATAACACAAAATAACAACACCGACCTACACCCTTTAAAAAAGCACGTTGAAAAACTTCGTGCGAATCCTTATCCCGGCTATACTGTTAACGTTATTGCTTGGCGTGGCAGCAAAAGCTCAGGACCGTACCATCACTCTTGATGAAGCCATTAAGCTCGGGCTTGATAACAGCAAGGTTTTAAAGCTGTCGAAATCAAAAATCGATCAGGCAGTATCTGAATATAATCAGGCGCTTGATGGGGCAAAACCTACAGGTAAAGCAAGTTTTGGATATGACCGTGCCGAGATACCTGCCAACAGGCTTGACCTTGGGCCAACAAGCCTTTCATTACCAAAAAATGCTGACGCATGGCTGGGAACATTATCATTAACCGAAGTGATATTTGGCGGCAATAAATTAAAATACGCTAAACAATCAACTGAGCTGTTAACCCAGGTTGCACGCCTGGATGCAGATAATGATAAAGATGCTATTACATACGATATTATTAACTCATACTATAACCTTTATAAGGTTTTACAAAGCAAAAAGGTAGTTGAGCAAAATTTAAGCTCGATTGATAAGCAGATCAAACAATCACAACGTTTTTTTGATCAGGGGCTTGTTACCAAAAATGATGTATTGCGTTTCCAATTGCAAAGATCAAATATCGAATTAAACGGTATCGATCTGGAAACCAATCGTAAGATCATCAACTATAATCTCGATATCTTGTTAGGTTTACCCGAGACTACTCAGCTTGCTATAGCACAGATAAATGAAGCCGACAGACAGGTTGGCCCGCTTACAAACTACATTGATACTGCATTGAGCACCCGCATAGAAGTTAAGCAGCTCGATCTGCGTACCCGTGTTGCCGAAACAAGCATCAAAAATGTTCAGGCTAATACCCTGCCAACACTTGCAGCATCGGGCAGTGCATATTATGTTGATGTATCGGCAAACCCGATACCTAAAAGCGGAACTTATATCACACCCATATCTGTTGGTTTAAGCCTTTCGTGGAACTTCTCATCACTTTGGAATAACAAAAACAAAGTAGCTGAGGCTAAAATCCAGCGAGAAGAAGTGATAATCAACAAAAACATCGAGCTCGATAATGTTAAGAAAGAAGTTAACCAAAACTATCAGAGCTATACAATGGCTCTGGATAAAATAAAGCTTTTACAAACATCAATTGAACAAGCTGGCGAGAACAATAAAATACTCGAATCGAAATATCAGAGTAACATAGCATCGGCAACAGACCGGGCAGATGCCGAAACACTGCTATACCAGGCACAAATAAACCTCGAATTAGCAAAAGCTGATGCTGGTTTAGCTTATTACACCCTAATTAAATCAACCGGAAAACTCAATAAATAATACACTTAATCCTAACAATTACATAAAATGGCACAAGAAGCACAAGAAAACGGAACCAAAAAGAAACCCAACAGAGTACTTCCAATTATATTGGGAACAATACTTTTAGCCGGTATCATTTTCGGGATTAAAGAATATATATACTACGGAAAACACGTAGATACAGATGACGCACAAATTGATGGTAACATTAGCCCTGTTGTGGCCCGCGTTGGCGGATATGTTGACAGCATTTATTTTGAAGAAAATACACATGTGAACAGAGACCAGGTATTGGTAAAAATTGATGACCGCGACTATAAAGTTAAACTTGAGCAGGCAGAAGCCGCTGTAACCGGCGCCAGCGCTAATATCAATGTAGGTCAGTCCCAGATTTTTGCAAACGCTGCAAATTCATCAAGTGCAAAGGCACAGGTTGAATCGGCAGCTGCAAGATTAGACAAAACCAATAAAGATTATCAGCGTTATGCTAACCTTGTTAAAGACGGGTCAATAACCCAGCAACAGTTTGACCAGGCAAAGGCCGACCTGGAGGTTGCCCAGGCTAATTACAGAGCTTCACAAGACCAGTATAAAGCAGCCCAGGAACAGGTTGGTGCTACAAAAAAACCAGCTTAATGTTACCCACACTGGTGTTAGCCAAAGGCAGGTTGATGTTGATTATGCAAAGCTGCAATTAACTTATACTGTTGTTAAGTCGCCGGCAAGTGGTATAACATCTAAAAAGAATGTACAGGTTGGCCAATTGGTACAGGCAGGACAAACCTTATTTTCAATAGTTAACGATAATAGCATATACATTACCGCCAATTTTAAAGAAACTCAGCTTGATAAGATCCGCGACGGCCAGAAAGTAAATATTGAAGTTGATGCCTATCCTGATTTAAAATTACAGGGAAGCGTTTACAATTTTTCACCCGCAACCGGAGCTAAATTCTCTTTATTGCCACCGGATAATGCTACAGGTAACTATGTGAAAGTAGTGCAGCGTATCCCGGTTAAAATAAAGATAAATGGATCGAAAGAAGACATAGATAAGCTGCGCCCGGGTATGAGCGTGAGTGTTTCTGTGATAGTTAAAGAGTAAATAAGAATATCGAATAATGAATGCCGGACATCAAACGCCGAAGTTTAAAACTTCATCATTCGGTATTCAATATTCAGTGTTCGATATTAATTCCGATCCATGTTTATAATTAATTAAATAATATACTAATACAATGGCTGAAACCGGCTTTAAAAAATGGATCATTACCATTACGGTGATCGTGGCTTCGTTACTGGAGCTTATTGATACCACTATTGTGAATGTGTCTTTGCCTGTTATCCAGGGAAACCTTGGCGCTACACTTGAAGATGTAGCCTGGGTGGTTACAGGTTATGCAGTTGCAAACGTAATTGTACTGCCAATGTCGGGCTGGCTGGGGAAGCCGGTTCGGGCGTAAACAATATTTTATCACATCTATTATTGTATTCACCATTGCTTCCTTTTTATGCGGTAATGCCACCAGTCTTAATGAGCTGGTGATCTTCCGGATAATACAGGGAATTGCAGGCGGTGGGTTAATATCTACCTCGCAGGCTATACTTGTTGAAACCTGGCCGCGCGAACAAATTGGAACCGCTACCGCATTGTTTGGTTTAGGTGCGGTTGTAGGGCCTACAGTAGGGCCAACAATAGGCGGTTATATTACCGACCACTCTTCGTGGAGGTGGATATTTTATGTAAACATCCCTGTTGGGGCTATTGCGGCTTTCTGTGCCTACACATTTGTTCGGGAAACACCAAAGGAGGGTCAGGGAAAACCGGTAGACTGGTGGGGTATCATCCTGCTGGCTATTGCGGTTGGCAGCTTGCAAACTATCCTTGAAAAAGGAGAGTCGGAAGACTGGTTTGCTAAAACCTATATCCTGGTGCTTACCGTTACAGCGATACTCGGAACCATATGTTTTATATGGCGCGAGCTTAGTATTGAGTTCCCGATAGTGAATTTCGGCATTTTGCGACATCGAAGTTTCTCAGTAGGTATGTTTACATCATTTGTATTGGGTTTTGGCTTATATGGATCGGTATTCGTATTTCCGGTGTTCTGTCAAAACCTGCTTGGCTTCACAGCACAGCAAACTGGTGAATTGTTATTCCCGGGTGGGTTGTGTACCATTATAATGATGCCATTCATTGGGAAAATGTTGAATGGTGGCATTCCAGCGCAATTTATGGCTACTGCCGGAATGTTTTTGTTCTTCGTGTTCACCACAATGCTGAGCAACTCCACTCTTAGCACCGGACAGGGCGATGTATTGATCCCGCTGCTGATAAGAGGTGTAGGTATGGCATTGCTGTTTGTTCCGCTTACCACATTGGCTATAGCAGACCTTAAAGGCCCGGAACTTGGCCAGGGTACAGGCTTAAATAATATGATGCGTCAGTTAGGTGGTTCATTTGGTATAGCAGTATTAACTACTATTATTCATATCCGTTCAGGTTTTCACCGCAGCAATCTTTTAAGTAATATTAATGACTATAACCCGGCATTTACTCAGCGTCTTAATTTGTTAACGCAAGGTTTTATGGCAAAAGGAAAATCATTGCTCGATGCCACGCACATGGCCTATGCGGCCATTGAAGGCGCGGTAACAAAGCAAAACGCTGTTATTAACCTACGATGATGCTTATTGGATCTCAGGCCTTGTAATGCTTTTCTCAATACCACTGCTTTATTTGCAGCCATTTAAAAAATCTGTTAAATTGCCTGCAGACGCCCACTAAAAAATAAAAAGCCGTTCATATTGCGATGAACGGCTTTCCCCAAAAAACTACAATTAAAATTTTATTAGCACCCCGGAAACAAATTATACGTTTGGAGCCGGGATTTATTTAATCTAGGCTATAAATATACACGCTTTTACCTGAAAAACGCAAATTTTATTAGCGTTTCAAATACGATTTATGAAAAATAAATGAAATTTTAACACAAGCATAATTTACGCAGAAGAATTTTCAAATGGCAAAAAGAGGCATACAAGCAAAAGAATAGCCTTTTTTGATCAATTTTATCTCTATTTATGGCTAAAAAAAGGCACCTAAATTAATTTTTTTAAAAACACCTTGCGTAAAACAAAAAGGTGCGTATATTTGCCATCCCAAACGGAGTGGTAGTTCAGCTGGTTAGAATACATGCCTGTCACGCATGGGGTCGCGGGTTCGAGTCCCGTCCATTCCGCATCAAAACAAAATAGGCCGCTAAAATATTGATTTTTAGCGGCCTATTTCATGAAAGAAAATATCGCACTATTTTCTTAACTTTTCAAATGTTCCTTTCTTAACTGCTGTTTAATCGCTTCCTGCATTTCATTTCCACCCTCAGCCACCATTTTGGCATGCCGGTTTACTTCAATATCAATTGGCATGTATTTGAAACTCCATACAACCACTTGGGTAAGGATAGGTAAAAGATCAATGCCTTTTTGAGTAAGGCTGTAAATGATCTTTTGTTTATGTTCAGGATCGCCTTCTTTAGTGATTATCCCTTCCCGTTCAAGCATAGCAAGCCTGTCGGTTAAAATGTTAGATGCGATTTTTTCATCAGATTGAAGTAATTCCCTGAAATGTAGTTTTCCCTCGAACATTATTCCCCTGATGATGATTAAGCTCCACTTATCTCCAAAAACCTCCAGGCCTAAGTTTATGGCACAATATGATCTATGATTTTCCATATAATATTTTTTGCAACCAGTTGCATTTTACAATTAAACATTTATATTTGCAACCGGTTGCATTTTAAAAGCATGCAAATATACTATATCTGGTAAACAAATGGAAATTAACCACATGAAAAAAAGAACTAAGCGTTATCGCCATCTCTTTGCCAGGGATTATCCGTCCGGGTATGTTCATATAGTGCTTAATCAAAAGGTAATCAGTCTTTTGAAGAATTTTAAAACTTAAAATTTATGATATTAAAAAACAAAAATGCAGTTATTTATGGGGCTGGCGGTGCCATTGGCAGTGCTGTGGCCCGTGCGTTTGCCCGTGAGGGTGCTAAAGTATTCCTGACAGGGCATTCTCTCAATTCATTAGAGATAGTGGCAGAAGCCATTACAATGGAAGGCGGATTGGTTGAAGTGGATGTAGTTGATGCCACAAGCGAGCATGACGTAAACAAACACTTTAGACGAATGCTGGAGAAAGTGGGTAAAATAGACATTTCTTTCAATGCGATCAGTACCCCTCAAACCGGTGTACAGGGGATCCCACTACTTAAGTTATCTCCCGAAGCCTTTACTTTCCCAATCAATCTGTACGCAAATTCACATTTCATAACTGCGAGAGCAGCCGGTGAGCATATGGTTGAGAATGGCTCGGGTGTCATCATTACCCTTACCGCAACACCATCAAGGAAGGCAGCGCCGTTGGTGGGCGGTATGTCCGGGGCATGGTCGGTAATTGAAGCTTTAACACGTTCCCTGGCGGTAGAACTCGGTACTTATGGTGTGAGGGTAGTTTGCCTCCGACCGGACGGAATCCCGGAAACGGATACGATTACTGAAGTCTTCGGTCTCCACGCCCAGGCCTATGGTATGCCATCGAATAAAGAGTTTCAATCGCTAATGGAAAGCATGGCCGTATTGAAGCGATTACCAAACCTGGCCGAGGTTGCTAATACTGCGGTTTTTATAGCCTCCGACCAGGCGAGTGCAATTACAGGTACTGTGATTAATCTTTCCTGCGGATCAATCGTTGATTAGCGTTAACAAATAAGTTTTTAAACATAAATATCCTAAATATGGAAAATCTATTAGATTTTGTGATTGAAGGTCATGGGGGCCTGGACCGCTGGAAAAAATATCGTACCCTGTCGGCTACCCAGGTAACCGGGGGCGTATTATGGCCCATGAAAGGTGTCGGCGGTATTCTTGATAAGGTAAATATCACCATTGTATTAAACCAACAATGGGTCTCCCATTCGCCATTTCAAAACTCAGCATATCACACGTCGGTTAAAGCCAACAGGGTTGCTATTGAAACTAATGAAGGCGAGGTAATCGATGAATTACTTAATCCGCGCTTATCTTTTCAGGGCTATACACTCGAATCACAATACAGCAAACTACAGCTGGCTTATGTAGCCGGTTATTCTATATGGACTTATTTGACCGCACCCTTTTCCTTTACAGAGCCCGGTTTTGAAACCTGGGAGGTGGAACCATGGGAAGAAAATGGCGAAACCTGGCGCAGGCTCAAGGTAAAGTTTCCTGATCATATCGCAACACACAGCAAAGAACAGCTGTTTTACATTGATGCAAATGGATTGATAAAGCGGCACGATTATGATGTGGAAGTTTCGGGAAACGCGCCTGCAGTACAATACCTTCACGCGCATAAAGAGATCAATGGGATCGTAGTGGCTACCGAAAGAAAAGTGTATGTCAGGCAAGAAGATAATACCCCATTGCTGCCCGATCCATTACTCGTTTCTATATCTCTAAGCGAGATCAAATTCAGCTGATACTTATACTAAAGCAATAATTACAAAACATATAAGTTGAAAAATATGAAAATTCTGCTAATTGGGGCCACTGGTAACATCGGGCAACGCATTTTAAAGGAGGCTTTGAACAAAGGATATGAAGTAACTGCGGCGCAACGCCATCCTGAAAAGTTAAAAACGCGGCACGCTCTGATGACGGTTACAAAAGTGGATCTCCTGGATGAAATTGAATTGCCTTCATTAATAAATGGGTACAAGCTAATTATTTCATCCATTTCCGCCGGTGGTGAATCTACACCAGAACAGTTCAAAAAAGCTAACGACAACTTAATTGCGGCGTTAGAAGGGAGACCGGATCAAAGATTAATTGTTGTGGGCGGCGCTGGCAACACCGAAGTTGCCCCTGGCGTAAGGGTGGTGCATAGTCCTATTATGGACTCGCTTCCCGAAGAATGGAAACCCGATATTTTTGCCCACGCTTATGTTCTTGATCAATATAAAGCTTCGGACGTAAACTGGACTTATTTTAGTCCTGCAAGGGATATAGAACCCGGTGAACGTACCGGCAAATACCGGCTCGGAGCTGGCAATATGATCATTGATGACAATGGAAACAGCAAAATTTCAATGGAAGATTATGCTGCTGCATTGGTGGATGAAATTGAAAATAAAAAATTTGTAAAACAACAAATGTCCATCGGGTATTAATCAATAACAGTAAAAACAAAAAATGAGCACAAATCAAACAATGGTCAAAATGGTTTTAGACCGCTGGAATACAGAAATCAATAAGTTCACCGACATCATTAATTCCATTTCCGATGATCAGCTGATGAAAGAAATAGCGCCGGGTAAAAACAGGGGCATTTACCTGCTCGGGCATCTGGTAGCGGTACATGATGATACGCTCCCGGTTCTAAATTTCGGGAATAAATTGTACCCTGAATTATTTGAAATCTTTATTAAATCACCAGACAAGGCAGTCGCCCACATCCCCCCGGCAGCAGAACTGAGAACCTCCTGGAAATTAGTAAATGAGCAAATAACCGAAAGGATGAACAGTTTATCGGCAGATGATTGGTTTCACAAACATAATTCAGTTTCGGCCGAGGATTTTGTTAAAGAACCCCATCGCAATAAACTGAATATAATTATTACCCGTACAACTCATCTATGCTATCATGCAGGGCAAATAGTGTTACTAAAATAAACACTCTACCATAAAGCCATACAGTTAATTCAAACGGGGTTAGTTAACCATAAAAAATCAATATTTATTAGATAATTATGAATAATTACGAAATATTTTATCAGTTACATCACCAGGAAAAGCCTTTGATAATTGCGAATGCATGGAATGTAAAAAGCGCACAGATGATAGAACAAAGTGGGTTTGCTGCCATTGCTACATCAAGTGGGGCCATTTCAAATTCGCTGGGTTATGAAGATGGTGAAAAGATTCCATTTAGCGAACTGCTTTATATTGTGCAACGAATAAAAGCCAGCACAAATATTCCCTTATCAGTTGATTTGGAGAGAGGATATACTAATAATCTAAACGAGCTAATTGAAAACATCCAAAAGCTTGTCGATATAGGCGTTGCAGGCATTAACCTGGAGGATGTACAGGGGGAAGAAATTTATTTAAAAAAACTCGAGGCCATTAAAAACCATTTAGAAAAAAGCAACCAAAAACTTTTTATCAACGCAAGAACAGACGGCTTCCCGATGAAAGTTGAGTCGCCGCTTGAAACAACCATAAAAAGAGCAAAATTATACCAGGATGCTGGTGCAGACGGATTATTTGTTACCGGTGTTTCAGACACAGCAACCATTAAAGAGATCGCTTTATCTACCACGCTTCCACTAAACGTAGTTGGTACTGCTAAACTTTCATCTATAAAATCATTGTCTGAATGTGGGGTGCGACGGATCAGCATGGCAGCTTTCCTATATAGGGCAACCAACAACCAATTAGACAATCTTCTTAAAAGGATTATAACAGAACAATCGCTCGAACCACTGTTTTAGTATACCAGACAGTAAATGGCCGTCGGATATTCAAAGAGTCCCTGCAAAACAAAAAAATGTCAGGAAGAATTGCAACAAGGGCTATATTAGCTCAACTAATTATCAGGTAGGATTAAAAACCACTAAAACAGAACTAAAACAAACAGATTTTTTATGTCGGACAATAATATTACAACCATAAGGCCCTTCTTGACAGTTAACAATGGAAAAAAGGCTGTAGAATTTTATGTAGCTGCATTTGGAGCTACCGAGAGGGAAAGATTTGAAATGCCAGACCAAAAACTAACATCGGTAATTGAAATCGAAAAAGCTGAGTTTTATGTTGGTGATGAAGAACCTCAATATGGAAATTTAAGCCCGGACCTAAAATCGAATAGCCCGGTCAGAATAATTTTGCAAACTAAAAATGCTGACGAACTATTTGAAAAAGCATTAAAGTCTGGTGCAACAGAAATATGTCCAATGACAACTGAAAATGATTGGCGAATAGGAAAACTGAAAGACCCTTTTGGACACATTTGGGAAATTGGTTATACCTTGTAAAGGTGGCGCTCTTACCTGATCGTACGATAACTCACCATTTTACCCTATTTGGCAATTTCTGCTTTGCAGTTTTCCTGACATTTTCGGCACCCGGCAAAACAATATATTAACCCCGGTTTTTATATACTCTCATTGCAAACATATAAGCCACTAACGTAATTCCCACGCACCAGGCAAGTGCAACCCATATTTCATTGCCTACCGGCCGGTTTGAAAGCAGTGACCGGATGCTTTCCACAATCGAGGTCACAGGCTGATTTTCGGCAAAGGCGCGAACACCCGGTCGCATCGACTTAGTCGGTACAAACGCTGAGCTAATAAAAGGCAGAAAGAGCAATGGATAGGAAAAGGCGCTTGCGCCATCCACTGATTTTGCAGACAGTCCGGCAATCACTGCTATCCAGGTCAGGGCAAGCGTAAACAGTGCGAGTATGCCAGCTACAGCAAGCCATGACAGCACCCCTGCCGGAGAGCGAAAGCCCATAATGAGCGCTACAAGAATGATTACAACAACAGAAATAGCGTTGGATACCAGCGAGGTCAACACGTGCCCCCACAGCACGGTTGAGCGCGCAATAGGCATGGAGTGGAACCGCTCAAATATACCCCGTTGCAAATCTATAAACAGGCGGTAAGCCGTATAGGCTATACCACTTGCAATTGCAATTAAGAGTATACCAGGCAACAGATAATTTACATAGTTATCTACGCCGGTTTGGATTGCACCGCCAAATACATATACGAACAGCAACATAAACGCAATCGGCATAATAGTAACCGTGATGATGGT
>Ga0206973_1190_pt1 | contig 11512 bp, 6 predicted proteins | sample Alteio_BWOrgHeat_83_FD_152927 | JGI IMG/M metagenome (GOLD analysis project Ga0206973, IMG submission 152927) | Enriched cells from forest soil in Barre Woods Harvard Forest LTER site, Petersham, Massachusetts, United States -... | ecosystem: Environmental > Terrestrial > Soil > Temperate forest > O...
TAACTGGACACCTATTTTTCAGATGATTCTTTAAAGCCGGCTCTAAGCGGGTTGGTAGATCATCAATAAATTTTATGTTAATGTTGACTGCTGCTCTTTCAAACATGTATTGAACTTTTAGTTTCGTTCAATACATGATGCATAAAATTCTGCTGCTTTTATTTATTTTTTTTTCAACAACTGCTTTTGCAGGAAAAATAACCGGCACTATTAAAGATGATAAAGGCAATGCTTTGTCTTATGCATCGGTTTCTGTAAAAGAAAAAGGCAGTGGTACAACATCGAATCAACAAGGCCATTACCAGCTTGAATTACCCGCAGGTGATTACACCATCGATGTACAATATGTTGGCTTTGCAAAACAGGAGAAGAAAATACATGTTAGTGATGCTGATATGCAACTTGATTTTGTGCTGCTGCCTTCACAACTGCAACTGAAAGATGTTGTGGTTTCATCAGGCAGGGAAGATCCTGCGTATGCTATCATCCGTCATGCAATAAAAAAGAGGGAAGCATATCATAATGTAGTTGATTCATTCACCTGCGATGCTTATATAAAAACACTGATAAAAACGAGGGCACTTCCACGCAAAATCTTCGGGCAAAAAATTGACAGCGCCGATTTAAAGCAAATGGGTGTTGACTCAGCAGGCAAAGGCGTAATTTATTTATCTGAATCACTTACTAAAATAGCTTTTAAAAAACCGGATAAGGTTAAGCTTGAAGTTATTTCCGGAAGAGAAAGCGGCACCAATGGTTTTGGTTTCAGCATTCCAACCTTCATAGATTTTTATACCAACAACATACAGATAATGGGCGGGCAATTGGCACCGCGTGGTTATGTGTGCCCGATAGCTGACGGCGCTTTAAATTTTTATAAATATCATTTCCTTGGTTCTTTTTTTGAAGATGGCCGCGAGATAAACCGTATACAGGTTATTCCTAAAAGAAAATATGAACCATTGTTTTCGGGCACTATTGAAATAACTGAAGGCGACTGGCGCATTTATAGTGTTGATCTGATGCTTACAAAAGAATCGCAACTAGAAATTTTAGACACGGTTAAAATAACACAGATACATTTTCCTGTTACAAAAGATATATGGCGCACCAAAGACCAGGTGCTGTATTTTACTTTTAAAAAATTTGGTATTGATGCTGTAGGGAATTTTTTAAATGTGTACAACGATTATGATGTTACGCCAACGTTTAAAAAGAAATTCTTCAACAACATTGTTATGAAGTTTGATACAGGCGTGAATAAAAAAACAACAGCTTACTGGGATTCTGTAAGGCCCGTTCCGCTTGAACCCGAAGAAATAAAAGACTACACAGTTAAAGACAGTATTTACCGTTACCAACGCGATTCATCTTACACTAAAAAATTCCAGGATTCTCTGCGGCGAATGCAGGGCAAAGTAAGCGTGATGAATATATTGTGGAATGGTTTTACACGCTCTGATTACGACCCTAAAAATTACACAACCATTCAATGGCAACCTTTACTAAAACAGGTACAATACAATACCGTTGAAGGTTTGGCATTAAATGCTGAAGCAACATTCAGCAGGGGTTTTCCTTCTATCAAACGTGAATTAAGTTTTACGCCGCACGTGCGATATGGTTTCAGTAACGGGCATTTGAATGCATGGGGAACATTGGATTATCATACGCGTTCTTACTGGCAAGGCATCCATAATGATATGAGTGAAGATGCAGCTTCTTTTCGTTCAAATAATTTTTCACTAAGCGGTGGCAGGCGCATTAGTCAGTTCAACAAAGAAGATCCTATTAGTCCTTTTTTAAATGGCATTTATACGTTGTTCTTTAATCATAATTACATGAAGATATATGAGAACAATTTTGTGCAGTTTGATTATAACGGCGCGGCGCAATCTGGTTTAAAATATGCTGCGCAGTTGTTGTATGAAGATCGTATTCCTCTTAATAACACAACTGATTTTTCCGTCATAAAATATGATCCGCAAAAGTTTACACCGAATTATCCATCAGAAAAAATAGACAGCCAGTTTATAAGGCACCAGGCTGTTATTGCTGATGTAAGTTTATCGTATCAGCCGGGTCAAAAATTTGTGCAGTTGCCTGATGGAAGGATACCGCTGGGTTCAAAATATCCAACCTTCACACTGTCTTATCAAAAAGGATTTAATAATATTTTAGGCAGCGATGTTGATTTTGATAAATGGAATTTTTCCGTAACAGACGATATAAATTTTAAGCTTGCGGGCCAGTTAAATTACCGCATTGATATTGGTGGCTTCTTAAATGATAAGTCTGTTTTTATACAGGATTATCGCCACTTTAATGGCAACCAGACAATATTTGCAGGCAGGTATTTATATAGCTTCCAGTCAGCACCTTACTATGCTAACAGCACTACTGCTTCGTTTTACAGCACTTTGCATGTTGAGCATCATTTCAATGGTTTATTAACCAATAAAATTCCTTTGTTTAAAAGATTGAACTGGAATCTTGTTGCAGGCACCAATGCATTTTATGTAAACAGCAATAACAATTATGTTGAAGTATTCGGTGGCCTTGAAAATATTTTCAAACTGTTTCGTATAGATGTTGTTGGTTCTTATCTGAATGGTAATAACGGACAGGTTGCGATACGTTTAGGCTTAGGTGGTTTGTTTGGCGGAAAGATAAAAATGGAATAGAAAGGCTTCAGGTATTAAGCGCTGTACCGGCTTAACTTACCTCCTTTATCTTATAGCCGACATATAGCCAAGTTATAGCTTACATATAGCTTACATATAGCTTACTGACTCCTATGCAAAAGGCAGGTACATCCATAGGTAATCAATGGTAAAGCAAGGTAGTTTTTTAACGCCCGGGATTGAAGCCTGGTCTGAAAGCCCTGTGCAATCTATCCACGCATTACGGCACAGCTTGTTCCTGTCCGGCACTTGTGCAGGATTAATGCTGTTCAACATCCAAAACTTACTATTCCGGCAACCGATTGCTTTCCATCACTAATTTTCAGATATTCGCTCATTATCAAACCAACGCCATGCAAGCCAAACGATTTTATTTTTTATTGATATTAATTGTTGCAACAACAAATTTGTTTTCGCAACAGCTTCAGTTAAGAAAACAAAACTTTGATAACAACTGGAAATTTGCTTTTGGTAATGCCAGTGATCCTGCAAAAGATTTTAATTATAGCATCAATACAATATTTTCAAAATCAGGTGTTGGCAACAGCACACCTGCAGATTCAAGATTTAATGATAGCACATGGCGCAAATTAAATTTACCGCATGATTGGGTAGTTGAATTACCTTTTGATAATAATGACAAAGGTGATTTGGTAAGTCACGGTTTTAAAACAGTAGGCGGCTTGTATCCTGCAACAAGTATTGGCTGGTATCGAAAACATTTTAGAATTCCGATAAGCGATAGTGGCCATCGTTTTCAAATACAGTTTGATGGCATCTTCCGTGACGCAAATATTTGGGTGAACGGATTTTTTGTTGGAAATAATAAAAGCGGATATGTTGGCTGCGCTTATGATATTACTGACTTCATTAATTTCTACGGTGATAATGTTATTACTGTTCGCGTTGACGCAACGCAATATGAAGGTTGGTTTTATGAAGGTGCAGGCATCTATCGCCATGTTTGGCTGAATGAATACAACAACACACACATTGCAACAGACGGTATTTTTGTTTTTAGTGATGTGAAAGGAAAGAATGCAACAGTGAGCGTTCAATCAACTATACAAAACCAAAACTTTGATTCATCAAAATGTTCTGTTACATCATATATAACAGACCGTGATGGAAATATTATTGGCAAATCATCTGCACAAACTATTTCAGTATTATCAAACAATACAAAGACAATCACGCAAAAAATTACAGTAACCAATCCAAAGTTGTGGAGTGTTGATGACCCTTATTTATACCGTGCAATTGTATTGGTAAAAAATAATAACAATACTATTGATAGCGAAAAAACCCGCTTTGGTATTCGCACCGTCAACATAACAGACAGTGGTTTGTTTGTAAATGGAGTGTATACAAAAATTCATGGCATGTGCAATCACCAGGATGCTGCAGGCGTTGGTTCTGCGTTGCCTGATTATCTTCAGTATTATCGTGTTCGTTTATTAAAACAAATGGGTGTGAATGCATATCGCACAAGTCATAATACGGCAACACCTGAATTGTTGGATGCGTGTGACAGTTTAGGCATGTTAGTGTTGGAAGAACAACGTTTGCTTAACAGCAGTGATGAATATGTGAGCCAGTTGGAGCGCATCATCAAGCGCGATCGTAATAGGCCTTCTATTTTTATGTGGTCAATAGGCAACGAAGAATTTGCTATTCAGCAAACAAGTTATGGCAAACGCATTGCGCAAACATTAATTCAAAAACAAAAAGAGTTTGATCCTACAAGAACATGCACCTATGCTTCAGATTTAGGCAATGTTTTCCAGGGGGTGAACGAAGTGATTCCTGTACGCGGATTTAATTACCGCGAAAAATTTGTGCAGGCATATCATAAAGAACATCCGAATCAACCTCTAATGGGAACTGAAATGGGTAGCACTGTTACAACACGTGGCATTTATATAAAAGACTCGGTGCATGCCTATGTTCCTGATGAAGACACAACGCATCCGTGGTGGAGCAGTACTGCCGAAAGCTGGTGGAAGATGTGCGCACCTTACAATTGGTGGATGGGTGGCTTTGTATGGACGGGCTTTGACTATCGCGGCGAACCAACGCCGTATGAATGGCCTAATATTAATTCGCATTTTGGTGTGCTGGATGTATGTGGTTTTCCAAAGAATATTTCTTATTACTATAAAAGCTGGTGGAGTGATAAAGATGTATTACAGGTTTCACCCCATTGGAACTGGAGTGGCAAAGAAGGACAACCCATTGATGTTTGGGTGAACAGCAACGCAGACAATGTTGAGTTGTTTTTGAATGGAAAAAGTTTAGGCAAAAAAGATATGCCGCTCAATAGTCATTTACAATGGAGTGTGAATTATGAACCGGGTACATTAACTGCGATTGGTTATCGCAATGGAAGAAAATTAATGGCTGAAGTTGAAACGAGTGATAAGCCAATGAATGTTGTTGTTACACCTTATAAAACAACAATGTTGGCTGATGGAAAAGACGTTTCTGTAATAAACATTAGTGCTGTTGATAAGAATGGTATTGAAGTTCCTGATGCAGATAACCTCATTCATTTTTCATTAACTGGTGATGCAAAAATTATTGGTGTTGGCAATGGTGATCCAAGCAGCCATGAGCAGGATAAGTTTGATGATACGGTTGCTCAAAGGCACTTGTTCAATGGCAAATGCCAGATACTTGTTCAGTCAGGCGCAACAAAATCTTTAATACATTTTGAGGCAAAAGCAGATGGTATTCAATGGAGCGGTGGTACTGATATTGCAGCCATTCAACCGGGCACTCCGCATAATGTTGCAAAAGCAAACAATACATTTCCTGTAACAAAATTCACATCAACACCGGTTGATAAAATGTTGGGTGCTGACATTTCTTTCTTACCCGAACTTGAAGCAAAGGGCATGAAGTTTTCTGATAATGGTGTTGAAAAAGATGCAATACAGATTTTGAAAGATCATGGCTTTAATTATGTGCGCTTAAGAATTTTTGTTGACCCGCAAAACGATAGTGGTTATTCACCGCAAAAAGGTTTTTGTGACCTGGCGCATACAAAAGAAATGGCAAAGCGTTTGAAAGCAGCGGGCATGAAATTCTTATTGGATTTTCACTATAGCGATTACTGGGCAGATCCCGGCAAACAATACAAACCAAAAGCATGGCAGGGCGAAAATTTCACGCAGTTAAAACAATCCGTGTATGATTATACAAAAATGGTAATGCAGCAGTTAAAAGATCAAAATACAACACCGGATATGGTGCAGGTAGGTAATGAAATTAATCACGGAATGATATGGCCTGATGGTTACATCAATAATCTCGATAGTTTATCGCAATTGATTTATGCAGGTATTAATGCAGTGAAAGCAATATCACCTTCAACATCTATTATGTTGCATCTTGCATTGGGCGGACAAAATGATGAAGCAAGATTTTGGTTGGATAATATGATTGAACGCGGCGTTCAATTTGATGTGATTGGTTTATCATATTATCCAAGATGGCATGGCACATTAGATGATCTGCAATACAACCTGGAAGACTTATCAAAGCATTATAATAAAGATGTTATCGTTGTTGAATACTCGCATAAGAAACAGGAAGTAAATCAAATTGCATTTGATGTTCCCAACGGAAGAGGTAAAGGCACTTGTATATGGGAACCATTAAGCACATGGGAGAGTTTCTTTGATAAAGATGGCAAAGCGAATAAGTATTTGTATATGTATGATGAGATAAGTAAAGAGTATTTGAAGAAGTAGTTACTCAGTACCATTATTCAAAACAAACTTTTGCTTAAACGAAGTTTTTGTATTTAATGATGCACTGCTCGGATGCATTAGACTGTTTTGTGCATCTGCATATTTCTCACTGGCACCATTAAATCCACCACCACCACCGTGCGTACCGCCTCCACCTCCATGCATACCGCCGCCGTGCATTCCACCTCCATGACCACCTTCTCCACCACTCATATCTCCACTACTTGTATTTCCATTATGATATCCGCCGGTTTTTGCATCGCCGGTTTCCGAATGTGATAAACCGTTTAATTCAACACTTAATGTTATATCGTCCTTATCATCTTTTGCAGTATAACCTTCTCCAAAAAATTCTTTCTTTGAAATAGCTACTTCATATATAAGATTGGAAGTAGTATCCCAGTTAATGGCAACCTGTATAGCAGAATCTTTTATGGGTATTTCTCCGTTAATAGTAGCAAAACCACTCACCTGCATGGTAGCATGATGTACAATATAACTTTGCCTGAATGTTTCTTTGTTAAACGCAGGCCGCGCACTGCTGTCACCAAATTCTTTTCTGTCTGCGGAATCTTTAAAATCAGGTTGCTTCGTTTGTGGCAAAGGATACAATATAGATGCTTCATGCTTTGACTTGCCTTTTGTGCTCAACGTCATTTTCATACCGGCGCGCATCAGTTTCATTTCAGCAGCTTCGCTGTTAGTGGCAAAACATAAATAAATATTATTACTGTCGTTGGCAATGGCAAAATTCAGTTGTGTTTCATCGTCATAAAAATTCAGTGAACCCCATTCGCTGTCATTGCCATCAACTTTTATATGTATAAATTTTGCAGTAGATACATCCTGCGCAAAACCTGTTAAACAAATAGTCGCTAACAGCAGAGAAAAAAAATATTTCATTTTGAATAGAATAATATAGTGCCGTAAAATGAATTCATTATTTCTGAATAAAATGTTGAAGCGAAAATTTTCACAAAAATTTCAACTGCATTATAAATTATTTAAATGCTTTAAAAATTATTAAAGTGCTACGCAACTCTTCTAATAATTGTTTCAAAAATTAGAAGTTTTATTTACTTTGTTGAATGTTCGGCGTAACAATTCTTGGTAATAATTCTGCGCTGCCTGCATACAACAGGCATCCTACTGCGCAAGTGATTACATTGAACAATCACCTGTTTCTTGTTGATTGCGGTGAAGGCACGCAAATGCAGATGAGTTTGTATAAAATAAAACGCAGCCGCATTCATCATATATTCATTTCGCATTTGCATGGCGATCATTATTTTGGTTTGCCAGGATTGCTTACTAGCTATGGTTTAATGAGTCGCACGCAGGAACTTCATCTATATGCGCCTTCAGCTTTAAAAGAAATTCTTGATTTTATACTGAACGTTTCTGCAACCACTTTGCCTTACGAATTAATTTTTCATCCACTCGAAAATTCTTCACTGCTTATTGATGAAAATGATTTTTCTGTTGAAAGCTTTGAGGTTTTTCACCGCATTGATTGCTGGGGATTTTTGTTCCGCGAAAAAAGAAAGTTGCGCAAAATAAATGCAGATGTAACTGCTGCTTACAACATTCCTGTTGATTCTTTTGAGCGTTTAAAAAATGGTGAAGACTTTATTCAAAATGATGGAACAATTGTTCCCAATAACGTACTGACTATTGCCAACAAACCTTCACGCGCTTATGCTTTTGCTGCAGATACAATATACAATGAAAACGTTGCAGCTATTGTTAAGCATGCAGATGTACTGTATCATGAAGCAACTTATTTAAAAGAAAAAACAGATAAAGCAGCAAGCCGTTTTCATTCAACCAGTGAACAAGCTGCTAGAATTGCAAAACTTGCGCATGTAAAAAAATTACTCATTGGCCACTTCAGCAGTACGTATGAAGTACTCGATGATTTTCTTGTTGAAGCAAAAGAGATTTTTCCCAATACACAACTTGCATTGGAAGGGCAAACATTTATAATAAATTAAAACTTCAGGATTTTTTTCTATCAGTGCTTAGCAGCGAAAAAACAAAGGAATCTAAAAACTTTCCGTTGTAATAATAGTTCTCTCTGAAATGTGCTTCACGCACAAAATTATTTTTCTCCAGGATTTTTGCTGACGCAGCATTCAATGGATTTACATTGGCTTCAACGGAATGCAAAAGCATTACATCAAAAGCATAATCAAGTGCAACTTTCATCGCTTCCTGCATAATACCTTGCCTGTGAAAAGCATCATCCAGCATATACCCGATTTCTGCACGATAATTTTCTTTATCTATCCGCCAAAAACCAATTGTTCCAATTAACTGATCACTTTGCTGAAATGAAATTGCCCAAGTAATGCCTTCATTATTTTTAAACGCATTTATAATAGTGTTGATATAAATCAATGCATCATCTGTTGTTTGTGGCCGGGGTCTGTCAATATACCGCATCACATTTTCGTTTGAACGAAGCCTGAAAATTTCATGCACATCTTTTTCAGTGATCTCTCTTAATAATAATCTTTCTGTTGTTAATATTGGAAACGGATGAAATTGTACTGCCAGCATAAATTTTTAATCATTGACTTTAAAATTAAGCAATTAAGAGAACTATTTTTTCTGCTGATTGTTTAAAAAAATTATGCAGCAACTTGTAAATGTCATATGGTTTCGCCGCGATCTGCGGCTGGATGATAATGCAGCTCTATATTATGCATTGAAAGATAAAAACCCTGCTATTCCTGTTTTCATTTTTGATAAAAATATTTTAGATGATCTTGAAGATAAAAAAGACAGGCGCGTAGAATTTATTCGCGAAGCATTAGTTGAAATGCAGGATAAATTGAAACAACATAAATCTTCTTTGCAGGTTTTTTACGACACGCCACAAAATGTTTTTTCAAAACTGATGAAGCATTATACAATTGAAAAGGTTTTTGCCAATGAAGATTATGAACAATATGCAATTGACCGCGATGCGGCAATTGCAAAGCTTTTAAAAGAGCATAATGCAGAACTGAAATTATATAAAGACCAGGTTATATTTTCAAAAGATGAAGTAATAAAAGATAATGGAGAGCCCTATACAATATTCACTCCTTACAGCAAAAGATGGTTAGCGACACTGAATGAATTTTATCTCTCATCATATCCAGCAAAAAAATATTTTAAGAATTTTTATAAAGATGACTCACACAGAATACTATCGTTACAAAGCTTAGGCTTTGAAAAAGTCGGCAAACCTTTTCCTTCAAAAAAAATACCGGCAGAAATTATAAAAGACTATAAAAACACAAGAGATATTCCCAATGTTCATGGTACAAGCAGGTTAAGTGTTCATTTGCGTTTTGGTACAATAAGCATTCGAGAACTCGCATCAAAAGCAAAAAAGTTAAGTAGCACTTATTTGAATGAATTGATATGGAGAGATTTTTATCACATGATACTTTGGCATTTCCCCCAGGTGCGAAAAGGCTATTCATTTCGCAAAGAAATGGACGCAATAAAATGGCGCAATAATGAGAAAGAATTTAATGCATGGTGCGAAGGCAAAACAGGATATCCGATTGTTGATGCAGGCATGCGTGAACTGAATGAAACCGGTTTTATGCATAATCGTGTGCGCATGATAACTGCGTCTTTTCTTGCCAAACATTTATTGATCGACTGGCGTTGGGGTGAAGCTTATTTCGCAAAAAAATTATTGGATTATGATTATGCGCCTAATAATGGCGGATGGCAATGGAGCGCAAGTACAGGTTGCGATGCCATGCCTTATTTCAGAATATTCAACCCGGCAACACAGGCAAAAAAATTTGATAAAGATCTTAAGTATATAAAAAAATGGATCCCGGAACTTGATTCATTTGATTATCCCCAGCCAATAATTGAACATGAATTTGCCAGAAAGCGTGCACTGGAAGCTTATACCAAAGCTGCAAAAAGGCAATAAAATTTAAACCTTATATAAAAACAAGCGTTTTATATTATTTATAATTTTAGACATCAATTATTCAGGCAGGCAACCTGTTCTACACGATTTTAGTTTCGGATGAAATAAAAAATCCCGGTTTCACTTTTTTATTTTTTAGCCTTAGCCATTTATATACAACATCGCCAAAACAATATAGCTGCTTTAATCCTTGAAAAACAACTTCCATCCCTGGTGAATACAACATCCGCCCCCGGTGAAAATTTCATTAATTCATAATTAAACCAATAAACATGAAAAAGACGTCGTTACTTTTAATGTGCATTTTTGCCATTGCACTTATCTCCAAAAGTCAGGATCAATTAAACACTTTTAATCCATGGGGGCCCTGGGGAATAGGCTTTATTAAAAACAAAAACAGCCTAAACATTTATCAGCCATATCATATCGAAGGCTACCAGATATATTATGACTGGGCCGACATTGAGCCAACAAGAGGAAATTTTAACTGGGCGGCTTTAGACAACGAAATGAAGATTGTTGCCGATGCAAATCTTTGGGTAGCTGTTCAAATAATGGTTGGACCTAATTGCCCGGAATGGATATACAACACCGTTCCTAAAGTTTTCACCACAGGTGGAAACGATGACGGACCATACCCTTATTATCTTGACCCTGACTATATTGGACGTTATTATAACCTGCTAAAACAAGCGGCTGCGCATTTCAAGAACTTGCCGCCTGATATAAAATCACATTTTATGTACTGGCAAGTTGCTGAAGGCAGCACCGGAGACGAGCAGCCCTATAAAGGAACACCAACCAATCTTAAATATGATATCGATTATTATACCTGGGAAGATTTCAGGCATGCAGCATGGGATAGTGCTGAAGCTTATGCAGGTTCAAGGTATTACAGGCTTTTGTTCAACTCAGGCAATTTTGCACAGGACCTCCAGTTCGTAGATGAACAGTTTTCCGGAGATATGCATAAGGATGGGTTGCTGTCACATGCATATTCATTCGATGGCGAATTGCTTTATTATTTAAGGCAATATCTCGAATTTGATAAAACCGGTTTTGATAACCGCACACGTGGTGAGGTACAGGATATCTTTAATAACAAGTGGTGGAAACTTGCACCGGTT
>Ga0206973_1191_pt1 | contig 11480 bp, 12 predicted proteins | sample Alteio_BWOrgHeat_83_FD_152927 | JGI IMG/M metagenome (GOLD analysis project Ga0206973, IMG submission 152927) | Enriched cells from forest soil in Barre Woods Harvard Forest LTER site, Petersham, Massachusetts, United States -... | ecosystem: Environmental > Terrestrial > Soil > Temperate forest >...
TTCCAAAACAGTTTCTTAAGTTGGATGGAAAGCCGATTGTAATGCATACCATTAATAAGTTTACTGAAACGGATCCAACCATAGAGGTGATATTGGCAATTCCTCCGGAACAAGTTCAGTTATGGGAATCTCTTTGTCAGGAACATGGTTTTCATAAAACAGTTAAAATAGCCCCAGGGGGAGAAAGCCGATTTCAGTCCGTAAAGAACAGTTTGCAGTTTGTTACTGAAGATAGTATAGTAGGAGTACATGATGCTGTACGTCCTCTGGTTTCTGCAAAAACAATTATTGCAGCCTATAAAGCTGCAGAAATGTATGGCAATGCTATACCCGGGGTGCCTATCAATGACTCGATCAGACAGATAGAATCTACGCGGAGTATTGCATTAGATCGTTCAAGGTACTGTGCTGTGCAGACTCCTCAGTGTTTCCGCTCAGACATTCTTAAAAAGGCTTACGAGCAGGATTATAAGTACACGTTTACGGATGATGCTACAGTAGTAGAAGCTATGGGCGAACATATACGCCTTGTAGATGGCAATACAGAAAATATAAAGATCACTGGTCCTAAGGACGTTATCATAGCAGAGGCTTTGTTAAAAGCGGAAGTGCAGTCTTTTGTCCCGAATAAAATATAACCTTTAAGGTTAAACCCATGTCAACAGCGGATAAACATAGTCCGAAGAATATTCGTCACCTAGATGCTGAGGAGATAAAGGCTTTTTTTGCAGAAAGGGGAGAGCCTTCTTTTAGAGCTACCCAGGTACATGAATGGTTATGGAAGAAATCGGCTCATTCTTTTGATGAGATGAGTAACCTGCCTAAAGCATCACGCGAGGCATTGAAAGAAAGATTTTTTATCAGTGCGCTTGGTGCAGAAACATCACAGGTCAGTTTAGATGGTACCATAAAAAACGCTTTCCTTTTACATGATGGAATGAGAGTCGAAGGAGTTTTGATCCCCGCTGATAAGCGTATGACGGCTTGTATATCCTCCCAAGTAGGTTGTAGTCTTGAATGTAAATTTTGTGCCACAGGCCGCCTTAAACGCGAACGCAACCTGGATGCCGATGAAATATATGATGAGGTTGTATTTATTCAAAAACAGGCACTTGAAAAATATAATACCCCACTTACCAATATAGTATACATGGGTATGGGAGAGCCTTTGTTAAATTATGCTAATGTATTGGAGTCTGTTGAAAAAATCACCTCACCTGACGGGCTTAACATGGCATCAAAGCGCATTACGGTTTCTACCGCAGGTGTAGCCAAAATGATAAAGAAACTGGGTGATGATAATGTGAAATTCAACCTTGCTCTTTCGCTGCATGCCGCCACCAATGAGAAGCGTAATCTGATAATGGACATAAATCAATCTAATCCGTTAGAAGAAGTGGCAGAAGCTCTAAAATATTTCTATAAAAAAACCAAAAACCGGATCACCTACGAATACATAGTATTTAACAATTTCAACGATTCGCCTGAAGATGTTTACCACCTGGCAGAGTATTGTAAAGTAGTACCAAGCAAGGTTAATCTGATAGAATATAATCCGATAGGGAAAAGTGAGTTTGAACAAACCGAGCCTGAAAAGTTAAAGATGTTCATCAATTATCTTAAAAGCAGGAATGTAATAGTGAACGTGCGCAAAAGCCGCGGCAAAGACATAGATGCTGCTTGCGGCCAGCTTGCCAATAAAATTAAAGAAGTATCACTGGGTTGAAAAGCTACTGTGATGGGGGCCTTTTTTAAGGTGGAAGGAAAATACAGAACCTGCTCCCAAGGTGCTCATTACTTTTATAGTTTGGTGATGGGCTTCCAGTATGTGTTTTACAATAGACAAACCTAATCCTGTGCCTCCTTGTTCCCTTGAACGGCCTTTATCTACACGGTAAAAGCGTTCAAAAAGACGTGAAAGATGTTCAGGCCCTATACCTATTCCATTATCTGCGACTTCTATTATTATGCTGTCGCTATTATTTTTGAGATTAATACTGGTTTCCCCATCTTTTTTACCATAACGTATAGAGTTAACTACGAGGTTAAGCAATACCTGTCGTATCCGAAAGCGATCGCCTATAACGGCCATCTTGGGTTGTTCGTTCTTTAACAGTAGGGATATATTTTTGTTCTCTGCATCCAATTCTTCCGATTCTAACACTTCACGGCATAATTCAACTATGTCAAAGGGTTCCATTTCGTCCGAGAATTCCTTAGTTTCGAGTTGAGAAATAGTGTCCAGATCCTCAAGTATTCTTATTAGGCGCTCTATGCTCTTATCTGTCCTGTCAAGGTAACGTTTATATAGCTCAGGATCATCAATGTTGTTCTCAGAAAGGGTTGACACATATCCTTGAATATGAAACAAAGGGGTTTTCATTTCATGAGAAACATTGCCAAGGAACTCACGCCTGTGCCTTTCCAGCTTTTCAATTTTTTCAAGCTCCTCTTTTCGCTCGCGCAACAAGCGTGTAATGTCTTCTTCTAATGCACTTAGTGAAGGATTCTCAAGCTGAGATTCTTTGGAAAGTATGGTGGTGATCTTTCTTAACTTCTGACCAACTACAATATAATATATTATATACACTGATGTAAAGCAACTAATTGCCATGACGAGCAAAATACCTGCAGAAAGTGAGAACGGGAAAATGAAGCTAAGAAGGTATAATATGCCCGTGTTGAACAGGGCACAACTTAGGGCAATTATAAATGAATCTCTTTTCACGGGCTAATATGATCCTCAAAATTAATTGATTTCTATCCGGCAAGACTAAAATTCGAACTTATAGCCTATACCCTTAAGAGTCTTTATCTTTTCATCGCCCAGCTTCTGACGGAGTTTGCGTATATGAACGTCTATGGTGCGATCGCCAACCACTACATCTTCACCCCATATTTTATGTAATATATCTTCCCTGCTAAATACCTTACCTGGTTTAGAGGCAAGAAGGTTTAATACTTCAAATTCTTTCTTAGGCAATGATAACTCAGAGTTGCCGACTTTTACTGTGTAACTTTCTTTATTAATAAATATGCCTCCGCCCACATCTACAATTTCCGCCAAATTCTCCGGAGTAGACTTTCTTCTTAATAAGGCCTTAATACGGCTTATAAGCACTCTGGGTTTAATGGGTTTGGAGACATAGTCGTCGGCTCCGGCATCCAGACCTGCTATTTGGGAGTAATCCTCTGTTCTTGCGGTAAGAAATATGATATACGCATCTTTACATTCCGGAGATGATCTTAACTCTTTACAGGTTTCGATGCCATCCATTTCTGGCATCATTACATCAAGTATGACCAGTTTTGGCAATACTTTTTTTGCTTTTTCAACGGCTTCTCTCCCATTCGAGGCAGTAGAGACGTCAAATCCCTCCTTCTGCAGGTTATATGACAAAAAATCGAGCACATCGGGTTCGTCATCTACCAGCAGTATTTTAATGTTGTCCATGCAAATATTTAGTATATATAGTGAATAATTAGCCGATTATACAGTTTCACGGGGCAAAGTTAGGTTTATTAAACAACAAAATAAGGCTTAACAAATACTTAACATTGGCATCACTCCGGCTTAACATGCATCATACACTTTTGCGGCGTCCAAAACAAACCGGACAAACACAAACATTAACCAAACATTCAAACTATGAAAACAAAAAATTCTACAAAGGTTCTGTTAATGCTGGCGGGCACATTATTTGCTGCCGGTACTATGCAGGCGCAAGATCAAACAATGACTCCTCCTATGCCAACGGCTAAGGTACTGGATGACAATGCTATCTCTGGCATTACAGACGGTATGGGTTCAACCCAGGGTAAAGGCGGATTATGGGGCTATGCATTTGGCGATTACGCACTAATCGGTAAAGGTGACTCAGCAGGCCGTGGTACAAAGCAACAATACAAAGGCTTAGGCGCTGCGAATCAAACTCTGAATCAAAATGCTTTTGAAATTCGTCGTGCTTACCTAGGATATGACTATAATATCAGCAAAAAGTTTAGCGGAACAGCTCTGCTTGCTTACGAAGGTGATCAAGATGTTAATGATAACAGAACAGTGTTCTTAAAGTATGCATACTTCAAATGGAAGGGTATTTTTAAAGGTAGCGATCTTAAGATTGGCCAACAAGCTACCAACTCATTCGCTGATGCTTACAATACAGAGCCTCTTTTAGACTATCGTGCTGTAGAAAAGACCATTATGGATATGCACGGTGTAGATGGTTCTTCTGACATGGGTATCACTCTTGCAGGTAAGATCGTAACATTCAAGAACCCGGATTCAACCAAATCAAATGCGTTTATCGGTTATAGCGCTATGGTTGGCGACAATTCAGGTAATAACCCTGTTGCTGGTTTTACTAACGCTCCTGCTACAACTCTAAGCGGATCTACAATTACCTCTACTTCTAAATCTACTTCTACAGGTGGAGTAACAACAACAACAACAACAACAACAACGCTTACCCTGAATCCTTTTAACTCTACAACTGACGTTGCTAAGAAATTCAGAGTACACTTATATGGTAACCTTCTCAATGGTATGTTAACTGTTGGTGTTTATGGTGACTATATTAACTATGGTGATTTTTACTATAATGGCACAAGCAAGGCTTACCAACATGCTGTTATGACTGAAAAGGCTTATGCTGCTTTCAATCACAAATGGTTCGGTATTGGTGTAGAATGGTTTAGCCAAAGCTATACCAACGGAGAAGTTGAAACAACTTTTGTACCCGCTCCTGGAAAGAACACAGTTGATACAACTACAGCTACTCAAACTGGCTTATCCATATTTGCTCATGGTACCATCATCCCAAACGTGCTTAACATTTTTGCAAGGTATGATATGTATACCGCTGATAACAATTTCAGCTATACATACAATGCTGCCAGCAATCTTACCAGCAATGGTCTTGCTAATCATCCTGCTGAAACATTCACAGAAGCTTTTTCAAACACCAGCGCTAACTCTCCTTACAAGGAAACATTTATTGTTGCCGGACTTGACTGGAGCCCTAAGATTGGTGAGAAGAAAGTTCACATTATGCCAAACATCTGGTATTATGCGATTAAGAACGCTTACGGTTCTGATCAACTTGCAAGCAGCAACTACATGCTGTATCGCATGACTTTCCTATATTCTTTCTAAGCTAAACAATATCAATTTGGGCTGAGATATCTATCTTAGCCCAAATTGTTATTAAAATCAAATACCTATTAACCCCAAATCAATTAAAATGAAAAACAGAATCTTTAAGCAGCTTTCAATAGCTAGTGTTTCACTGGCATTAGGCTTGGCTTCTTGTTCCTCAGGCGGTAAGTCAGGAGCAGATCAAAATAACGCTGCCGATAAGCAAATTCTTGGCGCAGGTTCTACATTTGGATATCCTATTTATTCCAAAATGTTTGCTGAATATGGTAAAATGGACAGTGTTCAAACCAACTACCAATCTATTGGTTCGGGCGGTGGAATAAAGCAACTCATGAGCAAAACGGTTGACTTTGGTGCTTCAGATGCTTTTTTAAGCGATGATGAAATGTCCAAGGCTCCTTCTCCTGTAGTTCAGTTTCCAACATGCTTGGGTGCAGTTGTGCTTTCATACAACCTGCCAGAAAATCCAGAACTTAAATTTACTCCTGAAATTATCGCAGGTATATATATGAAGACCATAACCAAATGGAACGATGCCAAGATCAAGGCAGAAAATCCTGATGTTAAGCTTCCAGATATGGATATTACAGTAGTCCACAGGTCTGATGGCAGCGGAACAACCTATATTTTCACTGACTATCTTGCTAAAGTAAGCGAAGATTTTAAGAGCAAGATAGGTATGGGTAAAGCTGTTAACTGGCCTGATGGCGAAATTGGCGGTAAGGGTACCGAAGGTGTAGCAGGTGTTGTTAAACAGACTCCTGGCGCTATCGGCTATATTGAATTAACTTATGCTTTGCAAAATAACATGGGTTATGCACAGGTTAAAAATGCTGCCGGAAACTATGTTAAGGCAACATTGCAATCTACCAGCCTTTGCGCTAACATGGATATTCCAGCTGATACACGTATAAGCATTACCAACTCTAACGTTGACCAAGCTTATCCAATATGCAGTTTTACATGGATCATGGTATACAAAGACCAAAAGTATGGCGACAGATCTAAAGCTAAGGCTACAACTTTAGTTAAGGAATTATGGTGGATGATACACGACGGGCAACAACTTTGCACTCCGTTAAATTATGCTCCATTACCTGCTAAAGCAATTACAGCTGCAGAAGGCATACTTAAGTCGGTTACTTACGATAATCAACCCATATTACAATAATTAAAGATGCTTAATCGCCCCACTGCCCGCTGAAAGTTCTTTTTGTGTGAGGTTGTGTTTTGGTAAAGGGAGAGCCGGCGGGCACTCCCTTTTTTAAATTTAAGAATATGTTGTTTTTTTAACAAGTATCTGATACAACGTTAACATTAGAAAGATACTTTTGTTGGGGATTAGATTTTTATGAAGAACTGGAGGATATTAGAGAATAAATTATTTGTAAGGTGGCTTAGCTTTTCAGCTATTATCACCATTATTCTTCTTTCTGCATTTTTCCTTACCTTAACTATTTCTTCATGGCCAGCCATCAAGGCCAATGGGATCCAATTTTTGTGGGGCAAAACCTGGGATCCTGTTAAGGAGCATTTCGGTATGTTGCCTTTTCTAATTGGTACCTTACTTACTTCGTTTTTAGCTTTAATTATATCCGCGCCGTTTTCCGTTGCCGCAGCTATTTTTCTCGGCGAATACCATTCAAAGGGCACTATCCCTAACATATTCAGAAATATTATTGATCTTTTGGCAGCCATACCATCTGTTGTTTACGGCTTTTGGGGCTTATTCACCGTTGCTCCTTTAATCAGGCCATTAGAGGTAAAATTACATCTTCCATCATCTGGTCTTGGGATATTTACTGCATCCATAGTGCTGGCCATTATGCTTATACCTTACTCTGTTTCCTTGGTAAGGCAGGTAATAAGTATGACACCGATACAACTTAAAGAAGCAGCCTATGCCTTAGGTGGAACACAAACAGAAGTAATCTGGAAAGTGGTGCTCCCTTATAATATCTCTGGTATATCTGCCGGTTTCCTACTATCATTAGGGAGGGCACTCAGCGAAACAATGGCCGTAACTATATTGATAGGTAATGCAGCAGAATTACCGCATAATATTTTCAGCGCTTCTAATACTATGGCCAGCGTTATTGCCAATGAGTTTACAGAGGCGGTTAGTGATGTATATTCTGCCTCACTTATCGAAATAGGACTGCTATTATTTATTGTTACTATGATAATAAACCTTATTGGAAGGTCTATTATAAAAAATGTATCTCTTATTTAAAGTATTGAAATGGAAGCGATATCGGACAGAGGAATAAAAAGAAGAAAATTTAAGGACAAGTTGTTTCGTTACCTGGTTTCGGGACTTACCTATTGCTGTCTTGCTATAGTATTCGTTATACTTTTTTATATTTTTAAAAAGGGTATAGGAAGCTTGAACTGGGCTATTTTTAGTCAACTTCCCAAACCCGTTGGAGAAACCGGTGGTGGGGTGGTAAATGCTATAGTAGGTACGCTTATGCTTGTATCGGTCGCTTCTATTATTGCTATTCCATTTGGTGTTTCTGTGGGCATATACCTGGCAGATAATAGGGGCAGAAAAATGGCCGGTAGGGTAAGCCTTGCTGTAGATATGTTGCAGGGTGTACCATCTATAGTTTTGGGTATAATAATTTATTTATGGGTGGTTAAGCCTATGGGTGGATTTTCGGCATTATCCGGTAGTATAGTTCTTTCTATAATGATGTTGCCACCCGTAATTAAAAATACCGAGGAAACCTTAGTTCTTATACCTAATACAATAAAAGAAGCCTCCCTTGCCTTGGGTGCGTCCTACTTCAGAACTACTATGAAAATACTTCTTCCTACTGGCATAGGGGGCATTTTTGGCGGATGCATATTGGGTATTGCGCGGGTAGCGGGTGAAGCAGCGCCACTTCTTTTCACTGCTTTTGGTAATCCTTATATGAATTATAACATTCTGAAGCCTGTTAACAGTCTACCGCTGGTTCTATTTAATTATGCCTCTAGCCCATACGATGATTGGCATAAAATTGCATGGGGAGCTACATTCATCCTTGTAAGTATGGTACTTATACTCAATATTATTGTTAAATATTTTGAAAACAGATGGAAGGTACAATTTTAAAAACCGAAAATTTAAAAGTTTCTTTTGGCAATACTTTGGTGCTTAAAGGCATCAATATGGAGATACCAGAAAAGCAGGTTACGGCATTCATGGGACCTTCAGGTTGCGGAAAGACAACTTTTTTACGCGCTATTAATCGCATGCATGATCTTACACCCGAAGCAAAAGTGGAAGGAATAATAAAATTGCATGAGGATGACGTATATAAAATGGATGCCATGACATTGAGACGCAGGGTAGGTATGGTATTCCAAAGACCTAATCCTTTTCCTACTATGTCTATACAAGAAAACGTGCTGGCGGGATTTACCCTGAATGGAATTAAGCTGAAAGCACAGGAAAAAAAGGAAGTAGTAGAGGATGCATTAAAAAAGGTGGCCCTTTGGGAAGAAGTAAAGGATAAGTTGACTGCACGTAGCACATCACTTTCGGGTGGACAGCAACAAAGGCTTTGCCTGGCACGCACGGTTGCCATGAAACCTGAGATAATTTTGCTGGATGAACCTACTTCTGCATTGGATCCTCTGTCAACATCCAAAATAGAAGATCTGCTTTATGAATTGAAAGGAAATTATACATTGGTAATTGTTACACATAATATGCAGCAAGCGGCGCGTATAAGTGATGTTACTTCATTCTTTTACCTTGGAGAGCTTTTGGAATTTGATGACACCAAAAAAGTGTTTACCAATCCAAAGAGTGAAAAAACACAGAACTACATTACCGGTAGGTTCGGATGATATTTAATTAAAATAACTAAATTTACATACAATAATGGAACATCTTCAAGCTGAACTCGATTCTTTAAGAAGTGAATTGTCGCAAATGTGCAATCTTGTCCTTGAACAACTAAAAAGGGCCGAGAAGGTATTTATTGGTAACGAAAGATCTGTGCTGAAAGAAATCGCATCTATTGAGAAATTAGTAAATGCCAAAGAACTTCAGATAGACAGTCGTTGCGAAACTATACTGGCATTATTTACACCCGTTGCTGTCGATCTAAGGTTCATACTTTCTGCTCTTAGAATAAACGGCAACTTGGAAAGGATAGGTGATCTTGCGGACGGAGTTGGCAGGACGGTATCTCATTCAAAGGAAAATTTTGATAAGAACCTGCTGGAAAAGGTAAATGCTAATGGTGCATTTAAGGGTACTATAGAAATGTTTGAATGTTTGATACAGGCATACGAAAAAGAAGACACTCTTCTTGCTCGCGATATATTTGTAAAAGATAAACTAATAGACACTATAGTTAACCAAGCTATTAGCATTGCAGAAGAGTATGCCAAGAACAACCCGGATAGTTTTTCTCAATCAATACAAATGTTAAGCATAATGAAAATGCTTGAAAGGGTTGGAGATCACTTAAAGAACATTGCAGAGGAGATAATTTTTTATTCCGAAGCTAGAGTTCTAAAGCACGGTGGTAAAAAGGCTAACGGCGCAGAATAATCTTATCTTTTGGCGTAAGTTCTCCACTTTTCTATGATGGTTTCAAACCCTAAAGGCACAGTGGCCTCAAAATATACTTTTTTACCTGTGGCGGGATGAATAAAGCCCAATGACATGGCGTGCAGCGCCTGTCCCGGAATTAAAGCAAAGCAATTTTCGACGAACTGCCGGTATTTCGTATTAACCTGTCCTCTGATTATCTTATCTCCACCGTATGTTGCATCGTTAAAAACAGGATGGCCGATATGCTGAAGGTGCACTCTAATCTGATGAGTACGGCCTGTTTCCAGTTTGCATTCGAGCAATGTTACATTTTTAAAACGCTCAAGAACTTTATAATGGGTAATGGCATGTTTGCCATGCTCTCCTTGGGGAAATGCTGCCATTCTTTTTCGGTCCTTAAGGTCTCTGCCTATGTGGGCAATGATAGTTCCCTCGTCATCCTTAAAATCACCCCAGGCAAGCGTCACATATTTTCTATCTATAGATTTCTCAAAAAAAGCCTTAGCCAGTTTATTCATTGCGAGGTCATTTTTTGCGATCACGAGCAAGCCGGATGTATTTTTATCGATGCGATGAACTAACCCTGGCCTGAATTCATTAAATGGATCTCTTTCGCTTTTCTCTTTTTTAGGTAAGTTATTGCAATGATAGAGGAGTGCATTTATAAGAGTTCCGGTGAAGTTGCCTACGCCGGGATGCACTACCATCCCCGCTTCCTTATTTACAATTAGAATATCATCATCTTCAAAAACTATATTAATTGGTATGGGCTCAGGTAGAAGCTCTATTTCTTTTTTAGGATAGGCGAAGATGATGCTTATATCATCTCCCGGTTTTACTTTATAGCTTGATTTGCTTGTTTTCCCATTTACAAGTATGTTACCCCCTTCTAATGCATATTGAATGCGTGTACGTGTGGCATTTGCTATCTTATGAAGTAAGAACTTATCTATCCTTAATAGGTCTTGGCCTGGATCGGCAATGAAACGGAAATGCTCAAACATTTCATGGTCTTCGTCTGGAATTTCTTGAATATCGGTCATAAAGTAAGGTCTGAGCTAAGTGAAATTAAGGGGTTAAAATAAAAAAGGAGCCCTAGAGCTCCTTTTTTCAATAAAAAAATACAAACTATTTTTTCATTGAATCTTTCTTCATGCTGTCTGACTTAGACGACATAGCTTTAGCAATTGAATCTTGCTTTGCTTTTGCCATCATAGCAGCTTGAGCGCTCTTTACAGAATCAGCAGCCTTTGCTGAATCTTGTTTTGCTTTTTCCATAGCAGCTTTTTGTTCAGCGCTAGGTCCGCAAGCGATAAATGCACAAGCACCTACAACGGCAATAATAGAGGCTAATTTTTTCATTTTTGTGTTGGTTTGATGGATTAAAATTGGCTGCAAATGTATAAATATTTCTTACACACAAGCAAATTCATGCTTTTTTTTGCTCGGTGTGTTTATTTTTCAAGAATAATGAATTCAGTCCGCCTGTTTTTCTGCCTTCCTTCCTCAGTATCATTGCTCGCAACAGGGTTAGCAGAACCATATCCCTGGAAGGTAAGCCTGTTAGCATTTATACCTTGCCCCTCTAGTGTCTGCATAACTGTAAATGCCCTGTCTTTAGATAGGGCAAGGTTGTCATTTTGGTTACCTGTATTATCAGTATAGCCGGCAATTTTTATCCTCAGAGACGGATTTGCCTTAAGAAACTTTCCAAATTCCTTAATTACGGCAACAGAAACCTGTTCCAAAAGGGCTGAATTGGTATTA
>Ga0206973_1194_pt1 | contig 11353 bp, 10 predicted proteins | sample Alteio_BWOrgHeat_83_FD_152927 | JGI IMG/M metagenome (GOLD analysis project Ga0206973, IMG submission 152927) | Enriched cells from forest soil in Barre Woods Harvard Forest LTER site, Petersham, Massachusetts, United States -... | ecosystem: Environmental > Terrestrial > Soil > Temperate forest >...
CGGTCGGAACGGTTTTGTATTGCACATCTTTACCGGCGGCGCGAAGGGCGTCGACATATGCCTGGATTTCGGTGTTAGTGACGACGGTGTCGGCGTCGGAATGGAAAATGAGAATGGGGCAGTTGATTTCGGCGACATGGGCCATGGGCGCGGCCTTGGCGGCGAAATCATAAATGTCGGGAACGAAACGCGAGAGAACTTTTATGAAATCCGCAGGCTGACGCCCGAGGATGTCGGTGGCCGGTGCGTAGGCGGCGACGGCCTTGATGCGGTGATCTTCAGCGGCGAAGTTGAGCGCAAGGCCGCCGGCGGAGGAGTGGCCCGCGGCGAAAAGCTGATCGGGATTGATCGCGGGGACATTGGCAAGAACATACTCGATGGCGATGTGGGCGTTGACCATGCCGTAGCGGGCGTCCTCAAATTCGCGGACCGCGGCGGCGAAATTTTCGTTGGTCATGCCGGCGTGGACGGGGCCGTCGAGTTCGAAGGCGACGACGGCGAAACCGTGCCGCAGGTAGCTGTCGTACTCGTCGAGGTCGTCCTGTGAGATCACCGCGCCGGTGAGCATGGTGGTGCCGGCGGGGGCGATGAAGATGCAGGGAAGTGAATGGTTCGGATGCGAAGAAAAAGCATTGGGAAGGAAAATGTGAACGTGCATGTGGGAGCCGGGTCCGGTGCCGGAGATGTTGATTTGGTAGTGATCGGAGTTGGCCATCATCTGGTTGGGGGCGGGAAGCGGTGGGAAGATGGGGGCGGAGGCTTCAGCGGTGTGATGTCGCAGGAGGCCATTGATGCCGCCGGTTACGAATAGCGAGACGATATAGTTGGCGCCCATGAAGAGGAGAACGCAGGCCAGGGTGATGCCGACAATCATGAGGCGAAAGCGGAAGAATTTGGAAATGAAGCTGGTGCCTGAGCCGGAGCTGGAGCGGGTTGTGGTGACGGAAACGCGTGAAGGGGTTGATGAGGTGACGGAGGTTTGGACGATTTTGCCGGTGCGAACATCGTAGCCGCAGTTGAAGCAGATGACGGCGCCGGGGGCCATGTCGGCAGCGCAGGAAGGGCAGGGGGAAGCGTCGGAGTCAGGTATGACTTCGAGCGATGCGAGTTGGGATTCGGCGGGCGCAGCGGCCGGGACGGTCATCGGCTTGCCGCAACCTTTGCATTTGGCGGTTTTGCCGGCGAGATGATCGGCGACGACATAGGCTTTTCTGCAGGAGGGGCAGGTGAATCTGATCGGCACGCGCGCACCTTTTTCAATTTGCCGGGGTGATCTATTTTTCCTGGGCGGGCGCAGAATTGGAAAGGCGAAAGTTCCTTCTCGACGTGTTTGTGCCCGCTTGGGCGGCATTGTATCGCAGAATCGCAAGTTAATGCATCTGATTTCCGGGAGAAGAAAAAAGAGAATTAACCCGTTTATTATGCTCGAAGCAGACGGTCATATTCGGCATGGGTGCCTATCCAGAACCAGGTTACAAGGTCACTTTGACGGCGCGCGAGTGCTCGGTATTGATCGTTAATCCGAATCGACCAAAGCCCTACGTGGATTTCCTTGAATTGAAGTGAGGGGTGAAAAACATCGGACTGCCAGAGCTTATATTTTTCTCTGCTTAGCGATTGAATATGTGGTGGTAGAGCGTTGAAGCAGGACCAGAAGCGGGAACTCGCATGTGAGATCACGGAAGGTCTCGCAAAGAGCCAGCATCAATCTCCGCGTCTACCTCTTTGAGGATCGCATCAAATTTTCCCGACTCGGCATCGCGCTTCATTTGCAGATCCCATTCGTCATCGGTCCAGCCGTGCAATGCCTTTGCCACTTCCGCGCGGTCGGAAAGAGACAATTTGCTGATAGCGGCTTTGATTTCTTCGACGGTTGTCATGCCTAAATAGTACCATTCCGCTGGCTTGCATCCAAGAACGATTTGATATTATCCCGACGCCGGCACGGGTTGCAGGCGCGGAGGCTAATGACCGATTCCTACCGCCGCTACGCACAGAAACATTAACACAAGAACAGAGATAACGAGGGTCGCGATCAGGGCCGCCGATCTCCCAGCCGTTGAAAGCTGCGAAATGGCGCCTATACATCTTACCAGTGCGAGTACGCACACGACGCCTGGAATTCCAATTAACAGTAAACCAATCATCAACCAGGGTGGATGTTCCGGCTCGTAAAAGCCGTTGATCTTGAGCAAATAAATGATGATCAACATTCCCGGCAGGATGAGGATTGTAGCACCCAACCAGAACCAATCCCGAAATGATAGTGCGTTTTTAAAACGCGGAGCGTGATCAGGAACGTAAGAGATAATGCTCTCCTCATTTGCTTGCCTGAACCGCTTATATCACACCGCCGGCAGCGCTTCTCCACGCTGATAATGGCTTCGCGTATGCCCGGTTGCATCGACGCTGCTTTTCAAGTCGCAGGCATGAGCTTCGGGGCCGAAGTCGAAGTCGGATTCGACGAAGGATTGGATTTCGTTCATTTCGGCGGGCGTGAGTTTGTCGCCGTCGCAGGCGGAGGCGAATTCGCGAAGCTCGGCTTCGGTGAGGATGTTGGGTTGGACGCTGACGAGAGCGGGCCAGGTGAGGAGCCATTTCAAGGCGAGTTGCGCCATCGTGCAGTGGTGTGCCTTTTGGATGTGGCGGAGTTTTTCGACTTTCTTGAGGCCGTAGATGAGCCAGTTTTTGTCGCGGAATTTGCGGTGGTCGTCGAAGGTGTCGTTGGGCGAGTAGATGTCCTGCAGGATGCCGGAGGAGTGGGGGACGCGGGCCATGATGCCGGCGGTTTTGGTTTCGGCGGCGAGTTCGGCGAATTCACGCCCCGGGTGCTGCTCAAGCATGTTGAAAACGGTTTGCACAGTGCAGCAGTTTTTCCACTGCTTGAGCGCGATGACGCCTTCCTCGCGCCAGCCGATCGCCGGGCCAAGTGCGATGCCCCAGTGACGCACCTTTCCCGAGGCGACGAGCTTTTCCATCGTCCGCACAAACTCATCATTCATCTGCGGCAGCTTCATGTTGTGGGCTTGGTAGAGTTCGACGTGATCGGTCTGCATGCGGCTGAGAGATTGTTCGAGGGCGAAGGTGACGAATTTTTCGGAGAAGTCCTGTTTGCGTTCCTTGTGGGAGCCGGATGTGCCGGGGTCGCCGTAGAAGTCGTAGCCGAATTTGGTGGAGAGGATGATCTTGTCGCGGCCGGCGTATTTGAGGGTGTCGACCATGAGCCGTTCGGCGTGGCCGTTGGAATAGGCGTCGCCGGTGTCGAAGAAGTTGACGCCGAGATCGCAGGCGAGGTTTTGCAACCGGATGCCTTCGGGCGCATCGGCGGGGGTTTTTCCCCACATGTGCGAGCCGTACATGAAGTTGCCGAAGGAGAGTTCGGAGACGTTGAGCGTGGTGCCGGGGATGATGCGATACTGCATGCGAAGCCTCTGCTAATTTCACGATGAGCCAAGTCGAACCGCGAATTGTAGCGGAATATTCGCTTGCGTTCACGTGGCCAAATCGGATTGGCGGTAGCGGAGGCGGCGGGTTACACAAATTTCCAGAGTTCGACGGCAAAGGCGCGGCTGACGAAGCCGTCGAGTGAGGTCTTGAGCTCTTTTTGCACCTCGGCCCAGGGGAGATTGTCGAAAAGCGTGGCGGAGCCTTTGAAGTTTTTGTAGGCATTGTCGAAAGGCAACCGCTGGCTGGCGGGAATGTTCACTTCCTGGGGGGAACCTTGCTTGACGTAGGTTTCGTAGATGGTGATCGCGGCCGCGCCTTTGGGGGCGGAGGCGGTCTTGTCGATGAAGTCGAAATTTTCGAGGCAGAATTTGCCGGGCTCATTTTCGCGGTAAAGTTTGTAGATGGCCGCATTGGATTTCAAGGCGGCGTAAGTGGTGATTTTTTCAAACTGCTTGATCAGATCGGGAGCCTTGGGGCCGAATTTTTTGGTGAGGACCTCGCCAAACGTTTTGCGCCCGGAAGCGCCTTTGATGTTGTCGTTGGTCATCTTGGTGATTTCGTCGCGCGGCGGGCCCCAGTTCATGGCGTCGAGGCCTTTTTGGGATTAGACAAAAGCGGTGCCGGCGGCGGTGAAGGGGGCGAGCGTTCCGCCGGCGATGGGGGCGTATTTGGGCGCGCCGGAGCGGAGATAGGTGCCGTAGTATTGCGCGGCTTTGGGCCCTTTTGGAAGTCCGGCAAGGATCGCGACGTAGGCTTCGTAAGCATTGCCGACGGGTTTGCCGGCAGTGAAAGTGGCGAAGGAGGCTTTGAGTTTGGCGTCGGCGAGGACTTTGGTGATGCCGCCGGCGACCACCGCCGCCTGCAGGGCCACGAGCGCCGCCATCTTGGCTTCGGCGGCAGCGCCCTCATCGACATCCTTGGTCGCCGATTGTTCAACCTGCACCGAGAAGCGGTTGGCTTCGACGGATACTTTTTCAGCGTATGCGCGGGTTTCCTTGGGGACCACGGTACTGGCGGCGAATTCACCGGCGACCTTTTTGGCCAGCGCCCCCAGCGCCATGAGCGCATTGCGCGCGGGGATCACCGAGGCGTCATATTCGGTCTTGAGCTTTGCCATGAAGGCTTTGTACTGGGCCGCGTCCTTGCAGGTGAGCGCGAGTTTGCCGTTGAGGCCTTCCCATTTTATTTTCGCATAGGCCGCGTCCGCTTTTTCGCAGGCGGCGCCGATGCCGGTCTCTTTTTTCAGGAGCTTGGTGATGATGCCCTGTTGTTTATCCCAGTTGGCTTTTTTGAGAACGTCGGGATAGGCAAGCTTGGGCATGGTGCGCTCCGATGTTTGGGGTTGGAAAAAAATGCGGGACTTCCCAAACTATCGGGAGAAAGGGGGTGCCATCCCAAGAAAATCAAAGAGGAGTTTGTATATTTATATTATCAGGCCACGACAATGCGTCGAGATGGCATGCGGTCAGGAGCCCGCAAAATTGAGCGAAATCAGCACGGAACCGTTGAAAAGAGCATGCAGCGTGATGCAGGCCCAGAGATTACCGGTGCGCTCATAGGTGTAGCCCAGGGCGACGCCAAGGAGGAAGAGCAGGGGCAGGTGTTCGGGGTTGGGGGATTTAAAGTCGTAATGGATGGAGGCGAAAACCGCGGCGACGGCGATGATGACGATCCACCGGCGAAGGGCGGAGGGCTTGCCGAAACGCAACGTCGTGCCGCCCGCGCCGACGATGTACTTGGCGGGTTGAATGAAAATGGTTTGCAGGAAACCGCGAAAAAACATCTCTTCGACGATCGGCGCGATGACCACGGCGGTGATGACGAGAAATGCCTTGACGTGCGGCGGAATGTCGTTGTTCTGGACCATCTGAATGACGACGTGCGGGGCGGATTCCTTGCGGCCGAGACTCTTGATGATGTACTCAATGATGACCTGCAAGCCGCCCATGAGCGGCATGGTGATGAAAAACGCCAGCGCCCCGCGCCACAACGCCCCGGGAATCAACCGGAGACTAAAGCCCCATGCGTGAATGCCCACGTTGCTGCGGACCAGCAGGAGCAGCAGCGCCGCGGGGATGAAGAGAGCGAAGCTGGCGACGATCTGGAGGTGGGCGTTGATTAAGTTGTCTTCGCCGCCGGATTGGGAAGCCGGGGCCGATGCGGTAGCGGCAGTGGTTGCGGCGGCAGTGGTCGGGCCGGGCAGCGCGTGCGGGAAGATGGCGAAGAAAACGGCCTGAGCCAGAATCATCGCGCCGATGTATAATAAAAAGACTCCCGCGAGGTGAATCACAGACAGGGTGCTGTGGCGCGGCGGAGAATTGGCGAGCGACGAGGGGCTGAACACTTTGAGCCAGAGGATCAATCCGATGGCGAGTGTGACCCAGAAGATGCCGATGAAATCTATTAGGGTCACTTTGTCCTCGGTGGCGTTGGATGACCTGCATCGCTCTTGCGGGCGATGTTTATCAGGAAGAAGTTGAGAATTCGCATGTCAATACCGGATATATTGCAGCAAATCGTCGAAACAAAAAAGGGGGAGGTGGCGGCGGCCAAGTTGAAGGTGCCCCTGGAAACGCTCAAAGAGCAGTGTGCGGCGGCGGATCAGCCGCGGAATTTCTTCGCCGCTTTGACCCGCGAGCCCACCGGCCTGGTGAATATCATTGCCGAAGTGAAGAAGTCCAGCCCCAGCGCCGGCACGATGAAAACGGACTTCGATCCGGTGGCAATCGCGAAGATTTACGAGGCGGCGGGGGCCGATGCGCTCTCCGTGCTGACCGATGAGCAATATTTTCACGGCAAGCTGGAATACATTGCGCAGGTGAAGGCCGCGGTGAAATTGCCGGTGCTGCGAAAAGATTTCGTGATCGATCCCTACCAGGTGTGGGAAGCGCGGGCGGCCGGGGCGGATGCGATCCTGCTCATCGCCGAAATTTTGAGCGATGCGATGATGATCGACCTGCAAATACTGGCGGCAGAATTGCGCATGACCACGCTGGTGGAAGTCCACGAGATGGACAGCCTCCTGCGGGTTCGCAGCACGATCGGCCTGCCGATGCGGAGCTACAGTTTGCTGGGAATTAACAATCGCGATCTGCGCAACTTCACGGTCGATCTCTCGACGACGGTGCGCCTCGCGGAGTTCGTGGAAGACAAACAGATTCTGGTCTCCGAAAGCGGCATCAAGGATAAGGCGGATGTGCAGCGCATGGCGGCGGCGGGCGTGCGGACACTGCTCATCGGCGAGACGCTGATGCGCAGCGGCGACGTCGGCGGCACCATGGCGAATCTGAAGGGCATTTTCCGCAAGGTGTAATCGCCCGTTCCCAAAAAATGTTCCCCCCCCAAAAAAAAGAAGCCCCGCCATGTGCGGGGCTTCTTGCATTTGCTGCGGTAAATTGCGGGATCAGGGTTGCGGCGGCGGGGGATTGTCGCCGCCACCCTGCGCGTTCTTTTTGAAATCCTTCACGGCATCAATGAAGGAGCTGATCGTCTGCGTGGGCAGGTGAAGCTCTTCGGTGAACATGCTGCCGGTGATGCCCGCGCTCACGAGGATCGGCGGCGCATCCTTGATGTTGATGACCGGAATCTGCGGGATGCCCTGACCTTCGGGGATCAAGTCGTGGACGAGCTTGGCCCACTTGGTGATCGGGAAATAGGCCACCATCACGGGGTTCTCGACCACTTCGTCCTTGAGGCCGGTGATGGAAGGATCATTGGCAAGGTTCTGGCTGTCGTTGACCGCCGCGTCAACCGCACCTTCCAGCGTGGCCGAATCAGATCCGACGATGATGAGGACATGCTTACCGGCAATGCCATCGTACATCGTCAGGCCGTCTTCGCCGTAGATCTTGTGGATCATCGCAAGGCCGAGTTTCGATTCCGGCTTGATCGGTGTGTCCGCCGTCTCTTCGCGAAGTTTGTAAACAATGTGCAGCTTGTCGAGCTTCACATCTTTAATCGTTACCGCCGCCTGCGTGGTGGTGATGACGGGGATGATGTCGGTCCCCATCGAGCCCATCATGGCGGGCATGTTCTTCATCATCGCGCGCTGCACTTCGATGTATTTTTCCGGGTTGGTCGTATCCACAAGCATGACGGCATTGAAGATTCCCTGCTTGCCGCCGGAGGGAGCGGGCAGCATCACGCCGCGCATCCCGGTCGTGATGGAGATAAATTGTTTGTACTGATCGGCGATCGTGCGGAACTGATCGATGTGCGGATCCTTGGCGATCACGTCATTCTCCAGCACCTGCTTGGCGACGCTGCTGAAGAGATCGGAGACGCTGGCGGAATCGAAGGTGAGAGCGCCCGCCGCAAGGTAATCGCCGCTGGGAAGGCCGGCGAGCGAGACGGTTTGCGAATGCTGCGCCGCGACGAAATTAGCGAACGGCGAACCGGACTTGAAAGTCCCCGCGAGGCCAAGCGTCGCTCCCGCATCGGAAAGCCGCAGCGTGAACATCGCACTATCGGCGTCCTTGAAATACTGCTTAAGCCCGTTGAAGTATTGATTGACCATTTCCTTCTGCAGCGCGGAGATGGTCGGATCCTGGTTGGAGTTCAGGTTGCCAAGGTCGAGCATCCCGGTCATTTCATCCTGGAGATTCTCAATGCTCTTGGTGGCGATGCCGGAAAGCGAATTGATGTTTCCCCACACCACCAGGTCATTCTTGTCAAAAGTTTTGCGGGCTTCCGGGGCCAGCGTCTTGGCGAGCGAATCCTTGCGGGCGAGGTATGCGACCAGCGCATCGCGGTCCTGGGCGAAGGCGACCCATTTGTCGACGGTGCTGACATAGCCCTTGTCGGCCCCGCCTTGGAGCGTGATTTCAGAAATGCCCGCGGAATCCGGCTCGCCGGGAGAAAACCCTTCGAGCATGTCCTTGGCGCTCGTCGTCGGCAGCAGCAGGATGAACGGCGGTGGCCCGCCGATTTGACCGCTTCCTCCGAACGGCTCATCGCCTTCATGCAGCGGCTTGAGGACGACCAAAGCCGCTGACCCCGCCGCATCAAACCCCTTGTTGATCCCCAGATTCCGCAGGGCGAAACCCGCCAGATCGGGCGGAAGCGGAATCGGCAGCGGCACATTCAGCCGCGTCACGGTGTTGGAAACCTTGGTGCTCAGCGCCCCGACATTATTGATCACGACCGCAGCCGTGGAATCAGCCGGAATCTCACCCAGCACCGCCGGCTCAGCCCCGCGAACCGCCCCTGCACAGGCCAAAGCCATCACCGTGGCCGAAAGAAAGGCTCGGCGTTTCAGTTGGCCGCACTTCAACAACTTGTCAAACAAAGACATGAAATCTCCTCGAAACGGTTAAAGAATCCGCATTATTGCGGAGCCCACTCTACTATAGTCGTATCTTCGCACGCGGAATTACAGCGTCAAGCGAACGCCAAATTGGACACCCCAGTCTGCCAAACGTCGGAATAGACAAGGACACCATAAAATTTTGGATAATTTTGTTGCAATTGCTTTGGCAAAAATGTAGTTATGAGGGGTCGGACGAGGAATGGACTGGAACGTTCTCTTGATGGAATAGGAGAGTCGTCATGCCGCATCGTCGTACTTCTGGTGCAAAAGTCCGCAGCCACAAGATTGGTGTGGGGAATTCCCGATATGCAAAGGGCAAACAGGCGCGATTGCAAAATCGCCGCATGCTGATGGATTATTTCCGTCTCGGCGAAATCGCCGCCTGAAATCGGCGCTCGGGCTCAATAGCGGCTCGTGCGGATGCTCTTGCCTGCGCATGAAATGCGCTCTCGGGCGGTTGTCGCTTCGGACTGTGCCGGTGAGCCAAAATGAGGCTCTACAGCACATACAAGGCTGTGGTATAGTATCGCCTTCGCTCGTCTCAAGGAGATACCCCATGCCCGGCACAACCCCTGGTTCAGCTAACCCCGCTACCGCTCCCGCCATTTCCAGCCACGACACCCATCTGCCCGTCAGCACCGTGTTGGTGGTCGATGACAATGCGCAGAACGTCGAACTGATGCAGGCGTACCTCGAAACGCTCAACTGCCTCGTCCACGTAGCCGTCGATGGCGTTGATGCGCTCGAAAAAGTCCCGAAGGTCAATCCCGACCTGATCGTCCTCGACATCATGATGCCCCGCATGAGCGGCTTCGAAGTCTGCCGCCGCCTCAAGGCTGATCCCAAGACCCGCGAAATCCCCATCCTCATGGTCACCGCCCTCAACGAACTCGGCGACATCGAACGCGGCGTCGAATGCGGCACCGACGACTTCCTCACCAAACCCATCAACAAACTCGAACTCCTCACCCGCGTGAAATCGCTCCTCCGCGTCCGCCATCTCAAAAGCGCCCTCGATCGCACCCTCGCCTACCTCAGCGACATGGAAAACCGCCCCGAATAAAAACGATCGGAATCCCGCCTGGAAAGGCGTGGGCTCTGATTCTCGTCACTCGCTGGCCATTCCTTTTTAAAGTTTTGACGGTTCACCCCCCATCCGTATAATCCAACAAGCGGATGAGGACGGGATGAAATGAACTCTCGCCTGCTCTGTGCGTTTTGTCACTTTGAGCAATTATGTTGCGATTTCGTGTGTTTAAGGATGGCGTCGCTCCGGCTGAGCTGGACCTGACGACCGCTTACCTTGTCGGCTCGGACAGCGTGCCGATCCGGGGCGAGTTCTCGTACGTCAACGGCGAAATCATTTGCCGCAAGCGCGCCGCGGGGGCGGCGGCGCTCACCATCATGTGGGAAATGAAAAATTTCGGCGCCATGATGCTCGAAACAACGCGCCTGCCCGAGCGTGACGAACCCTACCTGCTCAACCTCGAACTCGCCCGTGGCCGCGTGATGCGGATCATGCAGAAGCGCGAAGAGTGGGGCATCTTCGACATCGCCGAAGCCGTCGCCGTCAACGAAAAAACCATGGACGCCCGCGATCTCCTGCTCGAAGCGATCATCCATCAGGAAGACCCCGCCAAGGCCAGCGAATTCGCCGACAAATGTTTGCAGGTCGTCTTGCCCGCCTCCGAACAAGCCGCGCTCACGCATGCCGACCTGCTCCTGCAGCGCCGCATCAGCACCCGCAACTTCCCGCGCGGCGCCTTCGGCGTGAAGATCGACCACGCAATTAACTCCGAAGCCTATCGCCGCCTCATGCTCCCCAACGCCGATTTCGTCCGTCTTCCCATGTCCTGGAAAACCATCGAGCCGCAGGAACAGGAATTCGCCTGGGGCCAGATTGATGAATGGGTCGAATTTCTCAAACGCGCCCGCATCCCCGTCGTCGCCGGCCCGCTGCTCCATTTTTCCGAAACCGCCATCCCCGACTGGCTCTACATGTGGGAGCACGATTACGAAACCGTCCGCGACCTCATGTACGCCCACGTCGACCGCGTCGTCGCTCGCTACGGCCCGAGCATCCAACTCTGGAACGTCCTCTCCGGCCTGCACGTCAACTCGCAATTCTCCTTCACCTTCGACCAGCTCATGGACCTCACCCGCATGGCCGTCGGTCAGGTGAAAAAAATAAGCCCCAACGCCCGCACCATGGTCGAACTCACCCAACCCTGGGGCGAATACTACGCCAACAACCAGCGCTCCATCCCCCCGCTGCTCTACGCCGAAATGCTCGTGCAGTCCGGCATCCAGTTCGATGTCTTCGGCGTCCAACTCAAATTCGGCGTCCCGCGCGACGGCTGCTGGCAACGCGACCTCTTCCAGATTTCCTCCCTCCTCGACCGCTTTGCCACGCTCAACCGCCCCGTCATGATCAGCTCCCTTCAAGTGCCCAGTAGCGCCACCGAATCCATGCAGGCCGCCGGCATCTGGCGCAAGCCGTGGTCGGAAACCCTGCAAGGCAAATGGATGGAAGCCGTCACCGACATCGCCCTCTCCAAGCCCTACGTCGAAGCGATCTGCTGGCAGGACCTCACCGAC
>Ga0206973_1195_pt1 | contig 11327 bp, 12 predicted proteins | sample Alteio_BWOrgHeat_83_FD_152927 | JGI IMG/M metagenome (GOLD analysis project Ga0206973, IMG submission 152927) | Enriched cells from forest soil in Barre Woods Harvard Forest LTER site, Petersham, Massachusetts, United States -... | ecosystem: Environmental > Terrestrial > Soil > Temperate forest >...
TCAGTAAACTTGAACAAAATAAAAAAGAATAAATTTTTTTCAATATAAAACAACGAACGTTCATTAGCTCATTCAATTAAAATTTTAAATACCTAACGATGGCAGATAAACACTACAACTTTTTTGAAAGCGTCACAAAAAGTTTTGATAAAGCAGCAAAATTTACCAAATGGGAAACCGGAATACTGGAGCAAATAAAAGAATGTAATTCTGTTTTCAGAATGAAATTTCCGATTAAACGGGATGATGGATCTGTGGAAGTAATAGAAGCTTACCGTGCGCAACACTCTCATCACAAAACACCTTGCAAAGGCGGCATAAGATTTAGTGAGGCTGTTGACCAGGATGAAGTAATGGCGCTGGCAGCATTAATGACGTACAAATGTGCAATTGTAAATGTGCCCTTTGGCGGAGCAAAAGGCGGTATCAAAATTAACCCGAGAGAATACAGCGCTTTTGAATTGCAAAAAATTACAAGACGCTATACTTCGGAATTGGTAAAGAAAGATTTTATTGGCCCCGGTACTGATGTTCCTGCTCCTGATTATGGAACAGGCGAAAGAGAAATGGCATGGATTCTTGATACATATAATGCAATGCATCCTGGAGAAGTAGATGCTATGGGATGTGTTACAGGTAAACCCGTAGCACAAGGAGGTGTAAGAGGCAGAAAAGAAGCAACTGGTCTTGGCGTTTTTTACGGCATACGTGAAGTATGCAGCATGCCTGAAGTAATGGATAAATTAGGTTTGGCAACAGGTGTAGAAGGTAAAAGAGTAGTAGTACAGGGACTTGGAAATGTTGGATACCACACTGCAAAATTCTTTAGGGAACATGGTGCTAAAGTTATTGCCATTGCTGAATTTGAGGGCGCTATCTATAACGAAAATGGCCTGAATGAAGAAGAAGTTTTTCAATACCGGAAAACAAATAAATCCCTGTTAGGTTTTCCTGGTTCAACAAATCTTAATAATAGCAGTGATGCGTTGGAAATGGAATGTGATATTCTTATTCCTGCTGCCCTGGAAAATGTAATCAACGCAGATAATGCTGATAAGGTTAAAGCAAAAATTATTGGCGAAGCTGCCAACGGGCCATTAACTCCTGATGCAGATGAGCTACTTTCAAAAAAAGGAATTCTTGTAATTCCTGATATGTACCTGAATGCAGGCGGCGTTACCGTTTCTTATTTTGAATGGCTTAAAAATTTAAGTCACGTGCGTTATGGCAGAATGGAAAAACGCTTCACAGAAAATCTCAACAAACATATTCTTGGGCAAATGGAAGAGCTTACGGGCAAAACCGTTAACACAAAAGAAAAAACGCTGATCGAACATGGACCCGATGAAGTTGATCTTGTATACAGCGGCCTGGAGCAAACTATGATTGAAGCTACGCGCGAGATCATGGCCTGCTGGAAAGCGAATACGAATATTCCTGATATGCGTACTGCAGCTTATGTGGTGGCCATTGATAAAGTAGGAACAAGCTATGCTGAATTAGGTATCTTTCCTTAATCGAGTAAAAAAATGTTGTATAAAAAACCGTTGCAAGTCAACGGTTTTTTTATTGATTGATATTTATGCCGGTGAAGCAGTAATAACATTATACTTGGCAAAGTTTTCTTTACTTTATCATTTTAAACGAAGTCAGATAGCTTAGAATATAAGCGTTATGAAATATTACATCATCGCTGGTGAAGCAAGCGGCGATTTACATGGAAGCAATCTTATTAAAGAACTAAAAAAGCTTGACAGTAATGCAAACATTCGTTGCTGGGGTGGAGATTTGATGCAGGCAGCAGGCGCAACGTTGGTGAAGCATTACCGCGATCTTGCTTTTATGGGTTTTGCAGAAGTGGTGATGAATTTAAAAACCATTTTTTCCAACTTAAAATTCTGTAAAGAAGATATATTAAAATTTCAACCTGATGTTTTGATATTGATTGATTATCCAGGTTTCAATTTACGTATCGCCGAATGGGCAAAAAAGCTCATAGCTCAAAGCTCGCAGCTCGCAGCTAAAATAATTTTTTATATTTCTCCGCAGGTTTGGGCATGGAAAGAAAGCCGCGTACCGAAAATGAAAAAGATCATTGATAAAATGATCGTTATTCTTCCCTTTGAAAAAGAATATTATAAAAATAAATGGAACTGGGATGTTGACTATGTCGGTCATCCATTAGTGCAGGTGATTGATGAATTTAAAACCAGTCAGCAACCTGAAGAATCTAAAACCGGAAACCTTATTGCATTGTTGCCCGGCAGCCGCAAACAGGAAATATTGAAAAAACTTCCGGTTATGCTGGAGATCAGCAAATCATTTCCGCAATATCAATTTGTACTGGCAAAAGCGCCTGCTCTGGAAGATGAATTTTATGCAGGTTTTATGCAGCACTATACAAATGTTTCTTCAGTAAGAAATAAAACATATGAATTGCTGATGCAGTCAAAAGCGGCGTTGGTAACAAGTGGAACAGCTACATTGGAAACGGCATTATTCCAGGTGCCCGAAGTTGTCTGTTACAAGGGAAGCAACATTAGTTACCAGATCGCGAAGCGGCTTATCAAAATAAAATACATCTCTCTTGTAAATTTAATAATGGATAAACCTGTTGTAAAAGAGCTTATCCAAAATGATCTTACCGTTGAAAATGTGAAGGAGGAATTATCGGCTTTATTATTTGATGAATCAAGACGAAAACAATTAAAAAATGATTACGAAAATTTAAAGAATATTTTATCTGCAGGCGGCAATGCTTCAGCTAATGCCGCAGCAATTATTTTCAACTTTACAGCGGCATAACATTAACAAACCATCAATAAATGTTTTACGTTATTGATGTAAAAAAAATCTATGAAAAGAATATTTATATACTGTTGCTTACTTTCTGTTACAGCAATCTCTTCCTGTGCACAGCAGCAACAGTCACAGCAAAAATTTGCTGTTACAAAAACAGATGATGAATGGAAAAAAATTCTTACACCTGACCAGTTTGAAGTAGCAAGAAAAGCAGGTACTGAACGCCCGTTCACCGGCAAGTATTGGGACAATCATGAAAAAGGGACTTACTATTGTGTTTGCTGTGGTGTGCCTCTATTCAGCAGCAATACAAAGTTTGAAAGCGGTACAGGCTGGCCAAGTTTTTATGCGCCTTTGAATAAAAAATATGTCGGAGAAAGACAAGATGATTCTTATGGTATGGCACGTACAGAAGTGTATTGTACTAATTGCGGAGCGCATTTGGGCCATGTTTTTACTGATGGCCCTGCACCAACGGGATTAAGATATTGCATGAATTCCGCATCGTTGAACTTTAAGAACGAGTAAGTAAGATGTGAGAAGTGAAATGTGAGATGATAATAACTGTTTACTCTTTTTAAATTTGTATTGAATGAAAAAAGTAGTAAAGAAACATCCACTTGCTATCCGCTGGTTTCACTGGATAAATTTTCCTGTACTAACTATAATGATCTGGAGCGGGTTGTTGATTTACTGGGCAAATAGTGTATATCAAATAAAAATTGGCAATACTGTTATTTATAAATTTTTCCCGAAAGGTTTATATAACGCATTGAATGTTCCGTTTCATCTTGCAAAAGGCATGAGTTTTCATTTTGCTTTTGCATGGCTGTTCATCATCAATGGAATTTTGTATGTTGCTTATACTGCTATTTCGGGCGAATGGCACTATCTTCTTCCCAACAAAAAATCGTTTAAAGAAGCATGGCAGGTTTTGTTACATGACCTGCACATAAGAAAATATGAGCCGCTTCAGCAAAAATATAATGCTGCCCAACGCATAGCTTATACGGCAATTATTTTTATGGGGATGGGAAGTGTATTAACCGGTCTTGCGATTTATAAACCAGTTCAGTTTTCATGGGCTATGTTTTTATGCGGCGGGTATGAAGCAGCAAGAGTTGAACATTTTATTCTTACTATTGGTTACGTTTTATTTTTTCTTATTCATATTTTCCAGGTTATAAAGACAGGGTGGAATAATTTCCAGGCAATGATCAGCGGACTTGAAGTAATTAAAACTGAAAACCAAATTTCCGCAAATGAGCGGGCGTGATTTTTTTTCAAAACGTACGAAAGAAGTAAGCAACACAGCTTACAGAAAAAGAATGATCTTTTCTTTTTTAATATTCACTATACTTGTTATTGCAGGAATTTTTGCATGGAAATGGCTCAACAATCAACCCGGCGATCAGGGTGCATTAAAACCTTTACGCAAAACACTTGAAGTAAACGAAAAACTGCTCACATCAACTTTTGATACATCAAAAAAAGCTAAAATATTCGATGTAAAAGATGCCGTAAAAAATGTTCGTGTGAATGGATTGATCGGCATGGAGAAAACAATCGACACATCGGCATGGCGTTTACTGGTTGTGCGTGGTGAAGGCGATACATTAAGAATATCGCTTGCAGAAATTGAAACGCTTCCCAAAGAAGATGTGGTATTTGATTTTAAATGTATTGAAGGCTGGAGCCAGGTTACACACTGGGCTGGTGTTCCGTTAAAAGCTTTTATGGACCACTACCATTTGTTTACACAGCAAACCTTGAGTTATATAGGGCTGCAATCAGTTGATAAAAAATATTATGTTGGCATTGATATGCCAAGTGCGCTTCAATCGCAAACTATTCTTTGTTATGAAATGAACAATAAACCCTTACCGATGAACCAAGGTTATCCGCTACGTCTAATCATTCCTGTTAAGTATGGAATAAAGCATATAAAGCAGATCGGCACAATGTATTTCAGTAATGTAAAACCACCTGATTACTGGGCAGAACGCGGCTATGATTATTATGCCGGCCTTTAATGAAACATTGGTATAATTACAAACTTCACTAACATTATAATCAGGCAGGCAATAAAGATGAGCAACGATATCCTGTTCATACCGTTCATTAATTTTATATTGGTGTTAGTGTACTCTTTCGGATCGCGTTTCTTTAAAAAAAGATATTCCTGTATTTGTCTCCATATGCCCATCTATCAAAGGTAAAATTATTATTGGTCTTTTATTTCGGTTGAAAAGCAGGTAATAATTAACTCCTGTAACAAATCATCATTATAAACGTTTTATCCCGTTCATATAGAATAAACTTTTTTTTAATATAGTTAAAATACTGTTTTTGTAAATGTTCCGTTATATGCTCTGACTTTCCAAGTAAATATCTTTGAACCATGACTAAACTAAGTGTAAACATCAATAAACTGGCAACATTGCGTAACAGTCGCGGCGGAAACAATCCTGATGTTATCCAGGCTGCGGTAGATGCGCAAAAATTCGGCGCTGATGGCATTACTGTTCATCCCCGTCCTGATGAAAGGCATATCCGTTATGATGATGTTCGCCGCCTGAAAAAGATCATTACAACAGAATTTAATATTGAAGGCAATCCGCAGGAAGAAAAATTTGTTGAACTGGTTTTACAAACAAAGCCAACACAGGTAACATTAGTACCGGATGCATTGAACCAGGTTACCAGCAATCATGGCTGGGACACTATTGAACATAAAAAATATTTAACCGATATAATTGCTGTTTTTAAAAAAGCACGCATCCGTACCTCTGTTTTTATTGATCCGAAAATTGAAATGATTGAAGCTGCTGCTGAAACAGGAACTGATCGTGTTGAATTGTATACTGAAGCATTTGCACATAATTATACTGACAATAAAGAAGCAGCTATTGCTCCATATCTTGCCGCTGCAGTTGCTGCAAGGGAAATGAATATTGGTTTAAATGCAGGTCATGATCTTGATTTGAAGAACCTGCATTATCTCATTAAGAATATTTCGTGGATCGATGAAGTAAGCATTGGCCATGCACTTATATCTGATGCTATTTACTATGGCTTTGAAAACACCATCCAGATGTATAAGCGCCAGCTTCAATTGCCGGAAGGAAATTTATTTTGAGCATAAATTGTTTTCATCCATTTCAAAATTTCCTAATTCCATAATTTCAAAATTCTTTGTAATCTTATGCAATGAATGAATGGCATGATTTCTTTGTTGCTATCGTAGGCGCATCCGCAGCACTCACAGGTTTAATATTTGTTGGTATTTCTATTAATCTTACACGCATACTTTCTTTTTCGCAGTTGCCCCGCCGCGCATTATTATCACTCATTTTAATATCCATAGTAATGGTTATTTCAATGGTATTATTAATTCCAAAACAAACAGATTTTGTATGTGGTGTTGAAGTATTGCTGTTGGGCCTTTTCTGTTGGAGCACATCTTTTTTTATAAGTGTTTCCATTATTAAGAAAACAGATAAACAATATAAAAAAGCTGCTGTAAGAATGATGATTTTAAACCAGCTTTCAACATTGCCGTATATTATCGCCGCAATATTTTTATTGTTTAATAACGAGAATGGATTATACTTTATAGCAGCAGCATTTATTTTTTGCACCATCAAGGCTATTACAGATGCATGGGTTTTATTAATTGAAATAAACCGCTAACAATGAGCAAAGAACAAAAAGATGAATTATTAAAATTTTTGTCTTCCTTCCCCGAGGAAAAACAGGCAATCGTTTTATGGTTAAGAGATTTTATCTGGGATCAATATCCACATTGCAATGAACTTATTTATGATAACTACAGCGCTGTAGCGTTTGGCTGGTCGCCGACAGATAAACTGGGTCAAACATTTTGTTCGATCGCTATTTATAGAACCAACTACAACATTCATTTTGGTTTTTATTGGGGAAACGAAATTGCAGACCCTGAAAAAAAGCTGCTTGGCGAAGGCAATCAGTATCGCTATATACGCGTAGAAAATTTGAAAGAATTTCCGAAAACGTATATAAAAAAACTGGTGAAAGAAGCATATGCAAATTCACTTGGAAAAGTAAAAGATAAAAAAGATCTGCGTAAAGGAGAAACGATCGTGAAATCAATTTCTCCGACAAGAAGACCTTTAAAGAAAGCATTGGCTGAGAAAAAAAATAAAGCTGGCAAATGATTTTTCGCGAAGCAACTATTGCAGATATTCCGCAAATACAAATTGTAAGAAATGCTGTAAAAGAAAACAGGCTAAGTGATCCATCTGTTGTAACTGACGATGATTGCAAAATTTATATTACACAAAAAGGTAAAGGCTGGGTTTGCGAAATTGAAAACAACATTGTTGCATTTGCGATTGCCGATTTGATTGATAAAAATATCTGGGCTTTGTTTGTTCGTCCTGCATTTGAAAGTAAAGGCATCGGCAAAAAATTGCATGATGAAATGTTGCATTGGTATTTCGATCAAACAAAAGAAACGGTTTGGTTAAGCACAGCATCAAATACAAGAGCAGAAAAGTTTTACCGGAATGCAGGATGGAAACAAGTTGGGATGTATGGCAAAGGAGAAATTAAATTTGAAATGAGTTTTGCAGATAGGGTAGCAAACAAAAAATTGTCAGAACAAATGAAATAATTTTACTAATCTTAATAAAACCATTATCTATGAAATTCAGCTTTACAGCAACTCTATTTGGAATTATTTTATCAATTACACTTCAAAGTAATGTAAATGCACAAGTAAAGAAATCCGATTCACTTACGCTGGTCGATCTTTACAACTCCACTAATGGAATCAATTGGAGAAATCATTCTAACTGGCTTACAGCAAGTCCGGTCAGTACATGGTTTGGTGTTACTGTTTCCAACGGCAGGGTAGCTGCCTTAAGCCTTTACAACAATAATCTGAGTGGTTCTATTCCATCTTCTATAGGAAATCTTACACATCTTCAGGGACTTTTTTTAAGCCTCAATGCTATCACCGGCAGCATACCTTCTACTATCGGCAATCTTATCAACCTGAAAGAAATTGACCTGGAAGAAAATCAAATTACAGGAAGTTTGCCTGCATCAATCGGTAATCTTACAAACCTTACAGACTTACTATTAAGATATAATAAAATCAGCGGCAGTCTTCCCGATTCAATATGCTACCTTATTAATTTAATCAACCTCGATTTATTTTTTAATAATCTTGATGGTACAATTCCATCAGCAATTGGCAACCTGGTTAATTTGGGTTATTTAAACTTGTCGCAAAATCAAATAAGCGGAACCATTCCTGCCTCAGTTGTCAATCTTACTCATCTTCGAACATTAGATTTTTCGCGCAATAAACTTACCGGCGAAATTCCTTCTTTAATCGGCAACCTGGAGTATTTGCAGGTGCTGGCTTTATTCAACAATCAATTAAGCGGGCATATTCCGGAATCAATCGGGAACTTTAAATTAATCAAAGATCTATATCTTGATTCGAACAGGCTAACAGGTGGGCTTCCTGCAAGCATCAGTAAATTAAACGACTTTTCAACATTAGGCATAAGTAATAATCTTTTGAGCCAGAAAGAAAACACTACCTCTCCGGATGGCTTTCAAATTTTCATAGAAGTTAATATGGAAAATAATCGTTTTAATTTTAATGGAATTGAAGGATTGGCTAAAGCAGATGCCCTTGTAAATTATAGCCCGCAGAGAAAAATTCACCTGCAGTCAAGTGGCAATAGTTTACATGTAAATGCCGGGGGCACATTAAGCAATAATACATACACGTGGTATAAATCCGGCGAAACAACAGGTGTTACAATTGTTGGTGATTCTATTTTTCATCCAACAGAAAATGGCAGTTATTATGTAACGGTAACTAACGCAATTGCTACACGATTAACCCTTGTTTCAGATACTGTGTCTTACACCTCAACACTTACAGGCGCCAGGCAAAATGATAGCAAAGCTGCATCAGAAAACAGGTTTACAGTATATCCAAACCCGGCAAAAAACCAGGTATATGTACAACTGTCTAAAGCAAGCGAATTATTTTTTATAGACGCAAACGGGAAAACACTATTTACAAAATATGTAGACGAAAAAAGTACAATTGATATCAGCAATCTTGCTGCTGGTAATTATTATATTAAAAACAAATTAACCGGTGAGATAAAAAAGCTGCAGGTAGTGAAATAATATTTAGCAGAAGCAAACAATTTTATAAGTTGAATGAAAGCATTTTATTTATTTCTTACCTGTATTATAATTTTTGGTTGCAAGGCACAACCGCCGCAGGAAACAGGCAACTTTAAACCAACTGATCTTATTGAACTGATAAAACTTGACACATCAATTCATCTTGATATTCGTTATGCAACCAGCAACAATTTTGTTGGCAGGCCTATCTATAAAGAAGCAAGAGCTTTTCTGCAAAGGCCTGCAGCAGAAGCATTGATTAAAGTAAATGCATCTTTAAAACCTTTGGGTTATGGTTTGGTTGTGTTTGATGGTTACAGGCCATGGAGTGTTACAAAATTATTCTGGGATATTACGCCTGATGATAAGAAACAATTTGTTGCTGATCCTTCAAAAGGTTCAAGACATAATCGCGGTTGTGCAGTTGATCTGAGTTTGTACGATCTTAAAACAGGTAAAGAAATTGAGATGACAGGCAATTATGATGAAATGACGGAACGTTCGTATCCTTCTTACACCGGTGGCACAGAAGAACAAAGAAAAATGCGTGATTTATTACGGTCAAAAATGGAAGCGCAAGGCTTTGATGTATATGAATATGAATGGTGGCATTTTGATTACAAAGACTGGAAAGAGTATCGCATTACCAATGTGCCTTTCTCAGCAATCAAATAATGAGCAATATTAAAAACGCAAATGCCTTACTGTTTCCTGTTTGTTTATTAACTGCTTTAAACTGTCAATGCCAATATTCAAATGCCGTTGTACAAATTGCTCCGTAATTTTTTTATCGCTCTCACTTGTTTTAACACCTTCAGGAATCATCGGCTGATCACTCACTAACAACAATGCACCAGTTGGAATTTTATTATAAAAGCCAACTGTGAATATGGTTGCAGTTTCCATATCTATTGCGTAGGCGCGAATGCGTTCGAGGTATTTTTTAAACTCCTCATCATGTTCCCAAACACGGCGGTTGGTTGTATATACAGTGCCTGTCCAGTAATCTGTTTTGTATTCGCGAATTGTTGTTGAGATAGCTTTTTGTAAAGCGAACGCCGGCAATGCAGGAACTTCAGCAGGAAAATAATCGTTCGAAGTTCCTTCGCCTCTAATGGCTGCAATTGGTAAGATAAGGTCTCCTAATTTGTTTCGCTTTTTTAACCCGCCACATTTGCCTAAAAACAATACAGCTTTGGGATTTATAGCAGACAATAAATCCATAACAGTTGCAGCACCTGGCGAACCCATCCCAAAATTTATAATAGTAATTTTTTCTGCAGTAGCGCATTGAAAAGGTTTGTCTCTTCCTATCACCTCCGTTTTAAATATTTCAGCAAAACTGTTTACATAATTACTGAAATTGGTAAGCAGTATATAAGAGCCAAAATCGTTTAAAACCTGGCCGGTATAACGTGGCAACCAGTTATCAACGATTTGTTGTTTGGATATCATCCCCCAAAGTTAGCATCAATCGACACTCATATATTTTATAAAAGAATGATCGAACAGAAGATACTACATCAACCAAAATCTAATTCAGTGTTATCGCCGATATTTAAAGTGCGGCTTAAGCCTTTTACGCTGGCGTCACTACCGATAAGAGAATTATCAAGCACTACTTCAAACAGGTTAGTATAAGAGCCGATAATACTATCGCGCACTACAGAATATTCAAGTGTTGAATTTGCTCCAACCGATACATGCGGGCCAATGATAGAATTTTTCAACCTGCATCCGGGGCCTATGCTTACAGGAGGAATGATAATAGAGTTTTCTGATTGAAGATTCGGATCAACAAAGCCACCAAACTTTTTTAATAGCGTAGTATTGCTTTCAAGCAATGTTTCTTTTTTACCGCAATCAAACCAGTTCTTTACTTTAAATGATTTAAACTTCACCCCTCTTCTTATCATACAATCAAGCGCATCTGTCAACACATATTCACCATAACTTGTTATGTGTTGAATGAAAAGATGCTCAAGGCAACTGAATAAAACTTCTGTATCTTTTATTTTGTAAATACCAACAAGCGCCATATTGCTTTTCGGGATAGCAGGCTTTTCTATCACATGCTCAATAAAACCTTCATCATCTATTTCTGCAACACCAAAACTGCGCGGGTCATCTACCTTTTTTACGCCAATCATATTGTAAGGAGAGGCAACAATATCATGGAGATTATATTCGCAAATTGTATCACCAAGCGTTACCACTATTTCATCATTTCCAATTAAAGTTTTGGTAAGCTCCACTGCATGCCCTGTTCCGCGGCGTTCAGTTTGCTGCACAAAATGGCAGGTTAGATCAGGATAAGTTTGCAAAAC
>Ga0206973_1197_pt1 | contig 11180 bp, 8 predicted proteins | sample Alteio_BWOrgHeat_83_FD_152927 | JGI IMG/M metagenome (GOLD analysis project Ga0206973, IMG submission 152927) | Enriched cells from forest soil in Barre Woods Harvard Forest LTER site, Petersham, Massachusetts, United States -... | ecosystem: Environmental > Terrestrial > Soil > Temperate forest > O...
CACATGTGGTCCGCAAGATTGAAGGCGGCCCTGATGTGCTTTTTATTGATCGTCACCTTATCCACGAAGTTACCAGCCCGGTGGCCTTTTTAGGTTTAAAGAGCAGGGGCATCCGCGTTCTATACCCTGAACGTACGTTTGCCACTGCCGATCACAACACACCAACAATTAATCAGCACTTACCTGTTGCCGATCCGCTTTCGGCAAACCAATTGGAAGCGTTGGAGTCCAATTCGCACGAATACGGAATCAGCCATTGGGGATTAGGGCATCAAAAAAATGGCATTGTGCATGTTGTTGGTCCGGAATATGGAATTACACAACCCGGCGCAACCATTGTTTGCGGCGACTCGCACACTTCAACTCATGGCGCCTTTGGTGCTATTGCTTTTGGTATCGGTACATCCGAAGTGGAGATGGTTCTGGCTTCGCAATGTATCATGCAGCCAAAACCTAAAAAAATGCGCATCAATGTTACCGGAAAATTAGGTTTTGGCGTAACGCCGAAAGATGTTGCATTGTTCATTATTTCGCAGCTCACTACTTCGGGCGCTACAGGCTATTTTGTTGAATACGCAGGCGATGTGTTCGAAAAAATGAGCATGGAAGGCCGTATGACGGTTTGTAATTTAAGCATTGAAATGGGTGCACGTGGTGGAATGATAGCCCCGGATGAAACCACTATTAATTATGTAAAAGGCCGTGAATTTAGCCCTAAGGGTGAAGCATGGGATAAAGCTTTAGCTTATTACAAAACTTTGAAAACAGACCCAGATGCTGTTTTTGATAAAGAATTAACTTTTGATGGCTCTGCCATTGAACCGATGATAACTTACGGCACTAACCCTGGTATGGGTATGGGAATTTCGCATGATATTCCTGATGCTGCAGATGTTGAAGGCGGCGCTGCTACTTATGAGAAATCATTAAACTACATGGGCTTTCACGAAGGCGACTCCATGTTAGGGAAACCGGTTGATTTTGTATTTGTAGGCAGCTGCACCAATGGCCGGATTGAAGATTTTCGCGCATTTACATCGCTGGTAAAAGGCAAACACAAAGCCGAAAATGTTACCGCCTGGTTGGTACCGGGCTCGCATATTGTTGAGGCGCAAATTAAAGAAGAAGGTTTGCTGGATATATTAACCGAAGCAGGTTTTTCACTGCGTCAACCAGGTTGCTCTGCTTGTTTGGCAATGAACGATGATAAAGTACCCGCAGGCAAATATGCAGTAAGTACCTCGAACAGAAATTTTGAGGGAAGACAAGGCCCGGGTGCAAGAACCATGCTGGCCAGTCCGCTGGTTGCTGCGGCTGCTGCCATTACAGGTGTGGTTACAGATCCGAGAACATTAATAGAAGAATTGGCATAGAAGTCCATAGACTATAGTCGATAGTCCATAGCCAAAAACTATCTATCGACCATGGACCATGAACTATCGACTAACATAAAAAACGATGGCTTACGATAAATTTAACATATTAAGGAGCTCAGCGGTTCCGCTTCCGATAGAAAATATTGATACCGACCAGATAATCCCCGCCCGCTTTTTAAAAGCAACGGAGCGCGTTGGCTTTGGCGACAACCTTTTCCGCGATTGGAGATATAATGCTGATAACTCCCCTAAAAAGGATTTCGCTTTGAATAACCCCATTTACAGCGGTAAAATTCTGGTTGGCGGTAAAAATTTTGGCTCCGGCTCATCAAGGGAACACGCGGCCTGGGCTATTTATGACTATGGGTTCCGCTGTGTTGTATCCAGCTTTTTTGCGGATATCTTCAGGAACAATTGTCTGAATATTGGTGTATTACCAGTACAGGTTAGCCCTGAGTTTTCGGAAAAGATCTTTGCAGCTATTCACGCCGATCCTAAAACTGAGCTGGAGGTAAATCTTCCTGAGCAAACCATTACGCTTTTATCTACAGGCGAAAAGGAAAAGTTTGATATCAGCCCTTACAAAAAAGACAATATGATTAACGGCTTTGATGATATTGATTACCTGCAAAGTATTAAGTCTGAAATTGAGGACTTTGCACTGCACTTGCCGCTTTAACAGATCATGAAATTCGTAAATAGTAAAAGCGTTTCATGGTACGATGAAATGCTTTTATGCTATATACACACTACATAAACCAACCAGGACCAAAGAAACCTAACACATGGAACGAAGGAAAATAGAGATAATGGATACTACGCTTCGCGATGGAGAACAAACATCGGGCGTGTCTTTTTCCATATCCGAGAAGCTAACCATAACTCAATTATTATTGGAAGAGCTTAAGGTTGACAGGGTTGAGATTGCCTCGGCCCGTGTTTCTGACGGGGAGTTCCAGGCAGTTAAAAGTATTTTAACCTGGGCAGAGGCAAACGGATATGCTGACAGGATTGAAGTACTGTCGTTTGTGGATGGCGGTGTTTCTATCGACTGGATGATAAACTCTGGTGTTAAAGTTCAGAATTTGCTGACCAAGGGCTCGATGAACCATTTAACTCATCAGCTTAAAAAAACGCCAGAGCAGCACTTTGCCGAAATAAAGCATGTAATTGATCTTGCACAAAGTAATGGCATAGCAACCAACGTTTATCTGGAAGACTGGAGTAATGGTATGCGCAATTCTCCGGAGTACGTTTATCAATACTTAGATTTTATTATCACACAGCCCGTAAAACGGATTTTGTTACCTGATACACTTGGTGTATTAACACCCGGGGAAACCGCTAAGTTTTTAACGGAGCTGATAGGAAAATACCCGGGTATTCATTTTGATTTCCACGCGCATAACGATTACGATTTAGGTACAGCAAATGTACTGGAAGCAGTTAAGGCAGGGGTAAGCGGATTGCACCTAACTGTAAACGGCATGGGTGAACGTGCCGGTAATGCTGCCATGGCCAGCGCCGTTGCTGTTATAAATGATTTTGCACCCGAGGTTGAGATAGGCGTTAAAGAATCATCAATTTATACGGTAAGTAAACTGGTCGAAACATTTTCGGGTGTAAGAATCCCTTCAAACAAGCCAATTGTTGGCGATAATGTGTTCACCCAAACTGCCGGTATCCATGCGGATGGTGACAATAAGAATAACCTGTACTTTAACGACCTGCTACCGGAGCGTTTTGGCAGAAAAAGAGAATATGCACTGGGAAAAACTTCGGGCAAGGCAAACATTGAAAAAAATCTGCAGGAGCTTGGCTTAAAGCTAAACGATGCCGACCTGAAGAAAGTTACCCAGCGTGTTATTGAATTGGGCGACAAAAAGGAAACCGTAACCAAGGAAGATCTTCCATATATAATTTCCGACGTTTTGGATAGCAGCCTTTATGAAGAGAAGGTTACAGTTGAATCGTATGTGCTAATGCACTCAATGGGTTTACGCCCCTCTGCTACAATTTCGGTAAAGATCGACGGCGAAAAATTTGAAGAAAACGCTCAGGGCGATGGTCAGTTTGATGCTTTTATGAATGCCCTTACAAGGGTTTATGATAAGAAAAAAAGAAACTTGCCAAAGCTGATTGATTATGCAGTAAGGATAGCGCCAGGAAGTAGTTCTGATGCATTGTGCGAAACTATTATTACCTGGCAAACCGATCAGAAGAAGTTCATAACCCGTGGACTGGATTCTGATCAGACTGTTTGTGCAATAAAGGCCACCCAGAAGATGCTGAACATAATATAGAAACAGAGCCAAGAATCAAGAGCCAAGAATTAAAATAAGAGTTGGAAATTGCCTGCAAAATTATGGCTGATGTTAAATTAGATTTCATAGCCGCTTCACAACGGTTAAAGCATGTGGTAAAACACACTCCGCTCGAATATAATGCGGGCTTATCGGAAGCATACAATTGTAACCTATATCTGAAACGCGAGGACCTGCAAATTGTACGTTCATACAAGCTTCGCGGCGCATATAACATGATCAGCCAGCTAACTGCCGATGAGCTTAATCGTGGGGTGGTTTGTGCAAGTGCGGGTAACCATGCACAGGGTGTAGCTTTTTCGTGCGATAAGCTGAATACCCGTGGCATAATTTTTATGCCCGAGATTACCCCGAAACAAAAAGTTAAGCAAACAGAAATGTTTGGTAACGGAAAGATAGAAATAGTTTTAGTTGGCGACACTTTTGATGATTGTTTGATAGAAGCCCTGGCTTACACCCAAGCTCACCGGATGACCTTTATCCCTCCTTTCGATAATTACAGCATTATAGAGGGCCAGGGCACGGTTGGTGTTGAAATACTAGGCGCTTTGCCAGATACCGAAGTAGTAATTATGCCCATAGGCGGCGGCGGACTTGCCGCAGGTGCCGGCACCTATTTAAAACAGCAAAAACCGGACATCTTACTGATTGGCGTTGAACCGGAAGGTGCCCCCAGCATGTTGAAAGCCTTTGAACACGGAGGTCCTGTTAGTTTGCCGGATATTAACCGTTTTGTTGATGGAGCAGCTGTAAAAACAGTAGGTAAATTAACATATGGGCTTTGTCATGGGGTTTTGGATGAGATGCTTACCGTTCCTGAAGGCAAGGTTTGTACCACCATCCTGAAACTTTACAACGAAGATGCTATAGTGGTTGAGCCCGCTGGCGCATTATCGGTAGCGGTGCTGGATGCCTGCAGGGATAAAATAAAAGGCAAAACTGTGGTTTGCGTAGTAAGCGGTGGCAATAATGATATTGAGCGCATGCAGGAGATCAAAGAAAAATCACTGCTGTATGAAGGCCTGAAACATTACTTTATTGTAAGGTTCCCGCAGCGCCCGGGCGCACTAAAATTATTTGTAAATAATGTGCTTGGTCCTGGCGATGATATTACCCGCTTCGAATTCATCAAAAAAACATCAAAAGAAAGCGGCCCTGCATTGGTTGGTATAGAGCTAAAATCAGCCTGGGATTACCCAGCCCTGCTGAAACGCATGGAAGAAAACCGCTTTGAAGTTGTGGAGCTTAACAAAGACCAAACGTTGTTTGAGTTTTTGGTGTAAGGAGATGAATGTGCGGATTTTGGATGTGCAAATGTGCAGATGATGACTAATGTTTATTAGTGTTATCTCAACCATAAATTGACGTATAATCTTGGATTGGGACTGACTCAAATAACAAAAAGTGGGTTTACATGGTTTACACTTTTTAATGTTAACACATACATAAGTAATTGTTAATCAATAATTTAAATTGATTATTTTGAAAAAACATGGTTTACATTTTTTGTATAAATACTACGGCTAAACGTCAATTTATAAGTGGCATAACATTAAGATAAATACGCTTTAAACATTGCAATATATATTACGCATAACACTATCTGCACATCCATAATCCGCACATTTGCACATTATCTTCACAAATACTTCTGCCACCAGCCTGAAACAAATGGCTTAACATCTGTAGGTGCGCCTGGTTCAGGAACAAATAATTCAATATGCTTTTCTTTGGCGTAGGTTAATAAACGTTCAATCGGCTCATACCAGGCATGGGGTGCAAGGTTAAACGTTCCCCAGTGTATGGGCATCATCAGTTTGCCGTTTAATGCCAGGTGTGCATTTGAGGCATTATCCGGCCCCATGTGGATGTCGGGCCAGTGCTTTCCGTATGCACCAATTTCAAGCATGGTTAAATCAAATGGACCAAAGGCGTCACCGATCTCCTTAAAACCGGGAAACCAGCCTGAATCGGCTCCAAAAAATATATTATGTGTATGGCCTTTTATCACAAACGACGACCATAGCGTTTCGTTACGCCCCATAATCCCTCTGCCGCTAAAATGCCTTGCCGGGGTTGCTACAATATTGCAATCGAGCCCAACCATAACGCTATCTCCCCAATCCAGTTCAGTGATATAGTTTTTCTCAATACCCCATCTTTCCAGGTGTTGCCCAACGTAAAGGGAGCAAATGAACGGAATGGTTTTACCTGCAAAAAATTTAATAGTGTTTTTATCAAGATGATCATAATGATCGTGCGAGATAATAACGGCGTCTAACGGCGGCAGGTCCTCCAGCGTTAACGGTGGCTGAAAGAAACGCTTTGGCCCGAAAAATGAACTGAATGATACCCTGTCGCTCCAAACAGGATCGGTAAGGATGCATTTACCATCAATTTCAATTAACAAGCTCGAATGGCCAATTAACGTGATCCTTAACCCGCTTTGAGGCGGGTTTTGATAAACGGAGACGTCGGTTTTAAACGGGCCTATTGTTTGTTTCGGAGTATTTTCGGCCTTATTGCTATAATACTCTTTTAATATCGGAACTATCTTACCAAACCCACCCGCATCCGTTGGCACCGGATTTAAAAACTTCCCCTCTTTTCTCTTCGCCCCTGATAAACTCATAAATAGATATAAAATTATTCACCAAATATATTATGGTATTGCTTAATGAGATATGATTAATATTGAATTGTTACATGTGCTTCTCAGCCGTTGTAAAAATTCATTCGTTAAAAAAACTTATAGCCTGTTTGCAAAACTCCAGCAGGTGACCAGGCAATACATTTTCAGTATAAGGATGTGTTGCGCCAAAAGTATGGTCGCCATCAGCTACTACAGAAAAACTTGCATTTGGTTGTGCAGCCTTTAATTCCTCAGCATGGCTTAATGGAACGGTGGCATCAATATCGCCATGTACAATAAGCCAGGGCTGTTCTATTTTAGCTGCATGTGCCAATATATCCAGCCTTGCAGGGTGCTTATCCAGGTCATCAAGCAAACTAACTTTTAAAGGCATCTGCTGTCCGGTACGTTTATTAATCATGTAAGTAATACCTGTTAAACGCCATTGTTCTTCAATCTCCTTTGGCCACAAATTCCGGAAACCCGAAATAGAAGCCATGGTAACCAGTTTTTTAATACGGTGATCTTCAACAGTTTTTATAATACCCATACCGCCGCCCATGCTATGCCCTATGAGATAAACTTCCTTTGCAGCTACTATCCCCGATCCGCCGCAGGCAAAATCAATAACCGATTTTAAGTCTTCTAATTCTATCGAAAAAGTATTATCAGCAAAAGCTATCAGGTCGGCAAAATCAGTAGGATTGTCAGCTGTGGTGCCATTGTGCGAGAAATTAAATTTCAAAAACCTGAACCCATGCTCAGCAAAGTAATTTGCTACCAGGTTATGTGCGCCCCAATCCTTAAAGCCTTTAAAGCCATGCGCAAATATTACCAGCGGGGCGTTTTTCTTTGACGTGCGATAGGTTAGGTCCATCAGCATTCCGCGGCCTTTAGCGCCGGGGATGTTGAAGTTTTGTTTTTTGATCATAATTATATCAAAGATATGATATTGAGTGATTAAAAATTGCCTTCAATCTCTCTGTGAAATGCGGCTTTTATATGGAACAAACATTATTTTCCTTGCCCTCTTTATGCGCAGCAAAGAGAGGGCAGGTCCAGCGAAGCGCCGACCGGGTGAGTAAAATATGCCCACGATATTAACGCAAATGCGTTGGAGGTTTGACTCACCCCGGCGTCGCTGCGCCAGCCACCCCCTCTCCTTCGGAAAGAGGGGAAAAGCTATATTTATTTAATGCTATACCTATTTTCCTTCGCATACCACCACGCCCACAAAACCAGCAAAGGCTGCAAAACCACCAGTCTTACCCAGGCAATAAACGGAGTTACCATTAAACTTCCCAATTGAAACGGAGCTTTAATTACCATATCAATATGTACCGGTATAAAGGCAATCAGCATCAAAATAATACACCAGGCCACAAAAATTCTTGTCCTTTTAAAAATAAGCATCAAACCAAATAATATTTCAGAAAATCCGGCAAGTATATTCACAAGTTTTGGGAAGGGAATGTAGTGCGGAATGATGTGGATGTATGTCACCGGCACTCTGAAATGATTGACTCCGGCTACTAAATAGCCAATTATGAGGATGACAAGACTTACTTTTTTTAATATTTTCATCATTTAAGTACGTTTTTATAGGTAAAATCGATTTAATTGTCAAAAAAACAGTCTTTATTTATAAACATTCTAAATACAACTGTATGACAAAGTATTGACACTGCATCTTATTAATCCTGTTACTTTTGTTGGGTCAAATTTTAAAATAGCTTTGAAGTATCTAAAGGTAATAGCTTTTACGCACAAACAGATTGAACTGAAGGAGTTGGGAAGATTGGTAATTTGCCAGGAAAATCTGACTGATAAACTGCATAAGGTTAAAGCCCAATTTGGGATCTCTGAGATATTTTACCTCGCTACATGTAACCGCGTTGAGTTTGTGATGCTGACATCGCATGTGGTTGACAAAGCTTTTGCTAAAGAATTTATGGATTCTATCGATATGGGTCTCTGCCCTGTATCAACCGGCGCCTTTCTTGATGCTGCTTCTATTTATGAAGATACGGACGCCCTTAATCATTTGCTTCGTACCTCTTGCTCGCTCGAAAGCCTTATTGTTGGCGAAAAAGAAATTCTTCCCCAGTTACGTAAAGCTTACGAAAACTGCAAAGAAGCAGGCCTTACCGGCGACGGTTTGCGTATGTTTATGAACTGCATTGTAAAAACCGCCAAAGAAGTTTACACCCATACTAACATTTCAAAAAATCCTATTTCGGTAGTTTCATTGGCTTACAGGAAACTGAAAGACCTGAAACTTTGCATCAACGACCGTGTGCTGATAATTGGAGCTGGCGAAACAAACCGCAATATTTCAAAATACCTGCAAAAGCATAAGTTCTCCAACTTTACGGTTTTTAACCGCACGGTAGCAAACGCTAAACAGCTGGCAGCTGATTTAAACGGAGAAGCCTTTAATCTGGAAGCCTTAAAAACATACAATAAGGGTTTTGATGTAATTATCACCTGCACATCGGCAACCGAACCTATTATCACCCCCGAAATTTATGCCGGGCTATTAAATGGTGATAAGGGGCGAAAGACCATTGTAGACCTGGCGGTTCCGAATGACACACACCCAGAGGTGCTCGAAAAATTCCCGGTCAACTTCATCGAAGTACACTCGCTAAACGAAGTCGCCAAAAAGAACCTGCTGGAACGCTACGAAGAACTCTCCCATGCTGAAACCATCATCAGCGAAAACATCACCGCCTTTATTCTCGAACTAAAACAACGCCGCATAGAACTTGCCATGCGCCAGGTTCCCGAAAAGATCAAAGAGATCCGTAATACAGCCATTAATTCTGTTTTTGCAGATGAAGTGCAGGGAATGGATCAGCAATCGCGCGATATACTTGAAAAAGTGATCAACTACATGGAGAAAAAATATATCAGTGTGCCAATGATAATGGCTAAAGATATATTGATCAATATTAATTAAGATTTCTTCTTCCCTATTCTTAACATTATCTTTCTCAATAGTTTCTACTATTATAAGTTTTCAATAGTTTTAGCAAAACTTTTCCAATGTATCAAATCACCGAGAATGTTTTCTTAGATGACTTGTCAATTCCTGATGAAACAATAATATATTATTCAAAAACCAAGGGGCTGTTGCAGATAACACTTATTTTAGCCTTTTTAGGCTATGCGGTTTACACCCTTATCTTAAGAAGTTCTAATACCATTGCTGTGGCTATCATCCTTGTGGGTTTATATTATATGTATGGCAGCTTTAAGCACATTCTTAATAGAACACCTCAAATCATTCTTAGCAACAAAGGAGTTCAAACTGTTTCAACTTCGTTTTATGGTTGGAAAGATATTCTTGTTGAGGAAGTAAGATGCGAAATAGAAGGCAGAAGTACCATTAAGTATTTTACCTACGCATATCCCGGCGGTCTGGAAAAGCTAAAAATACATGACTATGATATCAGCGGCGATTCTTTGGAAAACTTATTACGTATCTATCGTGGAAGAAGCGAAAAAAACAGGAAGGTTAGTTAAATATTTGACTACTGTTAGCTCAAAATGTAATTAACTACAGCCATTCCAACTTTCCTGCTGCTAGTTTGGCGCATCGTAACCCGTGGTATTTCATGGCTTAAGCTTCCGGCTTAAATTCCTCCACAGTCACCTCATTTTCATACTAATAATTATTCCATCAAACATCCCTGTAAAAAGTTAAATTTGCCATTAAAATAATTAAGCCCTTTGGACAGAAAACTAATTATAGGAACCCGCGGCAGTGAACTGGCGCTTTGGCAGGCAAATTTTGTAAAAGACAGCCTTGCTGCCCTTAATATTACGGTTGAATTAAAGATCATAAAAACACAAGGCGACCGTATCCTTAATTTAAGTTTTGACAAGCTTGAAGGCAAAGGCTTTTTTACCAAAGAGCTTGAAGAAGAATTACTGGCAGGCACTATTGATATTGCGGTACACTCGCACAAAGACCTTCCAACTGAAAACCCTCCGGGACTCATTATCGCAGCAGTTTCAGAACGGGAAGACCCGGCTGAGCTACTGCTGATACTGAAAGATTGCGTTGATGTTCATCAAAAGCTGTCGGTAAAATATGGTGGCATTGTAGGTACTTCATCAAACAGGCGCAAGGCGCAACTGCTTGCTTATAGGCCCGATCTCGATATAAAGGATCTTCGGGGCAATGTACCCACACGTGTAAATAAGCTGCGCGATGAAAATTACGATGCCATAATGCTGGCTAAAGCTGGTGTTACCCGGTTGGGGCTCGATTTAAGTGAGTTTTACGTAGAAGAATTAACGCCTACCGAATTGATACCTGCCCCTGCACAGGGTGTAATGGCTATCCAGATAAGGGAAAGTGATAAAGAATTATTCGAAGCCTTACAACAACTAAATCACCCCAGTGTTGCCGAAGAACTGTCGGTTGAGCGTACTGTACTAAAACTATTTGGCGGCGGCTGCCACTTACCTTTGGGTTGTTATTGCCGTAAGGACGAGGATATGTACCAGGTATTTACCTCAAAGGCTGACGAAGGCGATGAGTTTCCCGACAGGTTGTTTTTACAGGCGCCATCAACAGAAGGCCTGGCCCAAAAGGTTGCTTTGTTTTTTAGTGAAGACCGCAAGTTCCCGCTGAAAGTATTTATATCACGTGAACTTTCTGATCATAGTTATTTCCGCAAGGCATTAGAAAAACACGATATTGAAGTAGAAGCCCGCTCACTGATCCGCACAGTGCCGGTAATTACCAAACTTGATAATTTTATATTAAAAAATGCCGACTGGATATTTTTCACCAGCAAAAATGCGGTTGAGTATTTCTTCCAGCTCGATCCTTTA
>Ga0206973_1011_pt2 | contig 11178 bp, 6 predicted proteins | sample Alteio_BWOrgHeat_83_FD_152927 | JGI IMG/M metagenome (GOLD analysis project Ga0206973, IMG submission 152927) | Enriched cells from forest soil in Barre Woods Harvard Forest LTER site, Petersham, Massachusetts, United States -... | ecosystem: Environmental > Terrestrial > Soil > Temperate forest > O...
TCAGATACCAGTTGTTTTTTCCATCTTGAAAACACGCTGTAAGAAAGCCGATGCTCTCTTAATACAACAGTTATCCCTTTTTGATTTGCTTCTTTAAGAATGGCGTGCTTTTCGTCCTCCGAAAATTTTCTCCGTTGAATAGTACTCATAGGAAAAATATTTTGTAAGCGATAAATACGGTAATTAAACGGGCAGTTGTCTTCATAACTGGCTTTTTGAAACCTGCAGGAAACAGGTAATAATAAGCTGACACTTTTACAAACAGTCTTCCGCCAGTTTTTTAAAAATTTACCGAATAAATTTTTACTGTAAAAACCGAACGGTTTAATATTCTAATTGGCTGAAGCCTTCAAATTATTTTTTAAGAAAACAGATAGTTTTCTCGATTGCTTTTCAATGGTGCTTACAGGCCTGTTCAATATAAAGGAAACTTTCCGCACACTTAATTCCTGCTTATATTTCAAAGCATATATCTCCTGGTATTTTTCGGGCATGTTGTTTACCAGGCTGCCGATTTGTTTTTCAAGATCATTTAAATCAAAACGCTGTTCTATGTTGTTGGTGATTGATACGGTTAAACCATGGCCATAATTTGCAATATGTTTTTTATAGATTGATTGTTTACGCAGATAATTTAATACTCTGTGCTTAATAGCAATATATAAATATGCCGATAAAGATTTTATGGTTGCACTATGTTCCTTTATATAAAGCTGTGTAAATAATTCGTGCACGATATCCTCACAGGCCTGCTTATCTCTTATATAGATATCTGCAAAATTTAAAAGCGGCTGGCGGTATTTTTTGTATAAAATTTCAAATGCTTTAATGTCATTTTTTTTCAGCAGAGATAATAATTCCAGGTCGTTGATTTCTTGCGAAACAGATACATTTTTCATATTTAGCTTTTATTGTTATTCTATTTTATTAAGCGCGGTATTTTAAAACGAGCGCATCAAAACAAATACTTTTATTTACCGGTTTGTTTTCAAAAAGAATAACGGAATTAAAATATCCAGAAGACTTCAGTAACTCTTTCAGCAATATCAATTAAAACTGCTTCAGGTCAGTAGTTGGCAATTATCTCTGCCGATTAAGGTATCTTAAGAATTATCACAAAATAAATGTATTAATATATAATGATTTGCAATAGATTTTAAAATATTTCTATACAAAAAACTCTTAGACTCAAAGATATCTCTTCCTGATTTTTTATTTGAATTATTTTTTTTAATAACAAACAGATAATTCGGGATATAGCTTTCTTATTTTACTTATGCCTGGTTAGTTGTGCAGGAGGGTTAAAATCTACTAAAAAAGAAACCCGGTAAAAAATTACCGGGCGTTCTTTTAACAACACTTAATATCCAAGCCAGAACTTCTGCCTGTCCTGCTCAGACAGACGGTGTTATATATAAATCAAACAAGCAAGTTTGGTCTGTTTATCTGCCGGCTGTTCCAAGGTCAAATAAGGCTTTTACCTCGTCGCCGGTTAAATGGGTCCTGAAAAAACGTATATCATCAATGTTTCCTGTAAGCGCTGCACTCATATAGTCAGGTATTGTTGTGCTTGCATCTCCCGGTACCGTTGCAGAAGATTCAAATGTGCCTATGTTAACATAGTTAGGCGTGATCATTAATAATGAAGAAGCAGGATCAGGGAAAGGTGATCCCGGCATTGAAACCAGGTCAATTGAATCTCTTAAAATACCATTGGCGTAATACTTCAACGATTTATTGGAACCATCATACACCATAACAATATGCGCCCAGTCAAGTGAATCATAAAATGCAGGGTATAAAAATGCACTTGCATAACTGAGATGAGGGCCTGTCCCGTCAACATTTGCCAAACCACCATCAAAGTCGAATGAGTTATCTGCATGCTTGCGGTAATTAATACCGAGTATAGGCCAGTTAGGAATATTCGGCGTACTCAACTGGAATAAACTGGTAAGCAAACTTGTATCAGGAACCTGTGCCCACAAGCTAACCGTAAACCCGTTTTGCAAAGTATCGTTACTGTTATAAGTAGTGTTGTCTTTACCTGCAGCAGTAGCTTCAGGACCAAAAGTAAGCCAGCCTGCATCAAGGTGTAATGCCTGGCCTATTCTGCCTGTAACATAGGTTTGCGTTCCGCCGGTTAATACAGGACTTGCATTATTTTTTACTTCAGTAGTTGCGCCGTCAAAAGGCCAGTGTGCAATAAGGTATGCAGGCTCTATATCATCTGAACTTCCATAGCCATCAATATCCGGTGCTTTTAAAACAAAACCTGAAAGTGATACAGTACCGCCCGGTGTTGTAACTACTACATCGCCACTTCCGCCTGCGCCTACTACAGCAGCAATGGTTGTTGCATTGGTCACCGTATATGAAGCTGCAGGTATGCCGCCAAAACTTACAGCAGTAGCACCTGTAAGATTAGTACCTGTTATGGTAACAGTTGCACCTGATTGAGCAGTATCCGGCGTGAAAGATGTAATAGTTGGTTTTGGTACTACCGGTGGTGCAGGATTGCTGTCTTTACTGCTGCACGATACAGCAAGGGCAAGTATAAAAAAACTGTTTATAGCAAGCCAAACGTTTTTGATTGTTTTCATTTTGTTTGAGTTTTTAATTGATTAAATTTTTTATTTCAGTCGATGTGAACATTTATTACTATAAGCTCTTTAATTGTTTTAATTGTGATGGCTGTGCCGGCATTACTGATATGGCAGCGCCTCCTCCGGATGCAAGTTTTAATGTGATGTGTGATGTGTTGGTTACAATAAATTGTTTGATGGTATATGCTTCAGGGTTCGATTGCCAGTCCGCATCATCAGCGTCTGCATAAATGGTTGCTACATATTTTTTACCCGGATCAAGGAAAGAAAAATCTGTTGTGATCTCTCTCTTGTTTTCGTCTGTTACTGCGCCGATAAACCAGTTATCACTTGCCTTTTGTTTTCTTGCAATGGCAACATAATCGCCGGGTTCCGCAGCAAGAATTTTTGTATTATCCCAGTCAACTGCAACATCTTTTATAAACTGGAATGCATCTTTATGCGCTTCATAATTTTCAGGAAGGTCTGCAGCCATTTGCAACGGGCTGTACATCGTTACATAAAGTGCTAATTGCTTGGCAAGCGTTGAATGCATTTGCCTGTCGGGAACATTTGGATTATAATTTTTCAGTTTAAAAATACCGGGTGTGTAATCCATCGGGCCACCCATTAATCTTGTAAAAGGCAATATGGTTTCATGATCAGGTGCAGTGCCGTTGCTGAATGCATTGTATTCATTGCCCCTTGCAGCTTCACTGGCAAGCCAGTTAGGATATGTGCGTTGCACACCTGTCGGGCGCATTGGTTCATGCATATCCACCATGATATGATAAGCTGCAGTCTTCTGTGCAACACGTTCATAATGGTTCACCATCCATTGCCCATCATGATGCTCGCCGCGCGGAATAATTTTTCCTACATAGCCTGTCTTCACAGAATTATATCCAAATTCTTTCATGAATTTATAAGCCGTATCCATCTGCCTTTCGTAGTTGGTTGCAGAGCCTGATGTTTCATTGTGCATGATCATCTCCACACCTTTTGAGTGTGCATATGCTTCAATGCCTTTCACATCAAAATCAGGGTACGGTGTTACGAAGTCAAACACATTTTCTTTCCAGTTGCCAAACCAGTCTTCCCATCCAACATTCCATCCTTCAACCAAAACACCTTTTATATTATTCGCTGCTGCAAAATCTATATAGCGTTTTACATTGGCTGTGTTAGCACTGTGTTTACCACCTGGTATTAAGTTGCCGTTCGCATCTTTATCGTCTGCAGAATTTGCATAGCTCCAGGTGCCTTTGCCTGTCTGCATTTCCCACCATACTCCAATAAACTTCATTGGCTTTATCCATGATGTGTTGATGATAACAGAAGGATCATTCAGATTCAAAATCATTTTAGATGCGAGAATATCTGTTGCTTTATCACTTACAATAATTGTTCTCCATGGTGTGTGACAAGGTGCATGCAAATAAGCTTTGTTGCTAACCGCATCAGGAACGAGGTTGCTTGAAAGTGTAAGGCTTATATGGTCAACATGCAATTGCATGGCAGGATAATTCAACAATGCCGCTTCATGAATGTTGATGTATAAGCCATCATCACTTTTCATCATCAGCGGTGTTTGTACAGCGAAAGAATCTGGTGCAACACGCACGGCAATGTCTGTGCTTTTATCAACGAGCGCTTTGTTGTTTACCTCGCTGAGTTTTGATGTGGTGTAAGGATATTCATTCGAATCATAATCACCCGGGATCCAGAATGTTTTATGATCGCCTGCGAGTGCAAACTGTGTTAACTCATCACTTACTATAAAATATTTGAGATTGGGCTGCAAAGGGAATACATAACGAAAGCCAACACCTTCAGCAAAAACCCTGAACTCAATGTCCAGCAAACGGTTTGTATTTTTTTGTTTGAGATGAACCGTTAACTGATTGTAATGATTGCGAATATTTTTTACTTCGCCCCAAACTGGTTGCCATGTGTCATCGTGCGATGTTGTATCGGAACCAGTTACTTCAAAGCCACTGTTGAAATTGTCGTTATTGATGAACACAAAGCCAAGCGAAGATGGTTTGATAACAGGCTTATCATTGAATGTAACTGAATAAATGGGGGTTCCGTTTTCATTCAATGAAAAAGCCAGTTTTATCCTGTCCATCGATGCAGTCAGACTCTGTGCAAACGATGAACCAGTGATGATGATTACAAGCAAAAAAATAATTGTTCTCTTCATAATAATTTTATAGCTGATAGTTTTATAATGTTGCCATAAGGTCTTTTGCCTTCTGCATTTGCAATGCTGCCATGTAAGTAAATACCTGTGTCAACTGTTGTTGTTTATCTGCATTGCCCGCATATTTTACACGCAACTGGTAGAATTGATTTACTGCTTCCAGGTCTGATTGATCTAAAGATTGCACGCCCAGTTTTTGCTGAAGCGTTGTTAGAAATCCGTATTGAAATTCAACGGTAGGTTCAATCATTGTTCCTTCACCGTAATCATTCCACGTTGCGAGTTGTATATAATTGATGTTTGACTGAGATAAAGCAAGCGCGAGTGTTTGCTGAAAGTTGCCGAGGTTGTTGTAATCGATCGTCCATGTTGGGCCACCCCATCCGCCTTGCGCATAAAAACTGTTGAAGCCGGGATATGCAGAACCAAACTTGGTTCCCGACAAAGCATAACCGCCGTAATAATAATTGAGTGTTGTAAAATTATCCTGTGGTATCCATGAAAATTCTCCCGATGCATTTGAACCTGCCTCACTTGACTGAAACCATAAGGTATAAAAGGCAGGTTGAGGATTCAGTACAGAAAATACTGAAGTCCATTGATCCTGCCCTTTTAATACCTGGGGACCAAAATCAAGCAGTACCGGTTTACCGGCTATTTTTTCGTAATTATCCTGAGTAAAAAAATTTGTTTGCATATACGTCATATCTGTTTGTGCAGTGGCAACAACATTGGACGCACCTTTCAAATCCTGGTCTTCATACACGATCGCGTAGTTCAATCCAACACGTGAAAGCATAGCAATGATCTTATTGGTATTTCTAACGAGGTAAGGATAATCGTACTTCTGTTGCACACCGGGCCAATCAATAAACACACCATCAATGCCGCTCAGCTTCATCAACAATAACTGGTATTGAATGATGTTGGAATCGCCTGATGCATACGGACCGGTTAAAGGATAATAATGCGAAGCAATTTGTCTTTGCCCGTTTGCATTAACAACATTTGGATTTTGATTGCTCATCGTCCAGTGAATGCCCCAAACGCCGTTATATGTTGCAGGTGTTTCAAACCATGGCATCATATGAGCAAACACTTTTTTAGTTACGGTTTTTGTAACTGCTTTTGGTGATGTGCTGTCGACGGGTAGTGGTGCCGGATTGTTTGATGACTTACTGCATCCGCAGGAAGCGACAGCAAAACAAAATGCATATAACAAAGCCTGAACACTGATGATCTTTATTCCTTTCATTATATCTTTTTTATCACTTATCTTTTTGATTTTAGTAACCTGGATTTTGTTGGTTTGCCACCGCAGGATTTGCGCTTATTTCATTACCAGGAATAGGAAATGAATAAGACCTGTTATCACTCCATTGAACAGGTGCGTTATCAGAAATGCCAATGTTGTAATAAGCAGCTTCTGCAGCACCGATATGCCACCTGCATACATCAAACCACCAATCACCTTCCGCAAATAATTCTGCATGCCTTTCATACCGCAAAGGATTGTAGGCAAGATCAACATCATCTGCAGCAGCTTTTGTGCGCGCAGTTAAACCTGGATAATCATAAATGGAAGGTGTGCTAACAGACACATCATATGCGCGGCGATGTACCTTGTTGATGTACTCTAAAGCAATATCATTATCGCCCGAATTCATACAGGCTTCAGCATACAACAAATACACATCCGCCAAACGAAGAATATAAATGTTGGCAGCATCACAACCATTGTAAGCAGACATTGACTTATCCATTGTTGTGAACTTTTTAAAACTCCATCCGTAGAAATCATTTTGATTGCCTATGTTATTACATTTTGAAGCAGGTACTTTTTGAGAGCCATCAAAATTGCCGCAGGTATCAAGCCATGGTTGCAATGCACATACATACAAACGCGGGTCTGTTGTTTTATTTGTGCGCAATGCAACAGATTGTTTGTAATAATTTGTATCCATAATTCTTACAGGTACTGCTCTTGTGCCTGTTCCGGGTTTGGTTGTGTCACCTGTAAATTTTGGATTGATGATGAGTGAATATTGCGGAAGTGTAAAACCAAATCGCTGCAGGTTTTTGTCGTGAAAGAAAATGTTGCCATAACCTAATTCATCACTGCCTGAACCTTTTTCTTCACCATCATACGCAAGGATAGAAGGGGCCCATAACAATCCTGCTGATGTTGTTAGGTTAGTACTGGGTGTACCTGTAAAAATTCCATAACCATCGGATACTCTTTCAACGTTCAGTTCGAATAAAGATTCTTCATTGAATTCATTTGCAGGATTACCATTGAATGCATCTTTATACTTACTGAAAGGCATTAATGTTTTACCGCTGTTATCAATCACATCTTTCAATACTGTCTTTGCGCTATCCCAGTTTTCAGTGAACACGTAAGCTTTTCCGAGCAAAGATTTCGCTGACCATTCTGTAACACGACCTTTATCATTATCATCCCACTGAACACCTTTTAAAAGTGCGGCAGATGTTTTAAGGTCGCTGATGATAAGATCCCAAACTTCTCTTGTTGTTGCCCTTGGATGATGTGTGTCATCTATACTTTTTGCGAGTTCTGTAAAAATCGGAACGCCTAATTTATCGGCGCCTTCACCGGATTTTTTGATATAACTCTCACCAAAAAAACATTCAAGATCGAAATAGTAAAATGCACGAAAGAAATAAGCCTGCCCGCGCATTTGATCTACTGCCTGCGAATCAGCAGCTGACTTGGCATACGTTTGTTCATAAAAATTAGCTCTTTCAAAAAAAACATTTGCATTTTTTGCACCTGTGTACAAACCCGTCCATAAGCGGCTTGCATACAAATTATAAACACTGAGGTTGTTTGTTGCCAGCTCATTCCAATCCTGTTCAGCATTGTACGCAAGACAGGCCGCGTGTTCGCTGCAGGCAAATTCTTTGGTGAGTAAATCAAAGCCGTATAGAAAAAAATCTTTCCTGAGATTGGTATAACATGATGTAAGAAAACTTGAAAGATCAGTAAGCGTTGCAGGATAATTTCCTGTGTTGTTTACATCAACCGGATGTACGTTAACAGGATCTTTTGTGCAGCTGCTTATGAAGGTTAAAACGATAACAAAAGTTGCAGTTATTTTTTTAAACATCGTTATATTTTTGAATCGTACTTTTTAAAAACTAAAATCAACACCAACAGAATAAATTCTTACGTTAGGATATTTGTTCAGCACATCAATTCCTCGCGTAGTTGTTCCCGCATTTACTGATAAATCCTGGCTGCCTATTTCAGGATCAACACCTGAATATTTTGTAAGCGTGAGAACATTATTCGTCATTACATAAAGACGTGCATTTGAAATTTTTGCTCTTGAAAGAAAACGGTTGGCGAAGTTGTAACCCAACTGGATATTTTTCAGTTTGAGATAACTGCCATCTTCAACGAAGTAGCTGTTGGCAAAAGAGTAGTTGTGATTAGGATCTACTGCAAAGCCGCCGTTTGGATCTAACACGCCTATCCTTGGCTGGCTGGTTAAGCCATTTGTGCCGAGGAATGAAGCATTGAACAATTTTGCAGTTACGTTGCCGCCATCATAAATAGATTCTGCATATGGTGCAACGCCGTTGTAAATATCAACACCCAATACCGTATTGAACAACATTGCAATATCAAATCCTTTCCAGTTTGCATTGAGTGAAATGCCTCCTGTGAATTTTGGATAAGGATTACCGATTGTTGTTTTATCTGCATCCGTTATTTGACCATCGCCATTCATATCAACAAAGCGTAAATCGCCGGCGAGTGCTGTTCTGCCTGGTTGTTGAGGGCCTTTGGCTGCTTCTTCATCTGTCTGGTAAATTCCATTAACCTTATACCCATAAAATTGCCCGAATGGCAAACCTGCTGCGGTGTATGTAAGCGGCTGGCCGGTCCATTTGCCATTGCCCGCATCTGGATAATCATTGTTGCCATTCTTAATAGCATCTTCACTTATATTATCAAGACTGAGCACTTTGTTTTGATTGAATGAACCGGTGATGCCAATTGAATAATTAAAATCACCCACATGATCTTTATAACCGATGGCAATATCAAAACCGCGGTTTCTTACAGAACCGATGTTGGTGGTAAATGTTGGCGGGCTTCCCGGTAATCCAACGCTTGCAGGAAGAGGAATTCCATACAATAAATCATGTGTTGTTTTATTATACCAGTCAATTGAAAAATTGATCTTGCTGTCAAACAGTTCTCCATCAATACCAATGTTAGCCTCGTGAACACTTTCCCACTGAATGTTTTTATTCTCCAGCAGTTCCTGCGTATAAGCAGCTTCGGTTGGGCCGCCATTAGAAAAGTTCTGGTAATTTACCAGCTTGAATGTTGTAAGAAACTGGTAAGGCGCAATATTGCTGTTACCCAGTTCACCATAACTGCCACGTAATTTCAACAAGCTGAAAACGGGTAAATATTTTTTAAAGAATGATTCCTGGTCAATGCGCCAGCCGGCAGAAAATGCAGGAAAAATTCCGTACTGATGTTCAGGGCCAAATACTGTAAAGTTCCCATCCCTTCTTACACTTGCCGAAAGAAAATATTTTTTAGCGAAATCATAGTTAACTCTTGCAAAACCTGATTTAACCAAACCATTCGGGTCATACTTGCCGGAGAGATTTAATGCAGAGCCTGAAGTAAGTATGTAACCAAATGAATTGCCGCTTACAGAAGTTGCGTTTGTTTGCAGGTTATTTGATTTGTTTGAATACTGCTCATACCCGGCAATCGCGTCTATATTATTTCTTCCATAACTATGATCGAAAGACAGCACAAAAGCGTTCAGGTATTGTTCATATTCACCAATGACCCTGTACAAACTGTTGATGGTATTCGGTGTTACAGCAGTGTTGTAAACATCCCTGAAAATATTGTTTTCATAGTTCTGGTAAACATAACCGAAGGTTGCTTTAAAGGTCAGGTACTCAGGAACTACTTTCGCTTCAGCATATACATTTCCCTGGAAAGTCCTTTCAGGAAAATCAAAGTCAACTGTTTTTATTTGTGCGATAAGGTTAGGCGCCTGGTAATTAGGAAAACCACCCCATGGCGCATCGGGATTATCTGTATATGGAGCGCCCGTAGGCACTGTGCGGAATGGCGTGCTAACAATGGTTGTTTTTACCGGCGTTGTATTTCTCTTCCATGTATATAATTGTTCGCCTACTTTCAGCCAGTTGGTTACTTTAAAATCTGTGTTGATTCTTGCACCTGCAAGCGATGACTGGTTATCGAGGAAAACACCTTTCTGATCATTATAAACACCGGAAAAGAAATAATTCACTGTCGGGGTTGAGCCCGATACAGATAAATTATAGTTCTGTTCATACCCATTTCTGTATAGCTCTTTGTTCCAATCAACATCAGGCAGTGTATCAATCGCATCCTGCGAAAGATTGCTGTAATACTGATCATGAACAAGCAATTTGTATTGAATGAAATTATTTTTATCCAGCATGTTAAGCAGCATCGGCGTAGAAACTCCATAGCGGGCGCTGAAATTGACAGTAGGTTTTACGCCCAGTCCTTTTTTTGTAGTGATGATGATAACACCACCTGCCGCTGCCGCGCCATAGATTGCTGCTGCACTCGCGTCTTTCAACACGTCAATGGAAGCGATATCATTTGGGTTGATATTATCGCCGGACTGCCGCACACCATCTATAATGTACAAAGGGTCATTCTGATTTAAAGAAGAAACCCCGCGGATAATGATTTGCGAGCTGGCACCCGGTTCGCCGGAAGCTTTTATTACTTCCACGCCGGCAACCCGCCCCTGTATTGCGTCGGCAACATTCTGAACCGGCAGGTCTTTTATTACATCACCCTTTACAGAAGATATGGCGCCTGTAAGATCTTTACGCTTCTGTGTTCCATAACCAACTACTACAACAGAGTCTAGATTGGAGAACGAAGCATTTAAAGCGAAATTGATAACAGGCTTGCCATCAACAGGAATTTCTTTGTTCTGGTATCCGATAAAACTTGCGACAAGTGAGGCTTCACCTGTTGGAACCTGGATAGAGAAATACCCGGAGGCATCTGTTTTCACAGCGGATTTTGTTCCTTTCACTGTAACAGTTGCCCCGGCTAATTTCTCACCATTCAGGTTTGTTACCAGCCCGGAAACTTCTTTCTGCTGTGCGAAAGAATAACCCGAAGACAGTAGAATCGAAACAATCAAAGCAGTACGTAAGCAGCAAAAGAAATTTGTAAAGACACGGCAAAAACTTAAAACTTTTCTCATATAAAGCAAGCTTTTCAGTAGCAAAATCAGTGAATAAAAAAGCTAATCGTTAATCGGATAACAAAGCAAGCCAATGAGAAAAGCGATTCCAACTTATATCATGAAA
>Ga0206973_1198_pt1 | contig 11073 bp, 8 predicted proteins | sample Alteio_BWOrgHeat_83_FD_152927 | JGI IMG/M metagenome (GOLD analysis project Ga0206973, IMG submission 152927) | Enriched cells from forest soil in Barre Woods Harvard Forest LTER site, Petersham, Massachusetts, United States -... | ecosystem: Environmental > Terrestrial > Soil > Temperate forest > O...
GCGGTTAAACTGTTGGTTCATCTCATTCACTTTACTGCGAATCTGAGAGGAAGCTCTTGAAACAGGAACTATAAAATCAAATATTAGTTTATACAACAAGTAAAAAACTAAAATTGCAAAAATCCACTCTATCATAGTGTAAAGTTAATATCGTTAAGCATAAAATAATATTGAATATTTCAATTTCACAACTGCTTAACCAATGTAGGATTTGGTAAATACAATATTCATTATTAAATTTGCGCCGGAAATAATTAATGAAGGGAACGGAGTCGTTCCCTTCTCTTTTTGCCTATGTCGTCACAGTCTGTTTTAGAAAATATTGAAGCTATAGCTAATAAGTTCCTTGAAAATGAACCGGATTATTTCTTGGTTGAAGCAAAAGTAAAGCCAACCAATAATGTGAAGGTTTTTTTAGATGGAGATAAGGGGATATCAATAGAAAAATGCGTGAAGTTTAACAGGCAGTTATATAAGATAATTGAAGATGCGCATATTTTTCCTGCCGGTGATTTTTCGCTTGAAGTATCATCACCGGGCCTGGATAAGCCTTTAAAGCTGCAGCGCCAGTATTTAAAAAATACGGGAAGAAACATAGAGATCACTTTTAATGATGATACCGTAAAGACAGGCAGGCTTTTACAAGTATCTAATGAAGATATAATTGTTGAAGAAACAACAGGCAAGGGCAAAAAGGCGGAAACCAAGCAATTAATTATTCCATTTTCAAACATAAAAACAACAACAGTTCAAATTGAATTTTAATTGTACGAAACATAATTCGTACTTCGTAAATCGTAATTTATATGGCAAGTATTAATTTAATTGAAGCCTTTCAGGAATTTAAAGAAGCAGAAAATATCGACAGGCCTACCATGATGAAAGTGGTAGAAGACGTATTTAAAACTTTGCTTCGAAAAAAATTCGGCAGTGATGAAAACTTTGATGTAATTGTGAATGCAGAGAAAGGCGACCTTGAAATTTTTCGCAGAAGAATGATTGTAGAAGATGGTGAAGTGCAGGATCCTCTTGCTGAAGTTAATTACAGCGAAGCCGTTAAAATTGAACCCGATTTCGAAGTAGGCGAAGAACTTTACCAGGAAGTTGATATGCTTGATTTTGGCCGCCGTGCAATACTTGCTGCCAAACAAACGCTGGCAAGCCGTATAAGCGATTTGAAAAAGAATGTTTTGGTTAAAAAATATGGAGACAGGATAGGTGAAATAATTAATGCAGAAGTTTACCAGGTTTGGAAGAAAGAAGTTTTATTAATGGATGAAGAAAGTAATGAATTGATATTACCCAAAAGTGAACAAATACCGCAGGACTATTTCAAAAAAGGGGAAAGCATCCGCGCTGTAATAAAACGGGTAGATATGAAAAATAATACGCCCGTAATTATCTTAAGCCGTACAAGCCCGGATTTTCTGGCTAAGTTGCTTGAGATTGAAGTACCGGAAATTTTTGATGGCCTTATTACTATCAAAAAAATTGTAAGAGAACCGGGTGAACGCGCAAAAGTTGCTGTAGAAAGTTTTGATGACAGGATCGATCCGGTAGGAGCTTGCGTGGGTATGAAGGGAAGCCGCATTCATGGCATAGTTCGTGAGTTAAAGAATGAGAACATTGATGTTATTAACTGGACAAGCAATACCCAGCTTTTAATACAGCGTTCATTAACGCCATCCAAAATAAGTTTTATGGAGCTTGATGCGTTGAAGAAGCATGCAGATGTTTATTTGAAGCCTGACCAGATATCTTTAGCCATCGGCAGAAGAGGGGTTAACATAAAATTAGCCTGCGAACTTACCGAATACGATATTGATGTTTTCCGCGAGAATGAAGGCGAAGTGGAAGAATTTGATATAGATCTGGATGAGTTTACAGACGAAATTGACACCTGGGTTATTGATGAATTAAAAAGAGTAGGATGCGATACTGCACGCAGCGTATTGGATTTAAGTGTAGATGAACTTGAACGCAGAACAGATCTTGAAAAAGAAACAATTGAAGAAGTAAAGAATGTATTAAAAGCAGAATTCGAAAAAGAATAATATTGCAGAAGATGAAATTAATTTATTCATGCTAAAAAATCATGTATGAGTTAAAAAACAGTTTATAAATCTTCCTGCATAACACAAAAAAAAATTAATGGCTGAAATTAAGTTACCAAGATTATTAGGAGCCGCTAAAGAATTTAACATAGGTCAGGATACACTTATTGAATTTTTGGTGGGCAAAGGTTTTGACAGGGAAGAATTAAAGCCCACGGCAAAGCTTTCGGTTGAAATGTATCAGGCCTTGCAGCATAATTTCCAGGGGGATAAAGTTGCGAAAACAAAGGCTGACCAGGTTGAAATACCTAAAAACGTGCAGGCAGAGAGAAGAAGAAGGGAAGATGAGGAAATTACATTTAGAAAAGAGGAGATTAAGCCTGCTATTGTTGTTGAACATGTACAGCAGGTACAACAAAAAACGGAGCCTGAAAAAGTTGCAGAAGTTCCTGTTAATACTCCACCGGTAATACCTGCAGAGCCGGAAGAAGTTCCGGTTGAAGAAGCCAAACCTCGTGAAGCTGAAATAATAAAAATGGATATTCCGGAGATAGAAGGCCCAAAAATTATAGACAAGATAGATCTCTCGGCTATCAATAGTTCTACAAGACCTAAAAAGATTGAAATCAAACTCGCTCCCCAGGCTGAAGAAATTAAGCCTCAAATTGTAAATGAAGAACCTGCAAATATTGAAAAAGAAGAACCGCAGCAGGAAGAAGAACAACCACAGGGGCAGGCAGAAATTGAAAATATAAAAGCTGATAAAATCACAGGCCCAAAAATCGTTGGCAGAATAGAGTTACCCCAGGAAAACGATACAAGGCCTAAAGCCACACCACCAACACAACAGCACAGAGAAGAAAAACGCAAACGCAAACGCATTCCGATTGATAAGACCGGCGCAGGAGCTCCTCCTCCGGCAGAAAGAAGAGCCGAAGGTGGTCACCCACAACAGCGGCAACAAGGTGCCGGAGCTGATAATCGTTTTCGGAGAGACGGGGGTGGAAGAGGCCCTGATGGTGGCAGAAGTCATGGTGTTGGCAGACCACAACTCACAAGACCGGGTGCCGGGCATCATAACAGGGATAGAAATGTTGTTCAACAGCGCGAAATAGATCCCAAAGAGATCAGCGCCAAGATCAGGGAAACGCAGATAAAAATTACAGGTGGAACTTCGGGTGGTTCTAAAAATTATAAAAAGAATAAAGGATCAAAATCATCTAAGAACACTGAAGACATCTATACAAATGATTCTAAAGTATTGCAGGTAACAGAATATGTTACTGTAAGCGAACTCGCAAACCTTATGAATGAAAGTTTTGCAACTATCATAAGTAAATGTATGAGTTTGGGTATAATGGTGTCTATTAATCAACGACTGGATGCTGAAGTAATAGAATTGGTTGCAAATGAACTTGGATACCAGGTAGAATTTATAGGCCTGGAGGATGAAGATGTAGAGGAGGAAGAAGAACATGACGATCCGGAAGACCTGCAATCAAGGCCACCAATTGTAACTATAATGGGGCATGTTGATCATGGAAAGACCTCTTTACTTGATTATATACGTAGTACCAATGTTGTTGCCGGTGAAGCTGGGGGAATTACCCAGCATATAGGCGCTTATCAGGTAACAGTTGGTGATGGCAAAAAAATCACTTTTCTTGATACACCGGGTCACGAAGCGTTTACTGCCATGCGTGCCCGCGGTGCCAAGGCCGCAGATGTAGCGGTTATTGTTGTTGCAGCAGATGATGCGGTAATGCCTCAAACAAAAGAAGCCATCAGCCATGCGCAGGCAGCTAACCTTCCTATGATCTTTGCTATTAATAAGATCGATAAAGACGGTGCAAATCCTGCAAAAATTTATGAGCAGCTATCGCAATTGAATATTTTGGTTGAAGAATGGGGAGGTAAATTTCAAAGCCAGGAAATCTCAGCCAAAATGGGATTAAATGTAGATGCGCTGCTTGAAAAGATATTATTGGAAGCCGATCTTCTTGATCTCAAAGCAAATCCTGACAAAGAAGCAACAGGAACTATAATCGAAGCATCGTTAGATAAAGGCAGGGGTTATGTAGCAACTGTTTTAGTGCAGAACGGAACCTTGCAGCAGAGTGACATTATGGTTTCCGGTCAATATTTCGGAAGGTTAAAGGTACTAACCAACGAGCGTAATCAGCGTGTACAGGATGCGCTGCCTTCTGCGCCGGTACAGATATTGGGATTGAATGGTGCGCCACAGGCAGGTGAAAAATTTAAGGTGTTTGAAGATGAATCTGAAGCAAAAGATGTGGCCACCAAACGCTCGCAGATATTACGCGAACAGGGATTAAGGGCCCGTAAACACATAACACTTGATGAAATAGGGCGCAGGCTTGCGTTAGGTAATTTCAAAGAATTGAAGATCATTATTAAGGGTGATGTGGACGGTTCAGTTGAAGCATTGAGTGATTCATTGCAGAAGCTTTCTACTGAAGAAATAGTAGTAAGCGTTGTACATAAGGCAGTTGGTCAGATATCTGAAAGCGATGTTTTACTTGCTACTGCATCTGATGCTATTATACTTGGGTTTAATGTTCGCCCTTCTTCACAGGCAAACAAACTGGCCCAGAACGAAGGCGTTGAAATAAAAACTTACTCTATCATTTATAATGCGATTGAAGAGATAAAGAGCGCGATGGAAGGTATGCTTGAACCTACTGTTGAAGAGAAAGAAGTTGCTACAGTGGAAATTCGTGAAGTATTTAAGTTTGATAAAGCTACTGTTGCAGGATGTTATGTTACGGAAGGAAAAGTAAAACGTGATAGTAAGATTCGTCTCTTCCGTGATGGTATTCTTATTTATCCGCGCCAGGAAGGAGCTTTCGCAGAGTTGGGCAGTTTAAAACGTTTTAAAGACGACGTAAAAGAAGTTTCAGCAGGGTATGAATGTGGCTTAACACTAAAGAATTTTGCAGATATCAATCCACTTGATACTATTGTGGCATACGAAAAGCAAGAGGTAAAACGCACACTGTAAGCTTTCATCTTTAACAGGCTTGCACCAATTCTTTGTTAAAAACAATTAATAGGCGATAACCCCTTTCGCAAAATTTTACTTTTGGCGATATGAAAAAATTTTGTTTGTCTCTTTTGCTTTTTGTGATTTGCGGATTTGCAAAAAACTTCGCACAGACACAAAGAATGGTGGCTGATAAAATCATTGCAAAAGTTGGCGATAAGATCATCCTTAAATCCGACATTGATAATGCTATTATTGATTACAAAAGGCAGGCTGCAGATGTGCAACTGCCACCCAACCCTGAATGTTCTTTTTTAGAAGGGCAATTGGTGCAAAAGTTATTGGTGCTTCAGGCACAAAAAGACTCCTTAATCATTACAGACGACGAAATTGATGCATTACTTGATAACAGGATCCGCTATTTTATAAATGAATATGGTTCACAGGAAATGTTGGAACAAATAGCAGGTAAAACTGTTTACCAGCTAAAAGAAGATCTGCGTCAGCCGTTTATTGAAAGGCAGTTAGCAGATAAAATGCAAAGTAAAATTTTGGAAAATGTGAAAATTACGCCTACCGAAGTAAAAGCATTTTATGAGAAAATCCCGAAAGACAGTTTGCCTTTCTTCGAGAGCCAGCTTGAAATTGCACAGATCGTAATTTATCCAAAAGCAAATAAAGATATCCAGACCTACATTACAAACCAGTTGAATGATTTGAGGCAACAGGTATTATCAGGCAAGAAAAGATTTGCAGACCTGGCAAAAATATATTCACAGGATCCGGGTAGTAAAGATAATGGTGGCCAATACAGTATAAACCGCAATGATAAAATATGGGACCCTGTTTTTCTTGCTGCTGCCTTTAAATTAAAAGAAGGTGAAATATCGCCGGTAATTCAAACTAAATTCGGATTGCATATTATTCAGATGGTAAGCAGGGCAGGAGATGATGCAGTTATCAGGCATATTCTTATAATACCTTCTGTAACGAATTCAGAAATAAATGATGCCAAACAAAAGTTGGACAGCGTTCGCTCTACCATCATTGCAGGGAATATTAATTTTAATGAGGCAGTTCAAAAGTATAGTGAAGACGATGCTACCAAATATAATGCGGGTAGGTTTTCTTCACCGGTAGACGGCTCAACTTCTGTAACTATCGACCAATTGGATAAGGATATTGTACCAAAGCTGAAAGACATGAAAGTTGGTGACATTACACAGCCACTTAGTTATACAGATGATCGCGGCAAAACTGCTGTACGCATTGTTTACCTGGTACATCAAACCCAGCCTCACAGGGAAAATCTGAAAGATGATTATGATCGTGTTGCACAACAGTCGCTTGGAGAAAAGAAACAGCAGGTTCTGGAAACGTGGTTTAAACAACATGTTTCGGATTTCTACATTGATATTGATCCCGGATATAAAGCTTGTAAAAGCCTTGACTTTTGGTTTACTGCAGAAAGCACTGCATCTAAATAATTTTTAAAGCCTTTGTGAAAGCAAAGGTTTTTATTTGGTAAATTAGATGTATATACATACATTTGTGTTGTGAAACTGGAACAGGCTATAAAAAGTAATAAATTCAGAAACGAAGTGCATAAAGCAGGGTTAAATATTCTTTATACTGCATGGTGGCTTAAAACCATGATGAGTAAAGAATTAAAAGAATATGGCTTAACACATGAGCAATACAATGTTTTAAGAATATTAAAAGGCAGGCATCCTGAACAAATTTGTGTAAGGGAAATTGCTTGTCGAATGATAGAAAAAAGCTCTAATGTGCCAAGAATTATCGACAGGCTTGAAACTAAAAAGCTTGTTAAGCGAACATCATCAGAATCAGATCGCCGGGAAACAGTTATTGTTTTAACTCCGGCAGGTTTGAATATACTTCAGCATTCGACAGACAGGATAAATGGCTTGATGGATAAAACCATTGTTATGAGCGAACGCAAAGCAGGTGAATTAAATTCTTTACTTGAAGAAATAAGAGTGCACGAAAAGTAAATTTTTTTGACTAATAAGTGTATATACATTCATTTAAATTATATAATAATAAAAATTAAACAACTATGGCAACTTACAAAATTGACGCTGCACACAGCGAAATCGGTTTTAAGATTAAACACCTTGTTATTAGTACGGTTAGCGGCAACTTCACAAAATTTGATGGAACAATGATTGCGGATAAGCCTGATTTTACAGATGCTTCAGTTTCTTTTGAAGCTGATGTGGATGGTATTACTACCCACAGTGAACAAAGAGACGCTCATTTGAAAAGTGAAGACTTTTTTCATACGGAACAATATCCAAAGATCACTTTTACATCTACTTCAATAGAAAAAAAAGACGATAGCGAATACCTTCTGCATGGAGATCTTAGCATTCGCGGTGTAACTAAAAATATTGCATTAAAGGTTGAACATGGCGGAAGTGTAATTGATCCCTGGGGACAAAACAAAGAAGGTTTTGAAATTACTGGAAAAATCAGCCGTAAAGAATTTGGCTTAAAATGGAATGCACTTACGGAAGCTGGCGGCGCTGTTGTAAGCGATGATGTTCGCCTTATATTGAATGTACAAATGGTTAAGCAGGCATAATTTTTAATTCAGATTTTATATAAAAGAGGAAGTGTTTATGAATATTGAGATCGTTTCTGGTAGTCCTCGAAGTAACAGTGTTACACACAGGGTAGTTTTATATTTGGAAAAACATTTGAAAGAGTTCACCAGGCATAACATCAACATAATTGATATTCGTGACTGGAAAATAAATGCTTTGCAACAGGAAGTCTTCAGGAGTGTAGAAAATGCTCCTGAAGATTTACAGCCTTTGGCAAAACGAATGTTTGAAGCTGATGCTTTTATATTGGTTACACCAGAATATAATGGAAGTTATACCCCGGCTTTAAAAACTTTGTTTGATCATTTTCCAAAACAATCACGCAAACCGTTTGGAATTGTAACAGCTTCTCCGGGAGCTTTAGGTGGTATACGTGCTGCTTTGCAATTACAGTCGTTGATTTACGCAATATTTGGCATTGGTTCACCTCACATGCTCGTAACTCCAATGATTGAAAATAAGTTTGATAAAGAAGGAAATTTGATTGATGCATCCTTTCAAAGAAACATTGATGTTTTTATAAACGAATTTTTATGGTTGGCAGAAAATGTTACTTCACAAACGGAGCATCTTTTATAAATCCTTTAAATTATTAATTGTAAATTTGCGCCTTCCAATCCCCTCATGAGTGATGCAATAAAACATGAATGTGGCCTCGCCCTCATTCGGCTAAGAAAAGATTTTTCTTACTATCTCCAGGAACATGGAACGGTTATGTACGGGCTTAATAAGCTTTACCTGCTTATGGAAAAGCAACATAACCGCGGTCAGGATGGCGCCGGCATTGCAGCCGTTAAATTAAACACAGAACCAGGCAGCCCTTTTCTGCATCGCATTCGCAGCAATGCATTACAACCTATAGCTGATTTATTCTTTAAAATAGGTTCTGAAATAAACGAGCTCGAAAAATATCAACCTGACATAAAAAAGCATCCTGTATTAATGAAAGGCCATGTGCCCTTTGTTGGAGAGTTATTGCTTGGCCATCTTCGTTATGGAACACAGGGGAAAAATAATGTTGAATTTTGCCATCCCTTTATTAAAAAAGATATAGTTCCCGGAAAAAATCTTGCACTTGCCGGGAATTTTAATTTGGTAAATACCGATGAGCTTTTTGACCTTATCAATATCAATCCGGGGGTATTTCAAAAGCAAAGCGACCTGGCAGCAATGATGGAAGTGATCCATCATTTTCTTTCTATTGAAAACGGCAAAAACCCTGATGATCCTGATATTGCTATGGCTTTAAAGAAAGCCGCAGAATTATTTGATGGTGGCTTTACCGTAGGCGGCTTAACCGGTAACGGAAGTACCTTTATATTGCGCGATGCACACGGAATACGGCCGGCATATTATTATATAAATGACGAAGTTGTTGTGGCTGCAAGCGAGCGCGCAGCAATACGTACTTCGTTCAATGTTGGTGAAAATGAAGTATTTGAATTGTTGCCCGGTATGGCATTGATTGTTAAGCCCGATGGCAGCTGTTTGATGGAACAGGTACTTGAACCAAAAGAGAGAAAGGCATGTAGTTTTGAAAGAATATATTTTAGTCGCGGCAGTGATGAAAAAATCTATCGTGAAAGGATCGCATTGGGCTATCATTTAAGTAAAGCAGTGCTTGGAGCAGTTGACCATGACCTTAAAAACACTATATTTTCCTACATACCCAACACTGCCGAAGTAGCTTACTTTGGTTTATGCAAAGGCATGGAAGATTATTTGAATCAAACCAAAGTAGAAAGAATTTTAAGCTGGGGCGATGATGTTACTGAAGAAAAACTTCAGTCTATAATCAATCGAAAAATACGCCAGGAAAAAATTGCTATTAAAGATGTTAAGCTACGCACGTTTATCACAGAAGATAGTGGGCGTAACGAAATGGTGCAACATGTATACGACATCACTTACGGAACAGTGCGCAGGAACGAAGACACGCTTGTAGTAATTGATGATTCTATTGTTCGGGGCACTACACTAAAGGAAAGTATTGTGCGCATGCTGGCTAGGCTTAAACCAAAAAAAATAATTGTTGTTTCATCTGCTCCGCAGATAAGATACCCGGATTGTTATGGTATTGATATGAGCAAGCTAGGCGATTTTATTGCATTTAAGGCTGCCATTGAGCTTTTGAAAGAAGGAGGCAAAGACTGCATAATTAAAGATGTTCATGAAAAGATAACTGAGCTTGAGCGTTGCAATACACTTGATGCAGAAAACCTTGTTCGTAATATTTATAAACCTTTCACCACGCAGGAAATTTCTGATAAGATTGCGCAGCTCATCACACCAAAAGGCGTAACCATTCCTGTACAGGTAATTTATCAAACTATTGAAGATCTTCACGATTGTTGCCCAACCAATACCGGCGACTGGTATTTTACAGGTAACTATCCAACACGCGGTGGCAATCGCGTTGTAAACAAGGCGTTTCTAAATTTTATGGAAGGGAAAGATATACGTGGATATTAATAAAAACCTTTCATTTCAGGTCAGTCTTTGTCGATAGAAATTTTTTAATAATTAGTCCAGAAAGCAACTACGTATCAAATTATAGCGTTTATTAAATTCCTACTAGTAACATAGGAAATGTGGCGTAAATACCTTTATTTTGATTTCGTTACCAATCGTTATCACCACAAAATACAACAACAATGGTTTCAAAACTCAGCTCTGATGAGGTGTTAAGTTTCCTCATTATAGTAAGCGTAATACTAATTACAGCCCGCATCCTGGGCGAGCTTTTCCGCAAATTCAAACAGCCTGCTGTTATTGGTGAAATACTGGCAGGAATAATATTAGGACCATCTCTGCTCGGCACAATATCTCCGCATTTATTTGAAAGTATTTTTACTGCACAAAAGGGCGTGCCTTACAAAGCTTTTGACGGCCTTGCCAACATAGGTATTATTTTATTGATGTTTATAGCTGGCTTTGAAGTTGATTTGAAAATGATCCGTAAGCAAGGCAAGCAGGCTGCTTCTATCAGTTTAATGGGTTTGATTTTCCCTTTTACGTTAGGATTTCTTACTGTTTGGTTTTTCTACGACAGGATTTTTTCTGCACCGGCGGGTACAAGCCTTACTATTCCTGCAATGTTTTTTGGAACAGCGCTTTCTATAACGGCACTTTCCGTAATAGCAAAGATTTTGTTGGACTTAAATATTCTTCGCTCCAAGATTGGTAATCTTGTATTAACCGCTGCGATGATAGATGATTTTTTAGGCTGGATATTGTTTTCAATTATCATGCAGTTAATGAAACCAACCGGAGATAGTGCAGTGTGGTCTGTTTCTATGGTGTTGGTATACACAATTTTTATTCTCACAATAGGAAGATGGCTGGTTGATAAAATTTTGTTGATAGCTGATAAATTTTTATCAGG
>Ga0206973_1201_pt1 | contig 10681 bp, 12 predicted proteins | sample Alteio_BWOrgHeat_83_FD_152927 | JGI IMG/M metagenome (GOLD analysis project Ga0206973, IMG submission 152927) | Enriched cells from forest soil in Barre Woods Harvard Forest LTER site, Petersham, Massachusetts, United States -... | ecosystem: Environmental > Terrestrial > Soil > Temperate forest >...
TGCGGAAGCGGTTGCTGAAGTATGAGGGGATGGAGGAGAAGGCGGAGAGCCAGGAGCCTGAAGCCGGTAGCCTGAAGTCGCCCCCCCCCACCTGAGGTGTGGCGGATGATTCCGCGGGGGACGGAGACGGTGGTGCAGGTGATCAATCCGCATTTGACGGCGGAGCAGATTACGGAAGTGAGCCAGCAGTTGTCGGCGATTCTTGCGGAAGAGATTTGACATAAAAGGTGAACGTGTTGAAGCTTGGTTTTTCGATGACGGCGCTGGGAGGGGCGGAGAGCAATCATTTGCGCGGGGCGTTGGAGACGGCGACCCGGCTGGGGTTTTCAGGAATTGAGCTGGTGTGGGATGGGGCGCAGGCGGGGAGCCGGACGGATTTGCTGGGGGCGGTGCAGGAGATTCAGGGGGCGGCGGAAGATGACACGAATACAATTTCGATTTGCTCGATTGGGACGCATGCGGCGCTGCATCATGCGAATGAGAGTGCGTGGCGGCGGGCGCAGGATGATGTGCGGTTTGCGCTGGGGATGGCGAGGGATGTGGGTGCGGCGACGGTGCGGGTGTTTGGGTATTCGGTGGCGCGGGGCGAGGGGCGGAGCAGCGTGATATCGCGGATTGGGCGGCGGTTGCGGGAGTTGGCGCACATGGGGCGGGAGATTACGGGTGGCAAGACGAGCGTTGTGCTGCAGAATGGCGGCAGCTTTGTGAATGCACGGGAGTTGTGGACGATTATTGAAGCCGCGGGGCAGACGGATGGGGCGGGGATTTGCTGGGATGCGGGTGAGGCGGCATTGGAAGAAAGCGGCGGCGATACGTCGGGGCTGGCGGTGACGACGTTGAATTCCCGCATTCGTTTGGCGCGGCTTTGGGATCATGCGGGGACGCGCAAGCCGATTGAACTTGGCACCGGCGTTGTGCAGAGCCGGCACTTTCTCGAGCGTCTTCGTGGGATTGGGTATGGCGGGTGGCTGCTGTATGCTCCGCCTGCGACCGCATCCGACCCATCACAATCGACGCAGTTCCTTGAAACCGCGGCCGCCCGCATGAAAGAATGGCTTGGCATCAAACCCACACCTGCAGCCACCGAAGAAAAAGCCATCGCAAAATAATCGCGGCGACATGCGCTGCTCACTGCCTAAAGGATTTCACAAATGCTCGCCACCCTCGCCTATTACGTCCATGATCTCAACCCCATTATTTTTGAATTCGGCCCGATCAAACCGCGCTGGTATGGCTTTGCGTACCTTATGGGGTTCCTTGGCGCTTACCTGCTCATCATGAAACTTTCGCGCGACGGCATGCTGCGTCTCGCGCCGGAACGCGTGCCGGACATGGTGCTCAACGGGTGCATCTTCGGCGTGCTGGTCGGCGGAAGGCTTGGCTATTGCCTGTTCTATCAACCCTCGCTGCTTGGCTTCTCAAACGTCTTTCCTTATTGGGGCGTTCTCCGCGTGTGGGAAGGCGGCATGTCAGCGCACGGCGGCGTGGTCTTTACGATCCTCACGCTCATCGTCTTTGCCAAAAAATACAAAGCGTCACTCATCAACATTGGCGATGCGGCGTGCATGGTGGTGCCGATTGGGCTGTGCTTTGGGCGCATCGCCAACTTTATCAATGGTGAGCTTTACGGGCATGAGACGGCTGTGCCGTGGGCGGTGAAATTTCCGAGCGAGATTTATTCGCCGACCAATGGCGTGATGTCGCAGAAGCTGCAGGATCAATTGCCTGCGGTGTTCGACAAGGTGCTGGGCAGCGGGCCGAACTGGTATACCAGCGCGGGTTTTGAGGAAGGGCTGAAGCAGCTTTCGTTTCAATTGCAGCATCACGTTCCGCAGGCCGTGCAGGCGGTCGCGGAGATTTTGCCGCCACGGCATCCGTCGCAGCTTTATGAAGCGCTGCTGGAAGGCGTTTTGCTGTTCATCATTTGTTGGACCATCGGCCGGCTTTGGCGAAAAGACGGGATGGCGAGCGGGGCGTTTCTCACGTTCTACCCGGTGATGCGGATTATTGGCGAGCAGTTCCGCGTGGGCGATTCGGCGCTGGACTGGACGCATACGAATTTGAGTGCGGGGGTGCTGCTGAGCCTGGCGATGATGGTGCCGGCGGTGATTTTTTGGGTTTACTGGATCAAGAAGGATCGGCGGGTTCCGTGGGTGCCGGTGGTGAAGAAGCCGACGGCGGATGAAGAAAAAACGACGCCTGCAAAAGTGTGATTATTTCAGTGGGGGAGCAGGACCGATTTGTCTTCGCCGTTGAGGGTGAAGGTGGCGGGTTCGAATTCTTTGCCGTTGATGAGGCGGTGGGTCGGGAGGAATGTTTTCAGGTCCATCGTTGCCGAGAGCGTTGTGTGTGCGGCTCGAAAGCTCGTTGTCCATTGCCCTTCATCTGATACTTTCGATACGTCCGTTTCTTCCGAGATGGTCGCTTTTTCAAGCTCGGCTTCCCATGCGAGGGCGTCGGCGGAGGTGGGACAATCATGAGCCATCAGGATCACGCCTACTCGAAGCGATTTATCGGCGACTGCCGTCGGCGTTTTGGATTGCAGGTGATAGGCGACGAGGCGGGCGGCGTGGAAGCGTTCGCCGTCGTATTTGATTACGCAGCCGACACTGCCTGACGCGGGGGCGGAAAAACCGGCGGGATCAGCGGTGAAAATTCGCATCGCGGCGGCGGCCTTGCCGTGACGGACGATGAGCCATGCGTTGAGGGGGACGGGGATTTCATCGCCGGGTTTGAGCGTGATCGGCTTTCCATCGAGCAGCAATTCATCGGCGTTGGCGGGGAAAATAATATTGGTGGCGAGCGTCGTTGAGGGAGCGGCGGCAAGCTGCGGATTCATTTTCGCCGGCGCGAGATTCCAGAGGGCGAGAATCGTGTCCTTGTCCTGAACGGTGGCGCTGGCGTTTTTGAGATGCGTCGGTTTGTTGTGGCCGGTTTTGTCGAGGACCTCGTGATCGCCGTAGGGATCGTCGAATTGGTCGCACTCGACGGAGATGTCGGCGAGCGGGGTCGGGCTGGCGAGGGAGATGGAAAGCTGGCGATCGTGGGGGAGGTAGTAGGCGGAGGTGCTGCCGATGGCGAAATTTTGCGTGAGATAGCAGGTGCGGTCCTGGCCGGATTTTTCGCCGAAACGCTGATGGATGAGCCGCTCGGACAATTGGGGAAGAGCGAGGATTCCGGCGTCGGGTTCATAGCCGTCGTCGAGGCCGTTCATGAGGGGGTCCGCGGAGCCTGCGGGTTGGGGGAGGGTGGTGCGAAGTTTTTCGAAGAAGAGGAAGTTGTCGAAGTTGCCGGCGCCTGCGGGGAAGTCGTAGGTGCGGCTGTAGGGGCCGGCGAGTTGTGCGCCGCCGGCTTTGCCGAGGAAGGTGTTTGCGGCGAGGTCGGTCCAGAAATAATCGAGGGCGGCTTTGGCTTCTTTTTTCAATTGGGGGTCGGTGGTGAGGCGTTGGAGTTGCAGCAAGACGGCGAGTTGGACGCAGGCGTAGGTCGGGCTGTCGAACTCGGTGATGCCATTTGTGCGTGTGAAGGCGAACCAGTCGCGGAGGCCTTTTGCGCCTTCGTCGGCGAGTGCGGTGTCGCCGAGGATTTGGCCGAGGAGATGGAGGTTGCTCATTTTCATCAGATAAATATTGGTGTAGCTGAGGCCGACTTTGTGGTGGTGCATGCCTTCGACGGCGGCTTTGAAATGCGGGATCGCGGCTTGTTTGAATTCCGGGGTGAGCTTGTCTGCGTATCGGATGAAGACGCAGCAGAGTGGGTAAATGGTGAACTCGATGGAGTTGGGGTCTTTGATTTCCGGATGGCCAAGCTGCCACATGACGGTGCCGAAGGCGGGGGATGCGGGGTCCATGTCCTGGTGGTCGAAAATTTGCTGGATGTAGTTTTGTGCGAGCGCGGGGTTCTGATCGAGGGCGAGGAGGTTTCGCGCGGCGTTGGCGAATTGGCGGATTTCAGGTGTGGGGTTGGGTTTGGCGAGGCTGGCGGCGAACTGATTGAGCTGATGTTCAACAGCATTGCGAAGCGTTTCGATCGGAGCCGGGGCGGCGGAAGTTTGAGCGAAGGATGCGGAATTGCACAGCGCAATTGCGAAGAGTGAAAAGATGGGGCTGAAATTCAGGATGTGGGAAAAGCGGGGCATGCGAATTCCTGAGAAATGGGTGCAGGCCGCATCATACTACGAGGCGAGGGTGTTAACCCCTGATTTTTTAAATCTGCGCGGGCAAAAAAATAAAGATTTGCTTTTACAAAGTATGCGCATGAATGGAGGGTGTCAGGCGACGAAGCGTTTCACGATGAGCGTGTCATTTTGGCCGCCGAAGCCGAAGGAGTTGGACATCGCTGTGTCCACTTTCACCTTGCGGGCGACGTTGGGCACGTAATCGAGATCGCAATCGGGATCGAACTGCGAGTAGTTGGCGGTGGGCGGAATGATGTTGTCGCGGATGGCGAGGATGCAGGTGATGAGTTCGACGGCGCCGGCGGCGGCGATGAGGTGGCCCATCATGGATTTGATGGAGCTGATCGGGACGGCTTTAGCGCCGCCTTGGATTTCATCGAAGACGGCTTTGATGGCGTAGGTTTCGGTGGAGTCGTTTTCCTTGGTGCCGGTGCCGTGGGCGTTGATGTATTGGATGTCCTGGGGTTTCATTTCGGCATCCTTGAGCGCTTCGCGGATGGCGACGATTGCGCCGCGGCCTTCGGGGTGTTGATCGGTGACGCGGAAGGCGTCGGCGCTGGAGCCGTAGCCGGCGATTTCGCCGAGGATGGTTGCGCCGCGTGCCTGGGCATGTTCGAGTGATTCGAGAATCACGATGCCGCCGCCTTCGCCAAGGACGAATCCGCCGCGGCCTGCATCGAATGGGCGGCAAGCGCCTTTGGGATTGTCATTGAGCGTGGAGAGTGCGGTGAGGCGGTTGAAGCCGGTGACGCCGAAGGGGTGAATCATGGTGTGCGAGCCGCCGGAGATCATGACGTCGGCGTCGCCGCTGCGGATGATTTCTGCGGCTTCGCCGATGGCCTGGGTGGATGCGGCGCAGGCGGTGAGGCAGTTGAGCGAGGGGCCGCGGGCATTGAATTCATTGGCGATGTGGGAGATGGTCATGTAGGGTTCCTGCTCGACTTCGGTCATGGGATCGAAGGTCTTGAGCGCTATTTCGCCCCAGGTTTTGATGTTGAGCGTGCTGCCGGGGGGGGAATTTTCGGGCCATGCCGCGAGGGCGACGTGGGTGAAGTTCGGGAAATCGAGACCGCCTTCGCCGGCGCCGAGGTAGATGCCGACCTGGTAGGGATCGAGCTTGGCTTTGTCGAGGCCGGACATTTTCCAGGCGTTCATCGCGGCGGCCATTCCGTAGTGGGTGTTGCGGCCGGCTTTCTTGTGCTTCTCGTAGGACGCGCCGGCGATTGTCTTGAAATCAAAATCTTTTTTCACTTCGGCGGCGAAGGTGGTGGGAAAAGTTTTGGCGTCAAAGTGCGTGGTCGGCGCGATGCCGGAGTCGCCGGCGATGAGGCGCTTCCATACGGTTTCAATGTCATGCCCGAGCGGCGTCACCCAACCGATCCCCGTTACCACTACACGTTTACGCATAAACAATCCTTTGCGAAAAATCACTCGCGAGGGCGATTAGGAAATTTTCTTTAGAACGACGGCGCTGTTTTGTCCGCCGAGGGCTGTGGCCAACACGACGGCGTAATCCAATTGCTTGTTCACGCGGTCCTGGTTTACGTTGAGGCCGTCGATGGGGTCGGTGCAATTAATGGTTGGCGGAATGGTTTGCTCTTTGAGTGCGAGGGATGCGGCGACCAGATCGAGGGCTTGTGCGCCGGCTCCGCAATCGCCGACGCCGCCGCGCATCGGGGTGATTGTCGCTTGCGTTCCGCCGAAGACCATGTTGATGGCTTTGGCATCGGACTTGTCCCAGCGCGGCACGCCGAGGCCCGGCGGAATGACCAGGCCGACTTGATTCGCGGTGATGCCTGCGCTTTTGAGGGCTTTCTTGAGAGCCATCGCGGGGGCTTCACCGGTTTCGTCCGGTTCGATGACGGAGAGGGATGCGCTTGCGGACATCCCGAGCCCCACGACCTCAGCGTAAATTGTCGCGCCGCGTTTTTTGGCGTGCTCGTATTCTTCGATCACCAGCACCGCTCCGCCTTCGGCCAGGACCGTGCCTTCCGCGGCTTTGTCGTAGGGGCGGCAGGAACTCACCGGTGAATCATTCCCCTTGGTGGTCAGGCGATGCAGGAGGCTGAGCCGCATGAGCGCCATCGGGTTAATTTTGGATTCGCAGCCGCCGACGAGGGCCATGTCGGCGTGACCGCGTTGAATGGTGCGAGCGGCTTCGGCAAGTGCGAGGCCCGCTGACGCCTGGCCGCAGGTGATTGTGTTCGAGGGGCCTTGTGTGTCGTGAATAATCGAGACGTGGCAGGCGAGCATGTTGGGCAGATATTTGAGCAGCCAGAGCGGGGTGAGATTTTCCATGCCGCTGGTTTTGGAAGGGTCATCCGAGCGGCCCCACTTTGCCAGATCCAGCGTGTCGCTTGGCCCGCGGCACTGGTCCATCGCGGCGGTCAACTCATCGAGATCCACGCAAATCAGCCCTGCCCCGATATTGCAACCCATGCGCGTCGGATCAAATTTGAACCAGCCTTGCGCCTGGAGCGTCTCGGCGGGCGTTGCTTCGGTGAGACCTTTGCTAATTAGCTTCGCATCCCGAATTGCCAGATCCGCAGCGACGACCGCAAGCTCGATATCGCGGGCCATGATCTTGGTCGCCTTGCGGTAACTCTTCGGCACGTGATCAGCGGTCTTGAACGGCGGAATCTGCCCACCCACCCGGCTGTCAAACGCACCCGGATCAAACTTGGTCAGCGGCGTCACCGATGATTTGCCTTCGAGGAGTGCATTCCAAAACGGCTGCGTCCCCACGCCGTGAGGAGAAATAGAACCCAAACCCGAAATGACAACTCGCCGCATGCAAACCTCAACCGGAGACACGACAGATCGCGAAAAACAGAGCCGTATTGTAGGTAAGTCCCCCCCATAAGCCAAACGAATCGACCCCGTGAAACTACCCCCTGCCCGCTTTCATTATGCAGGCAATTCGATATTCAATTCGCGGCGGTAGGTTTCGAACAAATCCATGAACTGGCTGTTGAAGACGAAATTGAATTCGGGGAATTTTGTGCCAGCCATGTTGTTGTCGATGTGGGAAAACATCATGTCGATCTGGCCCACCGGCAATTCCACGCGCTGGCCGGCGACCATCGTTCGCACGGTGATGGTGCCTTCGATGGCGGCGCCTTGTTCGGTCACGTTTACGATTTTCGCGGCGTAGACGAGTTGTTCGCCGGGGCGGACAAGGCGGACGAAGCTGGCTTTGCCGATCTTGGCGAGGATTACTTTTTCTTTGAATTCGCGGGCGGCACCGACGAGAATTCCGGATGTTTGGGCCATGCCTTCGATCATCAGGCTGGCGGGCATCACGGGGAAGCCGGGGAAATGATCGTGGAGATGATCCTCCGCCAGCGACACATTTTTGAGCGCAACGGCGGCTACGTTCACTTCAAACTTTTCGAACTTATCAATCCAAATCCAGCGCATGAAAAATAGTGGCCAGTGGTCAGTCTTTAGTGGTCAGTTTTTTTTCTGACCACTGGCCACTGTCCACTGACAACTCCAATTAAGCGTTCACCTTGGTCATCACATACGCAACCAGCGTGTCCACCGTGAAAATATCACGGAACTTGTTGATATCGGGGTCGGCTTCGAACTTCGAGAGGTCGGCGAAGGACATCTTGCTCTTCAATTCCGCGAGGCCGGCGGGGGTCATTTTGCCGTTCTGCACGAACTCGGGGTTGGTGAAGAGATTCTCGGGGATGAGTTCGCCCTTGGGGATCTTGATGCCGAAGGCTTTTTCGAGCTGGAAGGTGATGTCGAGATAATCGATCGACTCGGCGCCGAGGTCTTCGGAGAGGCGAGCCTCCGGCGTCACTTCGTCATCATCCACCGCCAGCGCAGTGGTGAGAACTTCTTTTACTTTCGCAAACACTTCATCTTTTGTCATGGGCATAGCAGCCACTCCGTGTAATCAACCACAAATCCAAAAATCATCCCAGCGCCGGCACTGCCGAGCGCTGCGTAAATGTCTGCCAGCGTTCTTTTTGCGCTGTTATCGCAATCGTATCAATATTCGAGAGCGCCGCATCGGTGTCCACCAGATTCAAATGCACCAGTTCCAAACGCGCCGTTATTGCCTGCGACTCCCCTACCATCCCCTTCACTTTGAAATCGCTGCGACTCGCCGAAATTTCCACGGCATCAGCGGTGATCGTCAAGGTCTGACCCGGGGCGACAAATGAACCGTAGCGGACGCCCCGTGCTTCCTTCAAAACGATCAAACTGTGGCCAAAACCGGTAGTTTGGCGGACCAGCCAGGCCGCGGTTTGAATGGCCGCTTCGAGCATCATGACGCCGGGCAGCACGGGAAAACCCGGAAAATGATCGCCCAGGTACTCCTCCGCCATGGTCACATTCTTGGCCATGACGATCCGCTTTCCAGGCTCAAGCGATAGGAGTTGATCGACCAAAATAAATTTCACGAGCCAAAGCCCTCTGCCGCAACCTTCCGAACGGCCTTCCCAATGGAGACCGGCGGATTCCAAGCCCCGAAGTTGTACACGCCATGCCCCATTTTGACAAGCATCCGAGCCCTCTTGTCTCCCGCCAAAACGAATTTCACTTAGCCCGCTATGTACATGAGAAGCCTCCTGCACGTCATGTTCATCCGGAATTATTTAACTTTATTATTCACCTCCGTAAAAACACGTACTCTTCCATTCTGCAATGATAAACTCTCCATATCCCGCGACATTATTCCCCAAAATATAATTTCTGCCCCCGCCGACCTCTTTTGGCCCCCATACTTCTTTGTAACCAAGGTTGACATCTTGAATTAGCCACTTATCATCAGAAATGCAGCGTGACTCACTCAAGCATGTTGATAGGTGGCTCGCCAGATTCGTTTGCGTCGATGTTTGACGCCTGACGGCCTCCCGTGTGAAAGACCATTCTGCAATCCCGGAGGAATCCATGGCTTCTAAATCCAGTTCCGATGAATCGCTCACAGAACTCTGTCAGCTTTTCCGTTTGCTCTCTGACAAAACCCGCCTGCAGATCGTCATGCTTCTCGCCAAAGGCGAACGCAACGTGACGAGCCTCTGCAAAGAGCTGGGCCTGCCCCAGCCGACCGTTTCGCACCACCTCGGTCTGCTCCGCATGAACCGCGTCATCATCAACAAACGCAAGGGCAAGCAGGTCATCTATGGCCTCGACCCCTCCAACGGCAAGGCCTCCGGCGGCAAGCTCAAGTTCAACGCCGGCGTCATCATCGAAGGATAATTCTTCCCTCCCCCGTATCTTCCTCCGACACCCATACTGCGCCCACGGCCGACAAGCCTTGGGCGTTTTTTTTGAGCCAATCCCCCCGAAACTCCCTGCAAAACTCCCCGCTACCCCCCTTAAACCCCCGCGGCATTTACACCTTTTCCCCTCACTGCTATACTCGACCCTTCCCCACGCGGGCGTGGCGGAATTGGCAGACGCGCTAGGTTCAGGTCCTAGTGACCGCAAGGTCTTGGAGGTTCGACTCCTCTCGCCCGCATCAGAAAAAGCCTCGTCATCTAAAAACGACGAGGCTTTTTTACGCGCACACTTCGCAATTACCAATTACTATTTACCCATTACCATTCCAACAGGAGCCCTCCATGAAACGCCTCCTCCTCCCCATCGCCCTGCTCCTCATCGCCGCCGACACCCAACCCGCCAGCCAACCCGCCGCCTACGACACACCGCTCGCCGCCTGCCAGGCTTACTGCGAAAAATCCATCGAGGCCAATGCCGATGGCGTCCTCGCGCTGGGCATCGTCACCGATCCGAAATTCAAAGAAGCCTGCGCAATCGTCGAAAAAGACTCCGCCTCCCGCGCCCGGCTCGAACAAGCCATCGCCGCCAAATTCCCCGGCGGCGACGCGGAGGTCATCCCCGGCGGACGCACCATGGACAAAATCATGCACTCCATCCTCGCCCGTTTACCCAAAGCCAAAATCGAAGTCGCCCCTGACAACAAAACCGCCACCGTCACCTATCCGCCCGATGAAAACGCTCCCGGCGACGCCCCACCCGCCGAACCGTTTTACTGCATTCGCGACGCCACCGGCTGGAAAATCGATCTCATCCGCGCTGACGACGCCGACGCATCCACCCTCGCCATGCTCCCCCTGCTCAAATCCTCCATCGAGCAGAACGACCAGTTCACCGCCGAGATCAAGCAAGGCAAATACGCCACGCTCGCCGAAATAAAAACCCACTTCAACTCCCTCGAAGCCGCCACCACCGCCCCCTAACAAAAAAAATAAGACGAATAAAAAAAACGCGATACAATAAACTTCCCAAAATCGTCTCCCATGCCTTCACAAAAGGAGCACGCCATGACCCCTCGATTCAACATGTCCTCCGTCCCTGAACCCTACAAAGCCATGCTCGCCCTCGAAGCCCACCTCGCCAACTCCGGCCTTGAAAAACCCCTCCTCAACCTCGTCAAACTCCGAGCCTCCCAGATCAACCACTGCGCCTACTGCCTCGACATGCACTGGAAAGACGCCCGCGCCGCCGGCGAAACCGAACAGC
>Ga0206973_1202_pt1 | contig 10589 bp, 9 predicted proteins | sample Alteio_BWOrgHeat_83_FD_152927 | JGI IMG/M metagenome (GOLD analysis project Ga0206973, IMG submission 152927) | Enriched cells from forest soil in Barre Woods Harvard Forest LTER site, Petersham, Massachusetts, United States -... | ecosystem: Environmental > Terrestrial > Soil > Temperate forest > O...
GATGCCGGGGCGTTCGGCGCCGGCGAGAGGTTTGAGCATGAGCACGCCGGCGGCGACGAGAGCGCCGGTGTTGCCTGCGGAGATGATGGCTTCGGCGTGGCCTTCCTTGGCGAGTTTGACCATGCGGACGATGGAGGAATCCCGCTTGCCACGGATGGCTTCGACGGGGGAATCTTCCATGGTGATGACTTGGGAGGCGTGTTCGATGCGAAATTTATCCCCAGCCGCCGCAAGGCGATCACCGAGATGCTTTTCAATTATTTCTTTGTTACCAACGAGGATGAGTTGATCCCCATCCTCCAAGAGCGCCAACGCGTCAACCGCCCCATCCAAAATCTTACCGGGGGCCTGATCGCCACCCATGGCATCGATTGCGATGCGCATCAGTTTGCCTCACCGTTAAACCAGAAATCAAAACTCGCGGGAGAGTTATTCCTGCTCAGCGCCGACGATCAGCGAGAGGCTCTTGTTGACGTAACCGCAGTTACCGCACATGCGGTGCGGCAACTTGGACTGGCTGCACTTCGGGCAGATGTTGATCTGAACAGCCTTCACCGCGTGGTGAGCCCGACGGGTGCCCTTACGGGACTTCGACGTTTTATGAAATGGAAGCATCAGAGCACCTTCTTATTTACTGCGAACCAGCCTAAAATCCAGCTTCCGCGAAGCGAAAGGGAGTCGGGTAAGGTACGAAAACCACCCCCGCATGTCAAGAACCCTCCTCCTTCTTCCTCCCCCAGCCGAATTATCCCCAAACATGAATTATACCGGAATTTTCCATAACATTCGAAGAACAACAGGTCTACTTAAGCGTTGTACTGTACATACCCATCCTACAATTGTACGATCGGTTTAACTCTAGAGCGGAAAGGTTTCGTTTATGCATGTGTCCACATTAGCTTTCATCGGTAACTTGGCCGGCGGCGACCTCATCGTCATCGGTCTGGTCGCACTGCTCATCTTCGGCAAGCGTCTCCCCGAAGTCGGCAAGAACCTCGGCAAAACGATCGTCGAATTCAAGAAAGGCTTGAACGCCAAGCCGCCGCTCGAAGAAGAAGTGGCTGAGGAAGAAGAGGAAGCTCCGCGTCCGGTCAAACGACTGCAATCCGGAAGCCGCGTTTCGGTCAGCTCCGGCAACCGCGCCAAGAGCCTGCCCACCACCGAAGAAGTGTAAGGAAAGCCATCGGGGAAAAAGTCAGGGGGGAATAAAAATGGATCGCGAAATAAACAAAGGCCTCGTCCTCGACGAAGCCTTTGTTCTTTTTTGCAATCGTTATTTGAACACTTACTGTGCGGGCATTGTCGCAGGTTCGGACATTGCGGGTTGCGATGCGGGCATGGTCTCCGCTTCCGGAACCAATGCGGGTTGGGATTGCGGCGCTGCGGGTTCAGCGGATCCGCCGACGACGGGCGTTCTGGAATCCTGCGACATCGGCAACCGCAGGGCTTCAAGCTGCAACATCACGGGGCGTACCGCGCCGGAGAAACCCTGGGCCTGGCGATAAGTCGCACTGCGGCCATTGGCGCGAATCTGAATCGTAAAGGTATCGCGCTTGTACAAATCGGAATCGGAGAGCCAGTTGACCCAGAGGCGGGATTTGCTGAGCAAGCGGGCGCGTGAGATGTCGTTCCAGATATTCTGCAATTGCACGGCGGAGAGCGGGGTTTCCTGGCTGAACTTGTTGGAGACGACGTTGTTGTAATCGCGGAACATGGTGTAGGTGGTGCGGGACATGGTGTCGTTGGCGGTGATGACCTGCTGAATGTGCTGGCGTGCGTAGTAGGTGTCGTGATTTTCATCAACGACGATGGCCAAGTCCGCGGGGACGGGCGTCGCCACGAATGGCGGTTCTTTCTCAAATGGGTTTTTGAAATCGCCTTCGTAGGTACAGCCGGCGAGTGCGAGGAGGGCGAGACTGAGGGAGAAAAAAGCTGCTTTTCGGAGCATCGTGGGGCTTCCTTTCAGCACGGAAATTGGAATTACACTGGGGGGTAGCGTAACCGGAGAGCGTCAAAAAAACGAGGGGCGTTTCACTTCGGAAACGCCCCTCGGGGATTGGTAAGCTGGCGGAATCGGTTCGGGGTTTAGGCCGAGAAGGAGCTGCCGCAACCGCAGGTGTGGGTGGCTTTGGGGTTTTTGAAGACAAAGCCGCGGCCCATGACTTCATCCTTGAAATCGATTTCGGTGCCATCGAGGTAGAGGTAGGACTTGCGATCGGAGAGGATCTTGATGCCCTGGCATTCCATGACTTCATCGTTTTCCGGGGCGGATTCGGTGAGATCGAGGACGTAGGAGAAGCCGGAGCAACCGCCGCCTTTGACGCCAACGCGTAAAGCGACGCCGTCGGCGAGACCCTGGTCTTTGATGATGGATTTGATTTCCTTGGCGGCTGCTTCAGAAAGTGTGATGGGCATGGTTACTCCGTGCGAAAAACAGTTTGATTTCCTGAACTACTATAGAGGGGCAGGGTGTGCATAAGCAAGCCGGTGCGAATGAGGGTTATTACCTGTCTATCGGCCCAAGTTGCGACACAGTCACAATTGTAGTTAGGTTTTTTGGCGATTCTTCCCTATAATGGACAGGCTAGACGCTGGTGGGAGCGAGTTGGCTGCGGAACATTCGGTTCATGCGGACGGCTGGATAATCCTGCTTGCGAAACGCCCGGGCTGGTTGACGATCTGATTTGAGAAATGCGTCATAAGTCCGCAGCATTAATGGAGTTAGTAATGCCTACATCGACAGATACGATTGAAGAACTTGCGGGGCAGGAATACAAGTACGGCTGGACCATTGATATTGAGGCGGATGAAGCGCCGATTGGTCTCAATGAGGAAACGATCCGGTTTATCTCGTTGAAGAAGAAGGAGCCGCAGTGGTTGCTGGACTGGCGGCTTAAGGCGTATCGGCATTGGCTGACGATGACGGAGCCGAAGTGGTCGAAGGCGGAGTACCCCCCTATCGATTACCAGGCGACGCGTTATTACTCGGCGCCGAAGCCGAAGTTGACGTCGATGGATCAGGTGGATCCTGAGCTGATCAAGATGTATGAGAAGCTTGGGGTGCCGATGCATGAGCGGGAGGCGCTGGCGGGGGTTGAGCGGCCGAAGATTGCGGTTGATGCGGTTTTTGATTCAGTTTCGGTGGCCACCACTTTTCAAAAAGAGCTGGCGGACAAGGGGATCATTTTCTGCGGGTTTTCGGAAGCGGTGCAGAAGCATCCGGAGCTGGTGAAGAAATATCTTGGGACGGTGGTTCCGTATTCGGACAATTTCTTTGCGACGCTGAACTCGGCGGTTTTCACGGATGGGTCGTTTGCATATATCCCGAAGGGCGTGCGCTGCCCGATGGAGCTTTCGACTTATTTCCGGATCAATGCGAAGAACACGGGGCAGTTTGAGCGGACGCTGATTGTGGCGGACGAGGGGGCTTATGTGAGCTACCTTGAAGGGTGCACGGCGCCGCAGCGGGATGAGAATCAGTTGCATGCGGCGGTGGTTGAGCTGGTGGCGCTCCCCGGGGCGACGATTAAGTATTCGACGGTGCAGAACTGGTATCCGGGCGATCCGAAAACGGGCAAGGGCGGGATTTATAATTTTGTGACGAAGCGCGGCAAGGCGTTTGAGAATTCGAAGATCACGTGGACACAGGTGGAGACGGGGTCGGCGATTACCTGGAAATATCCGAGCTGCATTTTGCAGGGCGACAATGCGGTTGGGGAGTTTTATTCGGTGGCGCTGACGAATCATTTTCAGCAGGCGGACACCGGCACGAAGATGATTCACATCGGGAAGAACACGAAGAGCACGATCGTGAGCAAGGGGATCAGTGCGGGGTTTGGGCAGAATACGTATCGCGGGCTGGTGAAGATCATGCCGAAGGCGGAGAACGCGCGGAATTACACGCAGTGCGATTCGCTTTTGCTGGGCGACAAGTGCGGGGCTCATACTTCGCCGTACATTGAGGTGAAGAACAAGTCGAGCCGGGTTGAGCATGAGGCGTCGACTAGCAAGATTGGTGAGGATCAGCTTTTTTACTGCAAGACGCGCGGGATTGCGCTTGAGGATGCGATCAACATGATCGTGTCGGGCTTCTGCAAGGATGTCTTCGCGGAACTTCCGATGGAATTCGCAGTTGAAGCGAAAAAACTTCTGGGCGTCTCGCTTGAAGGATCCGTCGGCTAATCTGAAAAACTCTTTTTTGGTGATAGAAGGAATTGCACAATATGGCTCTGTTGGAAATCAAAAATTTACATGCGGAAGTTGCGGGCGGCGGGCGGAAAATTTTGAAGGGCGTCGATCTCACGATCGACACCGGGGAGATTCATGCGATCATGGGGAAGAATGGGTCGGGCAAATCGACGCTGTGCCAGGTTCTTGCGGGGCGCGAGGTTTATGAAGTCACGGAAGGGTCCGTGATGTTCAACGGCAAGGATTTGCTGGAGCTTGCGCCGGAAGAGCGGGCGCGCGAGGGGATGTTTCTGGGGTTTCAGTATCCGGTGGAGATTCCGGGGGTGTCGACGAGCTATTTTCTTCGCGCGGCGGTGAATGAAGTTCGCAAGCATCATGGGCAGCCGGAGCTTTCGGGCGTGGATTTTTACAAGATGGTTCAGGAAAAGATGGATCTTCTGGAGATGGAGAAGTCTTTTATGAACCGGGCGATCAACGAGGGGTTTTCGGGCGGGGAGAAGAAGCGGAATGAGGTTTTCCAGATGGCGGTGATGAATCCGCTGCTGGGGCTGCTGGATGAGACGGATTCGGGGCTGGACATTGATGCGCTGCGAACGGTTTCGAATGGGGTGAACAAGATTCATCAGTCGGACAAGAACAAGGCGATTCTGCTGGTGACGCACTATCAGCGGTTGCTGAATTATATTGTGCCGGATCGTGTGCATGTGATGATTGAAGGGCGGATCGTCAAGAGCGGAGGCAAAGAGCTTGCCATCCAGCTCGAAGAAAAAGGCTATGACTGGGTTGAAGAGGAAGTGGCGGCGAAGGCCTGATTGTCGGGCGAGAGTCACGTGGTTTTGATTTCAAATTATTCTGCCGAAGAACAGGGCAATCAGGATGACAGCGGTGCTTGAACCAACCAATAGTTTTGTGAAGAGTTTCGAGAAAACCCCGGGGCACGCACGTCCGTGGGTGAATGATCTTCGCGGCCGCGGCATGGATGTTTTTAAGCAGCTCGGCTTTCCCACGACGAAGCAGGAAGAATGGCGCGACACGAATATCTCGGCGATCGCAAATGCCACGTGGAGCCCTGCCAAATTGGTTACGGGGCAAGCAGCCTTTGATCTGTCGCAGAAATATTCCTTCGGCAAAGCGGCGGCGGCGGAGTTGGTTTTTATCAATGGGCATTTTGATCCGCATCTCTCGGCTGTCAGCAATCTTCCGAAGGGGATCAAAGCGCTCAGTCTTGAGAAAGCGTTTGAGAGCGACGCGGCGCTACTTGAAACGCATCTTGGCAAGTACGCCAAAATTGAGCAGCATCCGTTTGCGGCGTTGAATACCAGCTTTGTGCGCGAGGGGGCGTTTGTGCATGTGGCCAAGGGGGCGACATGTGAGAAGCCGATCCATCTGCTGTTCCTGACGCTGCCGGGGGCGGAGACGGCGGTGAGTCATCCGCGTGTTCTGGTGGTCGCGGAAGAAAACAGCGAATGTTCGGTTGTCGAGACGTATGCCGGGAGCGACTCGAGCGTTTACCTCACCAACGCGGTCACGGAAATTGTGCAGGGCAAGAATTCTCGCATCGATCACAACAAATTGCAGCAGGAAGGCAATGCGGGGTATCACACGGCGCTCATGCAGGTGGTGCTCGAAGGCCGATCGCTTTTTGTGAGTCACTCCACCAGCATTGGCAGCAAGCTCACGCGGAACGATCTGCACGTGTTTTTCGGCGGGGAAAATGCGGAGGCCACGCTCAACGGTCTTGTGCTGGCCAATGGCGAACAGCACATTGATAACCACACGCTGTTGCAACATGAGAAGGCGCATTGCCCGAGCCACGAGCTTTACAAGCATGTTCTCGACGGGAAGGCGACGGGGGTTTTCAAAGGGAAGATTTTCGTGCAGAAGGATGCACAGAAGACGGATTCGAAGCAGACGAGCAAATCGCTGCTGCTCAGCGACACTGCGTTCATGAATTCGCAGCCGGCGCTGGAGATTTATGCGGACGATGTGAAATGCACGCATGGCTCGACGATTGGGCCGGTGGATGAGAATGCGGTGTTTTATCTGATTTCGCGGGGACTGAGTCTGGCCCAGGCGCGGCATCTGATGACTTATGCGTTTGCGGCGGATATCACGCGGCGCATCAAAATCGCACCGGTTCGGGCGCGCATTGAGGACTTCATGACGGCGCTGCACGGCTTGCCGCAGGATTTGCGGATCGCTGATGAAGCGCGGCATGACGTGGCGCTGCTTTAGTAATTGGTAATTAGTAAATGGTAATTCGCTGGCGCGGGGAAGTAGGATCCCGCGCCAGCGAATTACCATTTACCAATTACTAGTTACCAACCCTCTCTTACCGCACCGGAATCCGAATCGGCGTGCGGTCCTTTTCCGCTTTCAACCGATCATTGTTTTCGATCAGGTAATCCACCGCGTCGAGGAAGTATTGGGCTTCCTTGGTGCTGTAGACGGTGTTTTCCAGATCGGCGGCTTGCATGCGTTTGCGCACGGCTTCGCGGGCTTCGTCGTTGTGGGCGAGATGCCAGATTTTCTCGAGATATTCGGTTTCGTTGGTGGCGATGCAATCGGCGACGCCGATGAGCCGGAGCATTTGCGAGCCGATGCGGGCGTACCATTTGCTGCCTTCCCAGGTGACGGTGGGCATTCGGAGGCAGATGGAATCTGAGACGATGTTTGAGCCGCCGAAGTGGAAGGGGTCGATCGCCATGTCGGCAGGCTCCATGATTTCCATGTAGCGTTGGTATTCGAGATGGGAGTAGATTTCGACGCGGTCGCTGCCGAGCTGGCGGGTGATCTCGCGGACGAAGGGGAGGTGGTCGTTGGCGCCGGAGGTGGAGACGCCGACGAAGATGCGGAGCATGACTTTGCGTTTCATGCCGTCGAGGAGTTTTTTCACGGTGGCCATGAAGGGATAATTGATCTTCTGGGCGAACCACGGGCAGTTGATGAGGAGCGTTTCGTTGGGTTCTTTTTTGCGTTCCCTGGGGACGTAGGAGGGGCGGTTGTGAATGGCGCCCATGCCGGGGAGGAGGACGAGGCGTTCGGAATAATTATTTTCGGCGTTTGGGCCTTCGACATCGACGCCGCTCATGAAGTAGTCGACTTCGCTGCCGAAGGTGCTGACGGGGTGGCCTGTGCTCATCATCTGGATGGGGGCGATGCGCATGTTGGCGAGGAGGATGGATTCCGCGCACATGCCGACGTCGGGGAGGAAGACGGCCTGAAAATTACTTTCGAGGAGGCGGGACATATCCGGTTTGCCGTTGACGGTGGCGATGATGAAGGAGTCATCGAACATGCCGGTTTCCTGTTTGCCGTAGTTACCGGGCTGAATGTGGGTGAGGTGATACTTGGGTTTGAGGGATTGCACGTAGGCGGAGAGGGTGCGGTAGACGGAATGGGTGGGCACCCAACTGGTGCTGATGACGGCGATTTTTTTCTTGTCGGGCTTGTTGCGGATCGGGGGGAGGGTTTTCACGAACGTCTGGAGGGAGCGGTTGATGTGGGCCTTGATGGGGCGATCGCAAACGCCATCGACGTAGGTGGAGCCGAAGTAGAGTTCCTGGAAGTTGTGGGTGATGACCAGGCCGGGGTGGTTGAAGTTGAAATGCTCCTGGAGATTTTTGTGGACGATGGGCGAGGCCATGCCGCTGTAGAAGATGGAGGCGTATTCAAGATACCAGAGCGAGGCGAGTCCGGGGAGGACATCGAAGAGGGCTTTGCGGTCGAACTGGACGGTGTTGCGGGCGGAGTAGAGGGTGAGGATTTTGGCGAAGTTAGCGGTTTGATCGCGGAGGATTTCGAGGTAGGCGTCGGTGGTGCCGAAGGAGGAGATGGCGACGATGTTGGAGATGGTGCGGTTGTAATTGATGAAGCGGGTGCCGTAATCGTTTTCGAGGCGAAAATCCGGCTGGGTGAAGAGGTTGAGAAAATGTTTCACAAACGTATTGATGAAATATTGCGAGCTGGGCGTGGCCTTCTCGAAGGTTTGCTTGCGGAAGAAGTCGATGACGTTGAGGAACTGATCGCAGAGAAGCTCATGCTTGCCCTGCAGGTAGAGGTTCATCATTTCACTGGGATTGAACGAAGGGATTTGGGGAGTCGCAGGATTTTGAGTCATTGAAGATGCACCCTCTGAAATGGTTGGTTCGTGAACGGAGAAAAATTGCCGCCGAAAGCGATAGGAATGTCGTTAACTACCCTCACGCCTGAGCTTCTGTCAAGTTACTATCGCCGCAATGTGATGATTCCTGTGACAAAAGTGTGAGATTTGGGATAGAGCGGCTAAGATAAGGGGACTATGACGACGCACACGAAAACCGACTCTGCCTCCGAAATCGCCTTTGCCGGCACGTTCAATGTCGAGCATATTCGGGCGGATTTTCCGATTTTGCAGACTTCGCATAATGGGCATCCGCTGGCTTATCTGGACAACGCGGCGACGACGCAGAAGCCGCGCGCGGTTATTGATGCGATCGTCCGATATTACGAATCGCAGAATGCGAACATCCACCGGGGGGTTTATCACCTGAGCCAGACGGCGACCAATCTTTATGAGCAGACGCGCGAGAAGGTGCGGCATTTTCTCAACGCGGCGGAGGTTGCGGAAATTATCTTTACGCGCGGCACCACGGAGTCGATCAATCTTGTCGCGGCGTCGTGGGGGAAAAAATATCTCACGCCGGGCGATGAGGTTGTCGTCAGCAATCTTGAACATCATTCGGATATTGTTCCGTGGCAGATGATTTGCGAGGCGACGGGGGCGTCGCTCAAGATTATCCCGATCAATGACGACGGCGAGTTGCTGCTTGATGAATATGACAAACTTCTTGCCAGCGGGAAAGTGAAGATGGTTGCGTTCAACCATGTGTCCAATTCGCTGGGAACGATCAACCCGGTCGCGGATATTGTTCGGCGGGCGCATGCGGCGGGAGCACTTGCGCTTGTGGACGGCGCTCAATGGGTTGCTCACGGCACGACCGATGTGCAGGAGCTTGATGCGGATTTCTACACGTTCTCCGGGCATAAACTTTATGGGCCGACAGGCATCGGCGTTTTGTATGGCAAACGCAAACTGCTCGATGCGATGCCCCCCTACCAGGGCGGCGGGGACATGATTGAATCGGTCACTTTCGAGAAAACAGTTTACGCGCAGCTTCCGAATAAATTTGAGGCGGGGACACCGGATATCGCGGGGGTTGTTGGGCTTGGGGCGGCCATCGACTATGTGCACGCGCATTCGCTCACGCGCATCGGCATTTATGAACACATCCTGCTTAACCACGCCACGAAGCGGCTTCAGGAAGTGCCACGGCTTCGCATCATCGGGACGGCGAAACACAAGGCTGCGGTCGTTTCGTTTGTTATCGATGGGCTCTCTTCGCTCGACATCGGCATGAAGCTCGATCAGGAAAATATCGCGATTCGCACCGGGCATCATTGCTGCCAGCCTGTGATGGATCGTTTTCATATTTCTTCGACGGCTCGCGCATCGTTTTCCTTTTACAACAGCCGGCACGAAATTGATCGGCTGGTTGATGCGCTTAAGCGTATTGTCGCGGCGTCTCCTTTGCCGATTGCTGCCAAAGTGGATGAAAACGCGGCCATCGAATACCCGCATGCTTTCGCCGCATCTCCTCAAGCGGCCGCGGATAAACTTGCGGAAGATTTCGCATTCATCGGAGAGGCGGGCGGAAAAGACGCCAAAAACGAATACCTCCTCGACCTCGCCCAAAAACTCCCCCACCTCTTCCCCATCCTCAGCAAAGTCACCCCCCGTGTTCCGGGCTGCATGAGCCAGGTACACCTCGTCGCCCGCAAAAAACCCAACTCCCCAGACATCTTCGAATTCGTCGCCGACGCCGACGCCGAAATCGTTCGCGGACTTATCGCACTCCTCCAAAAAATTTACTCCGGCCAACCCGCAAACCTCGTCCTCACCTTCAATATCGAAGGGTTCTTTCAGCGTATCGGCCTGGATCAATTCATCACGTCTCAACGCCGCAACGGGCTTGCCGGGATGATCCAAAAAATCCAGGACGCCGCCATAATCATCCTCACAGGAAGCGCAACCAACCTATGACTGAACCCGCTAAAAAACTCTCGCTCGCGCAAAGCAAGGAAGAGGACCACGCCGCTAAGATCATGCGGGAGAAGATTGGCGATCTTTCCACGCTGAAATCCGCGCCTGCCGCTGCTCCGCTTAAAACAGAGACGCTTGCCCCGGATCAGAAGCAGCTTGAGCAGAAGATTATCGCCGCTCTTCAAACCGTTTTTGATCCTGAAATTCCTTTGAACATTTACGATCTTGGTCTTGTTTACAAACTTACGATCGAACCCACCAATGCGGTCATCGTTCAAATGACGCTCACCGCGCCGGGGTGCCCGGTTGCGGCGGACAT
>Ga0206973_1204_pt1 | contig 10410 bp, 9 predicted proteins | sample Alteio_BWOrgHeat_83_FD_152927 | JGI IMG/M metagenome (GOLD analysis project Ga0206973, IMG submission 152927) | Enriched cells from forest soil in Barre Woods Harvard Forest LTER site, Petersham, Massachusetts, United States -... | ecosystem: Environmental > Terrestrial > Soil > Temperate forest > O...
GCATAAGAGAAGGAATTAAAAAATATTTTTCAAAGGAAAATCCGAGCATATCTGAAAAGAAAAAACAAATAATTTTTAGCGAAAACACGGGCTTATCATCCGAAGATTTTAAGAAGTTAGATGATCTGTACAATAATGTTACGCACAATCAAAAGGACTTAGGACCTTACTTAAATCAATTAAAACAGTAGGCATATACAAAACCTAGCCCTTACCCTTAGTTTTATTCTTACGGTTTAGGGGTGCTGTCATTATCTGGTGGGCAAACAACTGGCAAAAAATCGATGATTTTTATAGTTGTATTATCACTGATTATTGTAGCTTATTCGGTGTTTATTCTTATAGGCATGGCGTGGTTTACAATAAAGTCGGCCATAGTTAGCTTGCGTGCATATCTCGATTGACAATGTTAACGTAATATGCAATTATGCAGGTAAATAACAATAAAGAGGTGTCCCCATGTTAAATATAAGTGTCGATATTAAAATGCAAGGATTTATTAAAGCACTTGAAGATCGCAATATAGAATTGGTAATGCGATTACTGCGGGATTCATATATATATATAATAGAAAACGCGAGTATGTGGCAAAACTTGGCCTTGCTCGAGGCAGTTAAGGCTGGTTATTTTTATATTGTACGTTATCTATTGCAGAGTAATGTGGTGAAAAAATATGTCCATGTCGAGGATAATAGAATCTTTCGTGCAGCGCTCTTGAATGGCAATCTATCTGTGGGCCGTTTTTATATTGTAAAAGAGCTGATGAACATTCCAGAGATTCGGGAACTTGTGTCGAATGATCCGTCCATGCTATCCGCTGTTAATAAGCTTTATAATGAAAATATTAAATTTGTAAATACACCCATTGAAGTTCTTGAGAGTCACGCTAAATCAACAGCTATAATCCTTGAAGATAGTAAAATGCAAGATTTTTTGGACGCAGTGAGAGCGCGCAATGTAGACACCGTAAGGATAGCACTGCAGGATCCACATATAATCCAAAACGCGAATAGGTATAACAACTGGGCCTTACTCATAGCAGTTACAGATGGCTCGTTCTTTATCGTACAACAGCTGTTGACGAATTACTTGGTGAGAAGAGATGCGCATCTCTTTAATAACTTAATCTTGCGTATAGCTGTTAATCGTAAATTTTTAACTATTGTACAAGAACTGATGAAAATTCCAGAAGTGCGTGAATTTGCCTTTGCTGATACAGATTTGCTCGGAGCCGTCTGTGATCTAGGGACCCCTAGTACATCTGTAATTTATAACCAAACACCCCATGCAGTTCTGCAGCAGTTTGGATCATTACCCCAAGGTTATACCCCGCATTATAGTAGACCACAGCCACTACTACGTCAGCTTGTACCACAACCACCAACAACTACAACGAGTCAGCGTGGGGGCGAGCAAGTCCGACAAGGTAATAGTCTAATGGATTTAGCTGATTATTGTGTAGAAGATTCTAAAATAAAAGAACCATTAAACAAGAAAAGAAGAATGGGCAGCTAATTTTCAACCGTGAATTGCTGTAAAAATAAGTGTAATTACTATCTTATGTTTAAAGATTTGGTCACGTTTTTTACAAATTTTTGGTATCTTTCTTGCTAGCTTATCTGTTATAGTTATAATATTAACTGGTATTTGACGGAGTGTAGTGTGGTTGAGATCAAAGAAGGTGCAACAATTCAGGATATAGTTACCGACTTCGTGAGCGTATACGAAGAGAATAAAGAAAAGCATCCAGATAAGATTGTCGGGATCATGATGGATGTAGTATATGATCATATCGTTAAAGCCTCAACCGATGAAAAAGAGCAAATCGCCGTATTGAGAAAGTTGGTTGATGGTTATGACAAGCTTTGGTATTATGAGGTGGCTGCTTTGGCGGTCCAGGCGTCGTCATTAATAGCAACCTTAAAAAATAATACTATTATAAAAAGCTTTGTTGCTGCCATAATAAAAAAAAGACCATTTAATAACAGCAGTCCTGATGAACGTGCTAAATTTATGTTTACGCATATAAAAGATAATGGCAATAATAAAGCGCGACAAGGACAAGATGTAGAGAATCCTGTTGTTACTGAAAACTCTAATATAGGGTCTCAAGAATCTAAAGATAGAAAGCTAGTAGAGGCTCTTTATCGAGAATCTTTAGCGGAATTATTTGAATATTGTGCATTTTTACAGAAAACAATTAGCAAGTTAGATCTTGAGAAGATAGGTGTTACACAAGACATAAGCGACATTAAACTTGACATTATAAAATTTAAGATAAATATTCTTATTAACAGCGAAAATCCTATGGATATTGAAGGACTTTTGGAGCGCTCTTCTAAAGCCATTAATATAAGTTATAAGATAGAAAAAGCAGTAAATATAAAAATTAACAATATGGATATCAAAAATAAAGCTATCAAAGTCGGGCTGCAAAGCTTCTCAAAGAAAAATATGAGCTATGCGAAGCGCGTGACAGAGGGTATTACTAAACTTATCGATTTGTTATTGAGTATAAAAGACAAAATTAAAGCATTTTTTATAAATAAAAAAGATGAAAGCCCAAGTAATGTAGGTACCAAAAGACTAATAATGTTTAGACAATTTACGGGCTTATCAAAGGATGACGTTAACCATTTAGATAGATTACATATTAAAGTTAGAAAGAATACCATGGATTTAAGAAATAAATTAAAAGAATAAAAATAGTAGGCAATAGAAAACCTAACCCTTGCCCTTAGTTTTATTTTTAAATGGCACGGCATTTTTTTCTATAAACTCTATTATCTTCCCAGCAATATCTTCGCCAGTATACTTTTCAATACCTTCTAGCCCTGGCGAGGAATTAACCTCAACGACTAGCGGCCCGCGTGATGAACGTAATATATCGACACCAGCGACATTTAGCCCCATAACACTAGCAGCTTTAATAGCAGTTTTACGCTCCTCTGGAGTAATTTTAATCACCTCGGCAGTGCCGCCGCGGTGTAAATTAGATCTAAATTCACCTTCTTTAGCTTTGCGCTTCATTGCGGCGACTACTTTGTCACCGATAACAAAACAACGGATATCTTCGCCAGAAGACTCTTTAATAAATTCTTGTACCATAATGTTGGCTTTAAGCCCCATAAAAGCCTCTATAACGCTTTCAGCGGCCTTGGTAGTCTCGGCTAGTACTACGCCTATGCCTTGCGTCCCTTCGAGCAGTTTAATCACTAACGGCGCACCGCTGGCGATGTTGATTAAATCGCGGACATCGTCCGGCGAGCGTGAAAATCCAGTGATTGGCATGCCAATACCTTTACGCGCTAAAAGTTGCATTGAACGTAATTTATCACGGGAGCGCGAAATTGCTACCGACTCATTTAAAGTAAAGACGCCCATCATCTCAAACTGGCGCACTACAGCAGTACCATAGAATGTAACAGAAGCCCCAATACGTGGAATTACAGCATCAAAATGCTCTAGCTTCTTGCCGCCATAGTGCACTTCGGGATTCTTCGATGTTATATTCATATAACAGCGTAAGGTATCAATTATACGTGCGTGATGCCCGCGCTGTTCTGCAGCCTCTTTTAAACGGCGCGTCGAATATAAGTCAGAGCCCCTAGATAATATCACAATATTCATAAATTTAAGTACCACAAAAAAATGATCGTTGCGGATCAACTAAAAATTTGCGCCTTAGAGCGGTACGCCCTATAAGCAGTCTAAAGCCCATGTTGTCGCGATTAGTCAAGGTTAATTCGATTGGCCATGAATCTACGCCCATTGTTAAATTTGTTAATATGGTAGTGCGTAATTCTTGTTGTCCGCTAGAGCTTTTAACATAACGCTGATCAATTACATCTGCATGGCATGGTATAACACATTTATTGTTTTTTTGTAGGGGGTGAACGCTAAATTTTACCCTCAATTTACCATTTTTAGTGGTGTAACACTCGATATTATATGCGTGTAACGCCGAAGAGCGTGCGCCGGTGTCTATTTTGGCTTTAATTTTTTCTATTCCTAGATCAGAAAATGATACCCATTCGCGCCAACCAATGATTTGTTTTTTGACTAACTTTGATTTCATGTTAATCCATATTTTATAACTAGAATGCTTTAACTATAGGAGATTTTATAGGCACCGTTTACTTAGCGTCCATAAAAGCAACATATTCATTATAAATGCCGTAACAAGAGGTATGATTATAGTGACAGCAAGACCGTAGGGTATTAAAAAACCACTTAAAAGAAATGCTAAGCCGGTAACAAAAATTCCTGGCAATGCGTATTGCATCTGAGTATGTACGTGATTTTTTAATTTTGTATGCGTGCTAAGTGATGACATTATAGTTAGATCTGCAATAGGTGAAATATTGTTTCCAGCCACACACCCAGATAATACTGCTCCAAGCACGGGAAATAAAATAGTAACTTGATCTAAATTAGGTTGTGATGGCGCGTTAACCATTGTAAGCGTTAATGGAATTACAATAGGAAACATCATCGCTGCTGTGCCCCAAGCACTGCCGATCGTAAAGCAAATGCTGCATGCAGCAAAAAATAAGATCATTGGTAACACAGTTATTGTTACTGAATTTAGCATTAATCCGGCTAGATATTCACCAGTGTGCAAATGATTCCGTAAAAAATCTCCAAAAGTCCAAGCTAAAATCAAGACCACTGCTGCGGGAAACATTAATTTAATCCCTTCTAGATATACGTTAGGCAGCTGTTTTATTTCAATACGTTGGCGTAGCACAAAAAATATTGTACATACAACTAGCGTAATATTGCCGCCAATAAATAACGCCGCTGCGGCTGATGCTTGTTGTAAAGCTATAAGCAAACTGTTGTAACCACCAAGACCCCACCAGTTGCCAGAATATAAAAAGCCACTGAATACGCTTATTAGTAGCACTATGATGGGCACAAAAAATTCTAATAGGGTTGTATGGTGCGGATTATGCTCGATATTTTTGGATTTATCGGCAGCGGGCACTTCACCACCAAATAAATTCCCAGTAGATTTAGCAATAGCTTCAAATTTATGCATCAACCCGAAACTAATCCTGCAGCGTACGATAAACCAGGTACTAGCAATTACTATAAATGAGTAAAACAAAAATGGTAATATATGTAAAAAAAATGTAAATGGATTGGCTACTATCAATGTCTCGTTATTAATCGTTTCGCTAATGCCGTTTTCACCCAAAAAACCTATAATGGCGGCGCCCCAGCTTGAAAATGGGCACAATATAGTGATCGCGCACGCCATTGAATGCACTAGAAATGCTAGTTTTGCTCGCGGTATATTTTTAGTGTCCGTTAATGGGTACATTACTGCCCCAGTAGTTAACGAGCTTAAATAATCGTCTATAAATAACCCGGTTGAAAGCACTAACGATGAAGTTTCGGCACCAGCGGTGGTTTTAATTTTATTTTTAGCAAATAAACTGTAAGCATAAGCGCCGCCAGATACTTGTAGCATGGTGATAAAAATTCCCAGTACCAGCAAAAATAAACAAATAAACAAATTGCCTGCGGTCCAAAATTGTGTAATGGAAAAAAATTGCGCGACCTGCAGGTTATTCCACATAGTTAGTACTATGGTTTTTAATGCCATCCAAGGTGAAAAATTGCTGGCAATAAGTGCAGCTAGCACGATGCCAGTGGATAGTGACAGCATAACTCTGTGTGTCACGTATCCGACACATAGTACTGCCAGAGCTGGTAGAAGCGATATTAATGTTAAGTCTGTATTCATAGAACGCGATTATAACTGAGCTGGTAACTAAAAACTACGTTCTATTTGTGGTTCATGGCTTATACTTTTGTTTTATGGGGCAATTTCGCAAAGGGTGACGGTGATGGAACCAGTGTGGCTAAAGAATTATCAAGAGGGTGTACCTGCTACTATAGATCCGGATCAGTATGTGTCTTTAAATGCATTATTTGCCGACGCAATATTAAAATATAAAGATTTACCTGCATTTACTAATGTGGGGCAAGTGCTAACTTATGCTGAGGTAGATCAACAATCCCGAGATTTTGCTGCGTTTTTACAGAATAATTTTAAAATGGTTAAAGGTGAACGTTTTGCCATTATGATGCCCAATGTTATTCAATATCCTGTGGCTATGTTGGGAATTCTACGTGCTGGCTGTATTGTAGTAAATGTAAACCCATTATATACATCAGAAGAATTTGAGCATCAAGTGCGTGATGCTCAAGCAACTGGTTTAATAGTTCTAGAAAATTATGCGCATGTGGTTACCCCTGTGTTAGCCAAAACTGATATTAAACACATCGTCATTGCAAAAATAAGTGATGTATTTCCGCTCCCGAAATCGCTTTTCGTAGATTTTATTATTAAATACGTAAAGCGTATGGTTCCAGCTTGGAAACTACCGTCATTTTATTGGTATAAAGATGTTTTAAAGCAAGGTGCACAATTTAAATATGTTGATCCAAAGGTTACAGGGAAAGACGTTGCATTTTTACAATACACTGGCGGCACTACTGGCGTACCTAAGGGGGCAATGTTGACGCATCGTAATATAGTTGCAAATACGCTGCAAGGCGCCGCTTGGATGGGTAAAACTCTTGTACCACGTAAAGAAATGGTTATTACGGCTTTACCGTTGTATCATATTTTTTCTTTAACGATAAATTGTTTTATATTGTTTTATGCTGGCGCTTTAAATGTATTAATCACTAACCCTAAAGATACTAAAGCATTTATTAAAGATTTGAAAAAACATAAATTTACTGTGATTACTGGAGTTAATACGCTGTTTAATTTATTATTAAATGCGAAAGGTTTTGACACCATTAATTTCGATGCGCTGAAGCTAGCGATTGGTGGGGGGATGGCGGTGCAAAAAGTAGTTGCAGATAGATGGCAACAAGCCACTAAGAGCCCACTACTGCAGGGATATGGTCTAACTGAAGCTTCTCCAGCTGTGTGCATGGAGCCAATGTCTTTTACATGTTTTAAAGGCGGCATTGGTTTGCCCATGCCATCTACCGAAGTCACAATACGCGATGATAAAGGCCACGAGGTTGATTTTGATCAGCCTGGTGAGTTATGGATCCGTGGTCCACAGGTAATGTTGGGTTATTGGCATCAGGAATTGGAAACTAACAATGTGTTAGATGCAGAAGGCTGGTTGCATAGTGGTGATATAGCCACCATAAGCTCAGAAGGTTTTATGAAAATTGTCGATCGTAAAAAAGATTTAATCTTAGTATCAGGATTTAAAATATTTCCTAACGAAGTCGAAGATATAATTGCTGCAATGCCAGGAGTGCGTGAAGTTGCTATTGTTGGTGCTCCAGATCCCATTTCTGGTGAGAAGGTAATGGCTTTTATAGTAAAAACTAATCCCCAAATTACTGCGGAAGATGTGCGTGCTTATTGTCACGAGCATTTGACTGGTTACAAGATCCCTAAAGAAATAGAGTTTAGAGCAACCTTGCCGAAGAATAATGTCGGCAAGATTCTACGACGTGAATTGCGCTAATATGCCTTATACTGCTTCCGTCGCACTAGGGATCGTAATGTTCAATTCTAGCACTGAAAAATCGCCTTCATTTTGCAACTGCACTTGAATCATTTCGCGGTTAATATTCGTATATTTACTAACCACGTCTAATAACTCTTTATGTAATTGTGGTAAAAAATCTGGTTTATTGCCGTTGTTAGCGCGTTGATGTGAGACAACAATTTGCAATCTTTCTTTGGCTGTAAAAGCGGAATTTTTCTGTTTGAATCTTAGTAGATCTAGTATACTCATACGGTTTCACCTTTGAACAGACGTAGAAAACTCCATCCCTTGGCGGCCGGCTGTGCAACTTCTGCCTCGCCTAATAATCTCGACACTGCAGCGCGATACGCAAATTTTGCATCGCTATCAGCATCTAACGTAATAGGGATACCCTGGTTAGAAGCACTCAATACTGCTTGTGACTCAGGTATAACCCCAAGTAAATCTACTGCGAGGATTTCTTGAATATCCTCAAGACTCAACATTTCACCGCGTTTAGCGCGTGCTGGTGAAAAACGTGTGATCAGCAAATGTTTTTTTACTTCGCCGCCCTCTTTAGCAATTTTAGAGTCGCTATTAAGAACGCCGATGATGCGATCTGAATCACGTACTGAAGATACTTCAGGGTTGGTAACTATAATCGCTTCTTCTGCAAAATACAGTGCCATTAATGCACCGCGTTCAATTCCAGCAGGAGAGTCACACAGGATAAATTTAAAATCATTCTTTAATAGTTCAATAATTTTACCGACGCCTTCTTGATGCAAGGCATCTTTATTGCGAGTTTGCGAAGCAGGTAATATATATAAATTTGGTTCACGTTTATCTTTAATTAGTGCTTGGCTCAATGTCGCTTCATCATTGATTACATTTATGAAATCATAAATAACGCGGCGTTCACAGCCCATGATTAAATCGAGGTTTCGTAGTCCAATATCAAAATCTATAACTACTGTTTTATGACCGCGGCGTGCTAATTCAGCACCAATTGCGGCAGTGGATGTTGTTTTACCTACGCCACCTTTGCCGGAGGTTACAACAATTACTTTTGCTTTTGCCAAGTTCTAAATCCTCTTTTATAAATGATCAATAATTTGATTTATCTTTAATATCTATACTAAAGTACACTAATTTGCAAGCGATCCTGCTTAATGTAGATCTGCGCCGCGACTTTCCATGCTTGGCGTTCGATGTCTTCACTTAGTTTGTAGTTCCCTGCAACCGATACTAACTCAGCTTCTAAACTATTGCAGAAGATGCGCGCTTGTTGATTACCATTGATCCCAGCTAAAGCGCGGCCACGTAGCGCGCCATATACATGAATGCTGCCATCTGCGATTAATTCTGAACCATGGCTGACTTGATTAATTATGATTAAATCCCCATCAGGCGCATAAATTTGCTGTCCTGAACGTACTGGTTCGGTAATAATTCTAGAACTCAAAATTTTTGGAGCAGGTTGAGCCGTAGAACTTAATTTTTCCTTGTCGCGTGTATTTGGAGTATCGCGTAATATTGCAAAGCCTGCTTTGATGGCTGCTTGAATTTGATCTGGTGTTGCATTGCGGATAGCTATAGGAATTAAATTTACTTCTTGCAGCATTGCTTTGAGATTAGCAAAATCAATTGCAATATTTGGTTGATTAGCTATTTTGAAATCTAGCACAATAGGTGCATGATGAAAAAAATTAGGGGCCTGTTGGATTTTATCTGTTAATTGAGCCTTAAGCTGGACTAGATCAGGGTTAAATATTTGCAGCGTAGTAAGAGTAAAAAGACCACCCTTAAGCTGGAACGCTATGCTAGCAGTTGTAGTCGCGTTGTTTAGTTCTAGGTCTACAGACATAGGTTTCCCCTAATACTTTTTTATCGACGAAAGATACATTATATTCTGTTCCCAGTATAGATGGAAGTTACAATTAAATGATCGAAGCCATAGCATATAAAATATTTCTAGATAGAGTTACCAAACATTTATTACGGGTTGAATGCAAGATCCAGCATCCAGATGAAAATGGCCAAATAATTTCGTTGCCCGCTTGGGTTCCCGGTAGTTACATGATTCGTGATTTTGCCAAGCATGTAGTCTCTATAAAAGCACACGCACATGACACTCCGGTAGCGTTACAAAAGATTACCAAAAATACCTGGCAATGTTCGCCATGTAGTGGGCCGTTAGTTATTGAATATGAGGTTTATTGTTTCGATTTGGCGGCACGCGGCGCTTATGTCGACCATACCCGAGTCTTTTTTGATGGTTGTCGTGTTTTTCTAGTGATAGAAGGAGAAGAAGAGCAAACCAGGAGTGTAGAAATTATTCGCTCTGAACATGCCGAGGCAGCGGCATGGGGCTGTGCTACCAGTATGACGCACTATGCGGTGTCTGATGATGGGTTTGGGGTATACGTAGCAAATAATCATTTAGAACTAATCGATCATCCATTTGAGATTAGTGCCTTTAAGCGCTTAGAGTTTGTAGTGGCATCTGTACCACATGTGTTGATCGTTGCTGGCGTTGTTAACGCTGATCTGCAACGCTTGGTTGCTGATGTGGCAAAAATCTGTCAAGCGCATGTAGATCTATTTGGAGAACTTCCCAAAATGGATCGCTATGTATTTATTCTTAGCGTGTTGTCAAAAGGTTGGGGTGGTATTGAGCATCGTGCCTCCTGCAGCCTGGTGTGTACGCGTTCTTGTTTACCGCGTTACGGTGACAATGGTTCCAGTGATGACTATAAATCCTTACTTGGATTATTTAGTCACGAGTATTTTCATTTATGGAATGTTAAGCGTATCAAACCAGAAGTATTTAATAATCCTAATTTACAGTCAGAGGTGTATACACGACAATTATGGGTGTTTGAGGGAATAA
>Ga0206973_1206_pt1 | contig 10367 bp, 7 predicted proteins | sample Alteio_BWOrgHeat_83_FD_152927 | JGI IMG/M metagenome (GOLD analysis project Ga0206973, IMG submission 152927) | Enriched cells from forest soil in Barre Woods Harvard Forest LTER site, Petersham, Massachusetts, United States -... | ecosystem: Environmental > Terrestrial > Soil > Temperate forest > O...
TGCAGGTGTAGGATTTGACGAGCGTTGGGCCGTCGAAGAGTTCGAGGAGGTTGCGGGATTTGTGGGCGATGAGACGGGGTGCGGCGAGCTTCATGGTCATGGCCTTTGGTTCGCGGTAATGGGGATCGAACGAGTAAACGATGATAGCGGCGATTTCGCGTACGGAATCGCGCGGGTCTGCGCAGCGCCAATCGCTGGGGAGCGCGGGGTAGGTGTAGGCGTCGATGCCGTAGTCGTGGAAGCTTACGGCGCTGCGATAGAGGTGGTAATCGCTGGTGCAGATGACGACGGATTTGTAGTTGTGGGCGTGCATGAACTGGGCGGTGTTGTAGGCGGTTGCGCGGGTGTTCACGCCGATGGGGTCGAGCGTGATGTCTTCGAGGGGGATGTTGTTTTCTTTGCTGCGACAGATCTGGAGCATGGCGGTGGGCTCGTTGAGAAGCGGGCCGCCGGGATATGCGGCGGGGCCGACCGCGCCGGAGAGAAGGATGTGGCGGACGATTCCCTGCTTGTAGAGGTCGACGGCGGCGCGGGTGCGATCGGCGAGCACGACGGATGCGGTGCCATCGGGGAGCACGGTGTTGCCGAGAACGACGGCCAGATCAATTGGGCCGGTGGGCGGATGGACGTACATGTGGATGAGGAAAAAGGCGATGCCGAGGGCGGCGGCGGGAACGGTAGCGAGGAATGCGTAGAGCTGGGTCGTGCGTTTGGCGGGAGCGGAAGCGGGGAGTTTTGCGGCGGTGCGCAACCACTGGCGGGTGAGGAGTACCCATGTGCCAAGGAGCAATGCGACGAGAAAGGTAATGGGGATTGCGGCCATCGCCTTTCCCGCGCGAACGAGAAAGACGAAGTAGACGGTGTTGATGATGAGGCAGGCGATGAGAAAGTAGGTTGGCCAGAGGAAGTTGCATGCCCAATCGGCGGACCAGCCGTGGTGGTTCCAGCGTGGGTGGAGGATGCCGGCGAGTCGCGGGCCGCTGCAAAGAGGAATCAGCAGAACGGTGGCGACCCAGATGATTTTGATGAGTTCGGGGATGATGGAGCTGGATGGGTCTGGGGAGCTTGCGCTGCCGAGCATGCGGAGATCGATCCAGAGATCAAAGCGGGTCGAGAAAAGGGAGAAGACCGCAAGGAAGCTGACCAGGACGTGAAGGTACCATGTGATCGCGCGAAAAAGAGGGGTCTGAGGCGAGCGGCGAGAGGATGTGGCTGCGGTCGTCATATTTTTTATTTGCGCGCTGGTTAATACCGCGGGATATTTGGGTCAACGAGCTGGCTGTATGCGTCGATGCCGCCGGCCATGGAGTGGACGCTTTGAAAACCCTGGCGTCGCAAATAGGCGGCGGCATTCATGGAGCGAACGCCGTGGTGACAAAGCGTAATGATTTTTCGATTTTTCGCGGCGGCAAGTTCCGTTTCGAGTCGCGCGGGCAACTCGTTGAGCGGAATAAGAAGGGCTGGTTCGATCTTGGCGGCATTCCATTCCCGCAACTGGCGAACGTCGAGAAGAAGAAAATCCTCGTTGGCGGCGAGCCATTCTTTGACCTGGGCGGGATGGACTTCCCATTCGGGGTTAATACTCATGAGCAGCCTTTTCTGGAAGTTGGCGATGTCGCGACTCGGTATGTGACGTATTATAAGCGCACGGTGGCTGATTTGTACGTCCGGATCATCTGGGGCGGTTCATGATAGAAATATCGGTCGAGCATCTAGCGGTGATGAAAAAATGCGCGACGGCGGAATACCCGCATGAATGTTGCGGACTTTTGCTCGGGCAGCTTCGTTTGGACGCGGGGATAACGGTTCAGCGAGTGGTGCCCGCACGGAATCTTGCCGAGGCGGGTCGGCTGGCTGACCGATACGTCGTTGATCCTCGAGCGATTTTGCAGGCGGATAAGGAAGCTCGGGCTGCGGGGATGGAAATTGTTGGCGTTTATCATTCGCATCCGGATCATCCGGCGCGGCCGAGTGCAACGGATGTGGAACTTGCATGGGGGTCGTGCGTCTATGTGATTCTCTCGGTGATTCGCGGCGAAGCGGTGGAAGTCATCGCATGGCAATTGGAAGGAGACCGCGGCGTGATGATGCCAGTTACCATCACCTCTTTGTCAACGTAAGGAACACAAATTTGAGTCATGTGCGCTCTATGGTAAACTTCTTTGCTTCCATTATTAAGAACACTTCTTCCGAGTGACGTGTGGTAAATTGAACGAATGTCGCGTGTCTGGATGAGATTTCTGTTGGGCAGTTTTGCGCGGTTTACGCTGATCGCGATTGCGCTGGCGGGGTTGGTGTGGCTGCTGAGCTTTTTTGCACGGGGTTCGGTGAGGACGACGCCGCCGGGGTTTTCGCAGGAGGATACGCAAGCCGCGGAACAGATGCGCGATGCGCGGTTCGACAAGGATGTCGCCAAGCATCCAACAGTTTATCGTGATGTGAAAGTTGAGCCGGCACAGCAGTCACCGGTGCTTGATGAGCTTGTGGCGAGCGGAGAGCTGCCGCCGCTGAAGGAGCGGTTGCCGAAAGAGCCGGTGGTGATGGAGGGGCCGGACGGAATTGGAAAGTACGGCGGCACATGGATTCGCTTTGCGAACACTGAGTTGGATATTTCAGTTACGCTGAATTCGCGGCTGGCTGGGCCCTATCTTTGCCGATGGTCGCCACTGGGTTATCCGATTGTGCCGCATGTGGCCAAGGCGGTTGTGCCTTCGGCAGACCGAAAGGTGTGGACCATTTATCTACGGCCGGGGATGCGCTGGTCGAACGGCGATCCCTACTCTGCTGACGACATCATGTACTGGTGGAACGAGGAAGTTCTCAATCCGCAGATGGCCAATGGCACGGTCGGCGACTGGCTGACCCGCGGTGGTGCGCTGCCAAAATTCGAGAAGGTCGACGATTACACGGTGCGAGTTACTTTTGCCGAGCCCAACGCCCTCTTTCAAGAAGTGTGCGCGAGCCGGCTGGAAATGTCCGGCCTGCCTTCGCATTACCTGCGGCAATATCATCCTGACCCGGCGATTGGCAATGCAGCGATCATCAAGCGAGATATGATTGCTTTCAAACAAGCGAACCCCCGCGCGTTGTATGCGTACATGAAGCGCTGGCAGAATCCGGATCTGCCTTCGATTTGGCCGTGGATATATCGCACCGAACGTCCAACGCCGCCGCAGGTTTTTGTGCGAAATCCTTATTATTTCGCCGTCGATGCCGCGGGGAACCAGCTTCCTTACATAGACCGATTGCAATTCGAAGTGAAAGATCAGGAGATGATGACGATCGCCGTGGCCAATGGCCAGGCGACGATGCAGGACCGCAACCTGGATTTTTCGGATTACACCGAGTTCATGTCGCGGCGAGAATCAGCCGGGACAAGAGTGCTGCACTGGTATCCCGCGACGCGGCAGAACTGGGTGATCAATCCGAATTCCAATCGAAAAGTTTTTTCGGGCGATAATGTGACCAGGCAGAAGGCGGCGCTTTTAGAGGATAAGCGCTTTCGCCAGGCGCTTTCCATTGCGATCAATCGGCCGGAGATCATCAAGGCGGAATATTTCGGCGTAGGCACGCCATCGCAGGTGTCGCCGGGGGATATGTCGCCGTTCGACAATCCTGATCTTGCACAACGGTACACGCAATTTGATCCCGCGACCGCAAATCGGATGCTCGACGAATTGGGTCTGACCCAGCGAGATTATGAAGGCTTCCGCACATTTCCCGACGGCACACGGATGACCTTCTTTCTGGACTACACCAGTTTTACCGGCCCGGGTCCGGCACAGTTTGTGGTGGATGACTGGAAAGCGGTCGGGGTGCGGGTGACGCCGCGGATGCTCAGCCGCCTGCTCTTTTACAACAACAAGGGATCGTGTGATTTTGATTTTTGCGTGTGGTCGAGCGAGTCTGATTTTGTCCCGCTGCTGATGCCGCGGCTTTTCGTGACGCTGAATTCGGAATCCTTTTATGCAACGGCATGGGGGCGATGGTTTTATCACGGCGGCCTGAATGGCGATCCTCGAGCGGTTTACCCCGGAGCCATCGAGCCGCCGCCGGGTTCGCCGATGCGCAAAGCACTTGAACTTTATCAAAAAGCGATTCGCACTGTTGATCAGGCGGGACAGATTGCCCTCTTTCGAAAGATTGAAGATATCGCAACAGAAAATCTCTGGACGATCGGCATTTCCACCGCGCCTCCGGTGCTCGTGGTGGTCGATAAGCATTTGAAAAACGTCCCCGAGCATGCATTGGTCGGGCTCATTTTCTCCAATCCCTCCAATTGCGGACTGGAGACATTTTTCTTTGATAACGCACGACCGAACCTCTCGGCGGATGCGCAAATCCGGTCATCGCTCTACTCGGCGGTGCACCACGGTAGCGATCAGCACATAGCGCCGCGATCCCTATTCGAAAACGTTATGCAGTTTCTACTTATTGGCATTTGCATTGCCGCAGCGATCATGCTCGCGCTGCGACACCCGCTGGTCGGGCGGCGATTGGCGATCATGGTGCCGATGTTGCTGATCATTTCCATAATCGTCTTCACCATTATGCGTTTGCCTCAGACCGACTTTATCACCACGCAAATCGCCAGCGTCGAAGCATCCGGCGATGCGACTTCCGCTCGGCGGGTTGAAGATATGCAAAGAATGTTTCACACCGGCGACCCCGCCTGGCTGAATTATTGCCGCTGGATGGGCTTTAAGTGGTTTATTTCTTTTAATGCCGAGGATGAAGGGCTTCTGCAGGGAAACCTCGGCCGCTCGATGGAAACGATGCTGCCGATCAATGATGTGGTTACAGAACGGATGTTGTTGACATTGCTTGTGGGCGTTGTCGCCGCCATCGCCGCGTGCGCCATCGGCATTCCGCTCGGAATATATTCGGCAGTACGCCAACACACCGCCGGCGAACATCTCCTCACCCTGATTGCCTTTGCCGCAATGAGCGTTCCTCCTTTTCTCCTCGCTCTCATTCTCGTCGCATGGACAAATACCTCGGGGCTCCATTCCGCCCAGTTCAGCGCCGACGCCGGCGATTCCAGCGCCAGATTTTTCGACCTTCTAAAACATTTGTGGATTCCCATTTTTGTTCTCGCATCAGGCAGTGCCGCTTACATGATCCGGATCATGCGCGCCAATCTGCTCGATGAATTGGGTAAACCCTACGTACTGGCCGCCCGAGCCCGCGGAATGCGTCCGCTGCAATTGCTCATTAAATACCCTGTTCGCATCGCTCTCAACCCGTTTATTTCAAGCCTTGGCGGGCAGTTCACGTTGCTGCTTTCCGGCGGCGCCGTCGTCGGCATCGTTCTCTCGCTGCCCATGATCAGCCCATACCTCATCGACGCCCTCTCATCGCAGGACACTTACCTCGCCGGATCCCTGCTCATGTTGCTCGCCCTTTTCGGCGCGTTCGGCACGCTGGTCTCTGACCTCTTGTTGTTGCGCCTCGATCCGCGCATCCGATTGCTGGGAGAGATGCATTGAGCGGCCTGGCTTCTCTTCCAACCTCCTTGCCTCCTTCTGCTTCCGGCGTCACGCTGTCGGCGGGCACTTTTACCGATTCGATGCGCACCGTATGGGCGAGATTTCGCACGCGCAAACTCGCCTATTACTCATTTCATTTTCTCATCCTGCTTTACCTGGTTGCTGTTTTCGCGGAATTCCTCGCGCCCTATGACGCGCTGCGCTACGATCTCGATCATCCCTATTGTCCGCCGCAACTTTTGAACTTCAGCTTTTCGCGCGGACTCTACGTGCATCCGCTTGAGTTGCATATCAATCCCGTGACGTTCCGCCGCATCTATGTCGAACGCGCGGATGTCGCCGTCCCGGTTTCCTTCTTCGCGCAAAGCGAACCCTATCACCTTTGCGGCATCATCCCACTGCAACACAAATTCCTCGGCGTAAGCACAAGCAATGCGCCGGGCACCTTTTATCTGCTTGGCACGGACAAATACGGCCGCGACATTCTCTCACGCACCATCCACGGCGCACGCATTTCCCTCTCCGTCGGCCTGCTCGGTGTCGTCATCACCTGCCTTCTCGGAATGACCATCGGCGGCATTTCCGGATACGTCGGCGGGCGAACTGACAACCTTATTCAACGCGGAATCGAAATCATCAACTCTTTCCCGCATGTCCCCCTCTGGATTGCCGTGGCGGCGACATTGCCCAGGGATTGGTCGCCGCTGCGCATCTATTTCGCTGTCACGCTTGTTTTGTCGCTGTTGACGTGGACCAGCCTCGCGCGTGTCGTGCGCGGCAAGATTCTTGTTCTCCGTGAGGAAGATTATGCAACCGCCGCCAGATTGCTCGGCGCTTCCCACACGCGAATTCTCTTTCGCCATCTCCTCCCCGGCTTCACCTCGCACATCATCGTATCGCTGACTTTCGCCATCCCTGCGATGATCCTCGGCGAGACCGCCCTTTCCTTTCTCGGCCTCGGCTTGCGTCCGCCGATCGTGTCCTGGGGCGTGATGATTCAGGATTGTCTTGATGTTCAGGCCATCCGCTATTATCCGTGGCTCCTGGTGCCAGTGGTGTTCATCGTGCTGGCGGTTCTTGGTTTTAATTATGTCGGCGATGCATTGCGCGACGCCGCCGATCCTTACGCGGCTCAAAAATAGGATTCAATGCCGAGCGAAGAATTCATTCTCGATGTACGGAATCTCCGTGTGCGGTATGGTCCTCGTGACGCCGGCGTGGAGGCCGTCCGCGACATCTCGTTTACGCTTACGCGCGGAAATACCCTGGCGCTTGTCGGTGCATCTGGGGCGGGTAAATCTGCCGCCGCATACAGCATTCTTCGGCTCCTCGAGCCCGCCGGCCACATTGAAGCCGGTGAGATTCTTTTCAACTCCTCGAGCGCCCCCGCCGTAAATATCGCTGCTCTTCCCGGCAACGATCCGCTGCTCTACAAATTGCGCGGCGGAAAAATCGGCATGGTTTTTCAGGAACCTCTCAGCGCCCTTTCCCCCATTCACACCATCGGCGATCACATTCTCGAATCGATCCGCGTGCATCGCACCTTGCACAAGCGCGACGCCAAAACCATCGCACATGACATGCTCGCCAAGGTCGGCTTCTCCGACCCCGAAAAACGAATGCGGCAATACCCTTTTGAACTCTCGGGCGGCATGCGCCAACGCGCCGTTATCGCCATGGCGCTCGTCTGCCGGCCTGAACTTCTTATTGCAGATGAACCTACCACTGCGCTCGATGTGACCGTGCAGGCGCAAATTCTCGATTTGCTTAAGTCGCTAAAGAAAGACCTCGGCCTCTCCATCCTTTTTATCACCCACGATTTCAACGTGGTTGGCAAGATCGCCGACGACATCGCCGTCATGCACGAAGGAAAAATCATCGAGACCGGCCCCGCGAGAAATATTTTTGAATCGCCCACCCATCCCATCACCCGTGAGTTGCTGCTGGCCACGCCGAAATTCACCCCGGCCTCGACGAGCGCCGCCATCCTTCCCCAGAAAGATTTGATTCTCCAGGTAAAAGGACTCACCAAGCATTTTGATTTGCGGCGCAAACGCCTCTTCACCTCTTCGCACGAAATCATCAAAGCCGTCGACAATATTTCCTTTGATCTTTTTCGCGGCGAAGCTCTCGGTATCGTCGGCGAATCCGGCTCCGGAAAAACGACCGCCGTGCGCTGCATCCTCCGAGCGCTCAAGCCAACGGCCGGCTCTGTCCTCTTTACCAACAACAGCCGCACCGTTGATCTCGCCGCGGCCTCTTCGGCTTCGCTCAAACCTCTTCGCCGCGAGATGCAAATGGTTTTCCAGGATCCTTTCACCTCGCTGAACCCGCGCATGAGCGTCGGTGAACTCATTGCTGAACCGCTCATCATCCACGGCCTTGGTTCGCGCAAGGAACGCGTCGATCGTGTTGTCGAAATGCTCGAACAAGTCGGCCTCAAGACTGAACATCTCTCGCGCTTTCCCACCGCCTTTTCCGCCGGCCAGCGTCAGCGAATCGCCATTGCTCGCGCTCTCATTCTCCGTCCCGCCCTCGTTGTCGCTGATGAAGCGGTCTCCTCCCTTGATGCGATGGTGCAAGGCCAGATTCTCAATCTTCTGCGCGATTTGCAGCGCCAGCTTCAACTTACCTACATCGTGGTCGCGCACAATCTTGCCGTCGTGCGGGCCTTCTGCAACCGCGTCGCCGTCATGCATCAAGGCAAAATTGTCGAGATTGGCACTGCCGAGCAAGTGCTCAGCCAGCCCCAACACCCCTATACGCAAACCCTTCTCTCCGCCGTCCTATCGCCCAATGGCAATACGTGGACGCGGTCCGCTTCTTTTGCAAGTGCATCCACAGAACCCATTCGCCCCTGACATCTCGCATCTGCAATTTTTCACTTGCAACGCAACCTCTTTCCCAGCACATTATCTTTTCCATACCCTTCCGCATCCAAACAGAGGATACCTGCCGTGCAAACCATTATTCCCTATCTCGTCGTGAAAGACGCGGCCGCCGCCATCGAGTTTTACAAAGCGGCCTTTGGCGCGGTGGAAAAATTCCGCATGGCCGGCCCGGATGGCGAGCGGCTCATCCACGCCCAACTTCTCTTCGGCAACGAGCTCATTTTTCTCTGCGACGATTTTTCCAATCACCCTGCGAGTTGCAAATCGCCTACGGCCCTCGGCGGCTCCACCGTCACGATCCACATGATCTCCCCCAACGTCGACAAAACCATCGCCACTGCCGTTGCCGCCGGTGCGACCATCACCATGCCTACCGCCGACATGTTTTGGGGCGATCGCTACGGCAGAATCTCCGATCCCTTCGGCCACATGTGGTCGATCAGCACTCCGAAGGAAAAACTCAATCCCGACCAGATGAACTCCGCCGCCAAAACTTTCTTTTCTAAAATGGATCAGCAGCAACAGCAGCAACAATAAAACATCTCGTCCATTTCTGACATCGCATCCTTTTCCCCAAAGGAATTACACCATGAAACGTGCTCTTCTCGTCACTGCCATCATCATTGCCGTTGTTTCCGCGATCATTATTGCCGCAATTTCTCTGCTGAATCATCACGAAGCGTCCGCCAGCGCAACGGCCACCGATAATTCCGGCACTCCCACCCGCCCCGAATTCCAACGTAGCGAAAGCAACGATCCTCCCTCCACCCGCGTCTACCACACCCTCCTCCCCAGCGAACCCGGCGACGAGTGGTCCGAACCCATCGTCAGCCAAACTAAAAAAGGCGATCGCCCTTATCTCGGCGACTTCCACCCCGCCGACCCCATCACCCGTACCATCCCCGCCCTGCCGCCGCACAAGCTCGTCCGCATCTCCTTTGACCTTTTTCTTTTTCGCTCATGGGATGGCTCCTCGCCTTATTACGGCTACGCCAAGTGGGACCTCACCGCCGACGACCAAAGCCTCATTCATACCACCTTCAACAACTGCGGCTTCTTCGGCGGCGGCAACGACAAGCAAGCCTTTCCTGACACATGGCCTTCCCGCTGGCATCTCGCATGGACGCTCGCCACGGAACACGAAACGCTCGGCATGCCGCAATCCTGGGGCACCTTCACTGCTGACGCCTCCTGCGTCTATCACATGGACCTCACCTTCCCCCACTCTGGTCCCAATGTCGTCTTCCAATTTCTTTCCGACATGAAAGGCGGCGACAAACGAAAGCTCTATGGCCTCACCAACGTCGTCGTTTCCACCCTGCCTGAACTCGCTTCATATTCCCCCGGCCAAATCGCTTCCATGTGGAACGATCTCGGCAGTTCCGACCCAGCCGTCTTCTGGAAAGCCCAATGGGATCTCGCCCAGGCCGGCGACGCGGCCACCAACTTCATCGCCGATCACGTCAGCGATAACATTGACATGACCCCCGAAGCCGCGGCCAAACTATTCGACCAATTGCAGGACAATGATCGGGAAGGATCCCCCGTCTTTGACCGGCTTTCCATGCAGGGCCGCACGCTCAGTGATCTTTATGATAAAACGCTCGCCAGCAATTCTTCGCACACCCAGCAGATCGCCGCTCTTAAAGCACTCGCCGTCCGCTATCCCGCCACCGCCACAGAACTCCGCAACACCCGCGCCAAGCATCTTCTCGGCATCATCCACACGCCCGCCGCCCTCGCACTCGCTGATAAAATCGTCGATCAACCCCTCGGCCCTGAAAAATAACTTACTGCCCGCCGATCACCCACGCCACGATCCGAAACACAATCCCCCCCAGCAGCAGCAGCAATGCCACCAGCCCAATCACATTCTTGTCGATCTCCCCGATCCACGAGAACGGTATGTCGAATAATTGCGCCACCATCAGCCCAAGGTCGCCAATGATTCCACCGCGTGCATGCGTCGCGGAATCATCATCCTGCG
>Ga0206973_1207_pt1 | contig 10323 bp, 10 predicted proteins | sample Alteio_BWOrgHeat_83_FD_152927 | JGI IMG/M metagenome (GOLD analysis project Ga0206973, IMG submission 152927) | Enriched cells from forest soil in Barre Woods Harvard Forest LTER site, Petersham, Massachusetts, United States -... | ecosystem: Environmental > Terrestrial > Soil > Temperate forest >...
TGTTAGAAATTCATAGGTGCTTTGAAACATTTGAACATTTGAAACATTGAAACCAATCCGCTAGAAATATACATCCTCAATTAAAAAATATTCTGTTGGAATGCCATTCGTAATTGTAATAGCAAGTACATCAAACTGCAAATATTTCCACTGCGGATTTTTGTACTGGTATTCTTCTGCAGCCGTTTTAAGCATATTCATTTTTTTATGACTCATGCTTTCCTCAGGCTTGCCGTATTTATCGGTTGTTCTTGTTTTAATCTCGAAGAAATGTAAACGGTTATTTTTTGAAGCAATGATATCAACTTCCGCGTGGCGAAAACGCCAGTTGCGTTCAATAATAACATAGCCTTTTTCTGAAAGATAATTCGCGGCAAGTTCTTCTCCTTTGTTTCCGGTAGTTTTGTTCCAGTCGTTCATAAAATTTAAGGTTGATTATGCTACAAGATAAAATATTTAAGTTAAAAGGAAAAGTACAACATTATGCCTGGGGTGGAACAACATTCATCCCGCAATGGCTTGGAATTGACAACCCGGAAAATAAGCCTTTTGCAGAATACTGGATGGGCGCGCATCCGTCTGCATCATCAACAATAAACATGGATAACGAAGAGAAAAATTTATACGAATTAATTAAAAATGATCCTGGGCTTTTTATCGGTTCAGCAACAGATAAAATGTTTGGCGGGTTGCCCTATCTTTTTAAAATACTGGATGTAAAAGATATGCTGAGCATACAGGTACATCCTTCAAAAGCCGCTGCAGCAAAAGGTTTTGATGAAGAAGAAGCAAATAATATTTTAATAACAGCATCCAACCGGAATTATAAAGATAAAAATCATAAGCCTGAAGTATTAATTGCCTTAAGCGAGGTTTGGTTATTACACGGGTTTTTAACGAAAGATAAATTGCTGAAGGTTTTGCAAACCATTCCCACTTTCAACAGCTTTGAAAAAATCTTTCTTGATAAAGGTTATGAAGGATTATATGAACATATAATGCTGATGCCACAGAAACAGTCGGATGAAATTTTAAGTGCTTTGATCGATAAAGAAATCACGCGCAAAAAAAATGATCAACTTACAAAAGCAGATGCAGGATGGTGGGTTTCTAAATTGTATGAAAAGGAAAAACCTGCTTCGGGGTTTGATTGTGGTATATTTTCAATTTACTTATTTAATATAGTGAAAGTTGAACCGGGAGAAGCGGTGTTCCAGGGCGCCGGTGTTCCGCATGCATATCTTGAAGGGCAGAACGTTGAACTGATGGCCAACAGTGATAATGTTTTACGTGGCGGCCTGACACCAAAGCATATTGATGTGCCTGAATTGCTTAAGCACATTACGTTTGAAGGCATAGAACCTGGTGTTATGAAAGGCAGCCAACTTACAGGAGGTGAGAGAAATTATCCTTGCCCGGTTGAAGATTTTGGTATAAGTAAAATTGAATTAAGTGCAGGCGAAACATATCAGTCAACAACAAACTCACTGGAAATTATTGTTGTAATGGAAGGAGAGGTGCAGGTTGAAGGAATTAATAATCTATCGGTAAAAAAAGGTGAAGCCTTTGCTGTTTTACCAAAAGAAACTTACAGCATATCCACAACTGTTAAAGCAATTGCATATAAGGCTTTTGTCCCTTAACTGAAATGCTTACTTTTGCCCTTAAATTCTAAATACATGAAGCTTTCAAAACAATTAATTATCTTCTTTTTTATATTGGTTGGTATATCAACATTGGTGAAACTAATTTGCGCACCTCAAATTAACCTTAGTGGTTTTACAGCAGTAATGGCCGTGAGTTTATTTGCCGGTATAGCCATTCCTGATAAAAGGCTCGCATTTCTTTTTCCTTTGCTTACGCTGTTTTTAAGCGATATATTATTGCAGGTTTTGCATGCAGCAAATCTTTTCCCTTTTGCAGGTTTTTACAGCGGGCAAATAATAAACTACGTTTTATTCATTGTTTTAACGCTCATTGGAATGGGATTAAGAAATTATAAAACCGCCGGTGTTATTGCCGCATCTTTTATTGGCCCTACAGTTTTTTTTCTTGCCTCCAATTTTTTTGTATGGAAAACACAGGGAGATATTATGGGTTATAATAAAGACATAACAGGTTTATGGCAATCATACACTTTTGGCTTGCCTTTCTATCGCAACAGCATCATATCAACTTTCATATTTCTTCCAGCTTTTGTAGCACTGTATAACCAGTTGTTGTATAAAAAATTTACGCTGCAGTTTTCAAAGTAATCACAGCCTGCTTTAAAGTGTAATTTTTACTTAGGGAAGGTATTTATCAAGCTTGTTTGGAATAAGATATAGCAAGGGTGTTATTATGAATATGCCAAGGCTTATAACAGGGATCCAGATAGAAATAATTATTGCAAACAGGTATACAACCGGTGATATAAGGAATAAGAACTTTGCTTCTTTCTGAACCTGCAAAGGCAATTCTCTTTCCAGTAAACCTTTGTGTTTAATGCCATATACCCATTGCGCATATAATGTAAGGTTACACAGGCTCAGGTTCAATCCATAAATAAAAATAGTTCCCCATTGCAAGCTGTTTTCAGCAAGAAATCTTGTGTTCAAAGGCACCAAACAAACCATCATATAAAACAATATCCCAAGGAAAATAAAATAGCGGTTGGTGCGGCCGATATATTCAAACATTACACGATGGCCAAACCACATAATTCCCAGTACAACAAAGCTTATGAAATAGCAAAACAACCGTGGCGAAAGCTCATGGAACGCATTTATAAAGGCTTGCACAGAAGTGTCTTTTAATTCAGGCCATTTTAGTTCAATAGCAAGTATAGTCATTGCAACTGCAAAAATGCCATCGCCCAATGCTTCAAGGCGAATGGAACGCAGCAATAGTTTATGGCTTTCTTCTTCCATACAAAAAAGGTATTTTCAATAAGCAATTGAAAAGCTTTTAAGGCCCGGGTTTGGCCATGCAGCATTTACTTCAACATCTGAAACAGCTGCTTTTGCGGAACCATCTTTACACCAGTCTATAAATTGCGCGATTGAATCTTCCGCTCCCTGTGCTAAAATTTCAACATTACCATTATCTGTATTTCTTACCCAGCCGGTTATATTCAGCTCATCAGCTTTCTGCTTTGCGTTTTTCCTGAAAAAAACGCCCTGCACTTTTCCTTTTACTATAATATGTTTTGTGGTTACACTCATTCTTATGCTTTGTGATTCATTGCATATGATTCATGAGCCATAATCTATTATCCATATCCAATCAATACCTGTCACCATCCAAAATTCTTCCCAGGCCACCCAATATACTTCCTTCTTCTTTGCCGCGGTTATAGGTTGCAAATGCAAGTATGCGCGCTGCAAGCCTGCTGATTGGCAATGATTGTATCCATACTTTTCCCGGGCCTCTTAATGTTGCAAAGAATAATCCTTCGCCACCAAATATCGAGTTTTTTATGCCGCCGATAAATTGAATATCGTAATCAACAGTTCCGGTAAATCCAACAATGCAACCTGTATCTATTTTTAAAAGTTCGCCGGGCTGCAATTCTTTTTCCTGTACAAAACCTCCTGCGTGTAAAAAAGCCATGCCATCACCTTCTATCTTTTCCATAATAAAGCCTTCACCACCAAATAAGCCTGTACCCAGTTTTCGCTGAAATTCTATGCCGATACTTACACCTTTTGCTGCACAAAGAAATGCATCTTTTTGTGCGATCACTCTGCCGCCTAAACGCAAAAGATCAAGCGCCACGATCTTGCCTGTATAAGGCGCAGCAAAGCTTACATGCTTTTTGCCTGACGATGTATTGGTGAATGCAGTCATGAATAAATTTTCGCCCACCAATACACGTTTACCCGCACTGAATAATTTACCTAAAAGACTATTATCCTGTTGCTCGCTGCCATCGCCGAAAAGTGTTTGCATAGTAATGCCATCGTCCATCATCATAAATGAACCGGGCTCTGCAACAGCTGTTTCACCGGGATCCAACTCAACTTCTACATATTGTAATTCTTCACCAAAAATCTTATAATCAATTTCCTGGTTGCGTATCATAGAAAAATTTTTAGCGAATGTATAAAATTGAGAAATGCTGCCCCAACCCTAAAGGGAGTTATTTGACCAGCGGCCATAAGCATTGATATTGTTTATTGAACATTGAATGTTGAGTGTTTAAATTATTCAACTCTCAATAATCAATATTCATTATTCATTGAGTGAAAGAATGTTATTCCATATAAGAAAGGCATTCATCCATCATATTCTTACTGCCGATAAAAAGAGGAACACGTTGATGCAGATCAGTCGGTTGTACATCAACAATACGCTGACTGCCATTACTGGCTTTACCGCCGGCAACTTCTATAATAAACGCAAAAGGATTGCATTCATACATCAGCCTTAATTTACCTGCAGGTTTTTTTGTAGTACCGGGATACATGAATATGCCGCCTTTAATTAAAGTGCGGTGCAGATCGGCCACCATACTTCCGATGTAACGATTGGTATATGGGCCGCCATCTTTTTCTGTTTTCTTTTGACAACAGGTTATATACTCCTGCACAGGTTTTTCATACTTAAAAAAATTGCCATGGTTAACCGAATATATTTTGCCATCAGCAGGGCATTGTATGTTTGGGTGACTTAAACAAAACTCACCAATAGCAGGATCGAGTGTAAAGCCGTTAACGCCTCTTCTTGTTGCATATACCAACATAGTTGATGAACCATACACAACATAACCCGCAGCAACCTGTCCAACGCCCGGTTGAAGAAAATCATTCCTATCACAAGGCTTGCCCAAAGTGCTCTTTCGCCTGTACACACCGAAGATGGTTCCGATAGAAATGTTAGTATCAATATTGGCGCTGCCATCCAGCGGGTCAAACATTACAACGTACTTGCTTTGATTACTCAGCTCATCATCAAACACTACAATATCATCCATTTCCTCGCTGCCGATTCCTGCACAACTAACGCCGTGTTTTAATACACCTATCAATTGATTGTTGGCAAACACATCCATCTTCTTTACTTCTTCACCCTGCACATTTACATCGCCGGTTTCACCAAGCAGGTCAACCAAACCAATTTTATTTACTTCAACATTGATGCGTTTTGCAGCAAGGCCAATATCGCGCAGTAAAGCACTTAATTCTCCGGTTGCATTTGGAATTTGCCTGAATGCCTGCAGTGTAAATTCATCGAGTGTTAGTACACGCCTGTTTATGACCATAGGTTAATCGTTTGCTGCAAATGTAGGGTTTGAATGTTTCAGAGTTTCATTGTTCCGGGTTTGAAAGTTTGTTGGTTACAGTTTTTAGTTTACTGTTTACAAGTTCAATTGTTTACGGATTGAAGATAATAAGAGTGGCATATTATTTATAACTCTACCAAAATTTTAGATGTTGAAACAAACACAACCACTTGAACGTCGTGCTCAACTTGATTGAGCATCTCATTATTGTGATGTTTGAATAAAAAAGCACAAGTGCGTCAACTCGCATAAACACACCTACATATTTTTCAGGTTGTAATAAAAATTATGAATTCAATAAGCTAGCGGAACATTGTTTTACGCTGAATGCTGAGGTTCATCATTAACCAAAAATTTATTCCAAATCCTTCACTATTGGCAATAATAATCTTGATGATGATAATATTTTATTCAAACTGCTCAAGCCTATTGCACCGTGCCTGAATTCCATCAATGCAGGTATTTCTTTATTCCTGTCGTCATTCGCAATCAGCAATCTTATTTTGCTTCCTGCTTTAAACCTGTTTGCATTAGGCACCAAGGGAATGCAATAAGAAACTTTTATAAATATCGCAATGTTCCTGCCTGCATACATTGCTAATTAAGGAGACATTTGGAAAAGAGAAATTAACAGTGGATTTATTTAATGAAACCATTTTCTTATGCTCAATTATTTTAAACCTAATTCTTTAACTATCGCAATAAACCTTGCATCATTGCGGATTGGGTCCCATATAGGATCTACGTTAAGATATACAAGCCATCCAGCCCGCTGCTCTGTTGCTTTATCCAGGTATTCAAAAGCATGTTCTTTATCGCCAAGAGCAACATATACACTTGCTACCACGTCTTCTGATACATACTCAGTATCCGATTGTTTTTTGAGTGAATCCAGTATTGCTTTTGCCATTTGCACATTGCCGGCACGTGCATAAGCATACGCAAGCCTTGCATGCGACCATGGCGACGCCATCATTTTATGCGCCAGCTGTTCCTGCTGTATTGCTTCAGAAAATTTTCCCTGTGCCATATAACACATGCCTTTAAAATAAGCGGCAAATGGATAATTGGCGTCTAATGATGAAGACTTATCTAAATAACGAAGCGCCTCATCATATTGCTTTGCAAAATAAAAATCTGAGCCATACCATGCATACGCATCTGCACTCATCGGGTCAAGCTCTGTAAGTTTTGCACCTGTCTTTTTTGCCTCGTCTGTTTTTCCTGTTGCAGTAAGAAAAATATTATATATCCAATACACAAAATATTCGCTGGAGTTAAGGGCAACTGCTTTTTTAAATGCTTCATCCGCCTTCGGAAGATTCCATGCATACCAAAAATCGTATGCTCCAAGATATGCGTATCCACCTGCAAGCGTACTATCCATTTCAATAGCCGTTTGTGCTGCTATTTTCAATTGCGGCAATGCTTGCCGGGGTGCCATATAAAAATCTGTTGCCACACCATAATAATAGGCTATGCCCAGATAGGGAAGAGCAAATTTAGTATCCAGCTTAATGGCATCATTTAACATTTTTAACCCATTTGCCAGGTCATCCGGCGTTACTTTTTGTACCAGGTAATTCCCTTTCAGGTATAGGTTATATGCTTCAAGATTATCGGTCGGGCGTTTTTCAATATCATTTTTTTCTAACGAAGTAAGATTAGCTTTAAGCTGGGTTGCAACATTTTTTGCTATATCGCTTTGAATAGAAAAAATGTCTTTAAAATCTTTGTCATATGTATCTGCCCACATTTGTTTGTCGCTCTTTGCATCTATCAATTGCATATTAATATGCACTTTATCGTTCGATTTTTGTACACTGCCTTCCAGCAATACATCAGCACCAACAGCTTCGCCAATTTCTTTCATTGTTTTTTTAGTGTCTTTAAATTGAAGCATTGATGTTCGTGCTATAACGTTAAGCGCACCAATTTTTGAAAGCTGTGTTTGTATTTCATTGCAAATGCCATCAGAAAAATACTCATCATCTTTTGATGCACTCAGGTTATCAAACGGAATAACTGCAATCGTTTTTGACTGCGGGTCATTCATCCCGTTAGCAATATATTTTTTATACAAGAGAAAAATACTTAATGTTACAATGAGCACAATTGCGGCAGTAATCAATACCTTTTTTAAAGACGATTTTTTTGAAACCTGGATTCCTTTTCCATGCAGCACTTGTTTTTTCGGAACTATTAAGTTGTCATTACTCACAGCATAAATCTCCATGGGCACACTCACATTCTTCAACTCAAACCTACCCATCAAAACCACTTGAATATTTTTTTGATTTTTTATTTCATCGTGTACTTTTCCTGAAATAAAAACTGAACCCGGCGCTGCAAAAGATTCCATCCTCGAAGCTATGTTTACCGCATCGCCCATTATATCGCCTTGCTGAAACAAAACATTGCCGGTATGGATACCAATCCTTACCGGGATATTCATTGAAACACGAAAAGCTTTTTGCATGTCAATAGCACACCATACAGCATCAACAGAATTTGTAAAAACACTTAGCGAGCCGTCGCCCATATCTTTAATTATCTCGCCATTATATTGTTTATGAAATTGATGCAATATTTCTTTGTATAAGCGCTTCTTTTCCATGGCATCCGCTTCATCCTTTTCCATTAATGAAGTGAAACTGAATATATCAGTGAACATTACGGCCGCCAATTTTCTGGATAGTTCCTGCTGCATTTAATAAAGTAGTTAGTTGCGGTAAATATAGTTTTAATTTCCTCTACCGATGCTACTGATACGTCCTAAACAGCACGCACAACGTAAGGGCGAAGAACTGGTATTTCAAATTTGTCCGGCCGAACCGCTGCAAATCCGCCGGGGCGGAAAAAGTTCATTATTATTGAATCCCCTGCGTTTTGCATGTACAGTTTGATGATTATGAAACTCTCTTTGCCGAATGTCTCTTAGCCTTGCTTTAGTGTGCTGAAAAAACATTTCGTAAAAGCAAACACAACATACCACTTGCCCGTCCTTTCCCAACTTGATTGGGCATCTCATTATTTTAATCTTTGAATAAAAAAACACAAGTGCGTCAACTTGCATAAACACAGTTGAATACTTCTTCCAGATTTCAATAAAATATCAATAAACGATTTCCCCGCAGATCTACGGCTGGCTTTGTGCTTAGGTGGCGCGATCCGCGTTTTGCATGTATAGTTAAATGATTATGAAACGCAGAATCTAATGCCGCACAATAGGTATGCGATGAAAACTTTAGGATAGAATTTCGTATTAAAACGCAATGTCCCGGCTAATGCACAAGGCTATTAAGGAGATATTGCGAAAAAGGGAATGTAGTTTCCAGCAGATCCGGCAATACTACACTAAAGGAAACAACCTGTTATCAAAACCGAAGGGATATTCAGCAATAATTTTTATTAAAGAAAATTCAGGATGGTTAGGATTAATGAGAAAATTATAATCACCAGGTGTAACTACTGATGGAATTTGAAGCAGGCAAAACTTTCCTTGTTTAATAAAATCGTCACCAATTTTTTTTGTAGATAATGGGTGCGGAAACTTATTCCAGTCAACAGGAAGATCAGTGGTATTTAATTTTAGAACGCTTGTAGCATCAGGTACATAAATAGTAAGCATATAAAAATCGGCTGGTAAAGTTTTCATAGAAAGACTCACGGCTACTTCAGCCATTGCCAGCGATTTATTTGCAGCAGTATAAATAATTTCAACACCTGCAGAATTCCATCTTGCACCTTTTATTGCCGCTCCTTTACCACTCAAGACATCCTTATATTTTTCTCTTGCAAGCCTGAAAACTTCCATTATATAAATATGCCTTGGTCAATATTTGTAAGTTCGGCCACTACCATTTCTTTGCCGTAAGAAGTTTTAATTAATTCAATTGGCTTTTTATTACCCAAAGCAAAATTTGGTGTATTCAGCCACAATTGAAAATCTTCATCATTATTAAAAACAGTTTTACCTAAACTTGAAACTTCTGCTACCTCAAGTATTTTTTCTGATTGGATTGGCTTAAAGGTTTTGCCAAGTTTTTTATAACGATTAAGCGACTTTACAGATAATCCCAATATTTCTGCCCAAAATGAATCGCGGAAAGATGTACTTCCGGATATAATTTTAAATGAATCGTAATTTAACCCTTCCTCAATGGAATCAACAACTGAAACCCTATCCTCCATAAGATCCTTCAAAACTTCGTGTACAGTAATTGAAGTATGTGGCAAATCAGTTGCCGCTACACATATTTCAAATATTTGGTTTATTGTTTTGGGTTTTCCGGCAAATGCCTCAGTTAATCTCTTTTGCCAGTACTCATTTCCCAAAACATCTATCGGGACTGATCCGATAGCAGAATCAGGCTCAAGTAGTATTACCCCTAATTTCTGCTTGATGAGCTCCTTTTCGTTTTTAGTCATAAAGACATTTGTCCACAAATTAAGCCAAATATTCCAATATCAACTTTAAATAAGCTTATAAAAATCTAAAAGGCCGATTTCCAGCAACCTTGAAAAGACGGTGTTCTCGGTCACAAATCCTGTTATAAAGCTCTTAACTAATTAATATTCAGCAATCTATTTTGTGACTGAGATTTTTAAAACCCGTTTTCAGTTACACCTCAATCACAACTATTTTTTGCTTTCCTTCTTAAACCGGTATTTTTTGCCTTCTCTCTTAATGTCCCTTGGCAGCACACATAGCTTTGTAAAGAGACATTAGCGAAGGAAAAAAAGCAAAATAGATAAGTCGGCCTGGACCTATTGCTGATATTGATTGGTAGCTGATTGTTCTTCCTTCTGCCAGCCTTGCTGCAACCTTTTGTTACCAGCTTGTGCTTTGATCAATCTATTCCATGTATTAATGGTCGGAATTGTTTGGGAATATTTTCTATTATATTCTCTTTATTTCTACGGTGCATTTTCTGAAAATGCCGTTATACTTTAAACAGATTAGAGTATTGTAGCTTGAAACAAGTCTCATTAATATCTCACTAAGTTGAGTTGCATCAGCGATAGAGAAAGTTGGAAAGTATTTTAAAGCTGTTATA
>Ga0206973_1208_pt1 | contig 10284 bp, 8 predicted proteins | sample Alteio_BWOrgHeat_83_FD_152927 | JGI IMG/M metagenome (GOLD analysis project Ga0206973, IMG submission 152927) | Enriched cells from forest soil in Barre Woods Harvard Forest LTER site, Petersham, Massachusetts, United States -... | ecosystem: Environmental > Terrestrial > Soil > Temperate forest > O...
CCCGAAGATGGAGAGTAAAGTGATACAAAATCATAGCCCTCGCCATACATAGTACTTGCTGAAAACGGGTTTCGCCCGGTGATCCATTCTAACTGGTGCGTTGCCAGCTGTGCCGATGCCAGGTCGCCGCGCAGCTTTGCGGAACTTGCAAGGGCCTGGGCCTGTGGTAATATAGTGCCAAAATGCCCGCGATAATCCATCCAGACAGGAAACATACGCAAGTAATGACCCTTACCCAAAGGCACTCCGGTTAATACTTGTTTCCGGAACGATTCCTTTCTGCTTTCGGGTACATGCATGTATTCTGTGTCGGCATATATTGATGCAGGCATTACATTATATGGTGCTGTATATTTTGATATCGTTTTCAAATATTCTGAATAAAGTGTTACCGTTGAATACCATTTCATCCAATCCGGGTTATCCGGGAATGCATCACACAGGGTGGTAAGGGCCATTTCAATATCAGGACGGATAATTTAACACTTACTTCTACATTAAAAACACTTAACCTAAAACCAGGCAATGCCGAAAGCTTTGAGTGGCGTGGGCATATTACTTCAGAGGATACCCCATGGGTAGCTGTAATTATTCCTGATGATAATATTTCTCAACACAAGGAAGTTAGAGGGGCTGTTTGGGAAAAGTAACAGAGTAAGCGGACTACATGATGAATATGTTACAGTAGATACCGTAAAATAAGTTCGGGTCACATTTTGTTTCTATATTTATTGTCTAAACATTAAAATATGATCAGGAAAATATCGCTTGCCTTACTTTTCAGTATAATTTTAAATTGTACTTTAAAATCGCAAAATCTTAATACAGCCAAGTTAGACAGTTTTTTTACTGCGTTAAATATCCATAATAGAGGCATGGGTAGCGTCGCTATTTCGAGCAATGGCGTTATAGTTTATCAAAAAGCGATCGGCTATAGCGGGATAAATGGTGATAATAAAATACCGGCAACTATAAAAACCAAATACCGCATTGGCTCTATCACTAAAATGTTTACGGCAACAATGGTATTTCAGTTGATTGAAGAAGGGAAGCTTAGCCTGGAAACACCACTGTCAACATGGTTCCCGCAAATGCCAAATGCAGCAAAGATTACTATAAGTGAAATGCTTGATCACCGCAGCGGATTGCACAATTTTACTAACGACTCTCTTTATATGTCGTACATGGCAAAGCCGCAAACAGAGGCGCAGATGTTAACCATAATGGCAAGGCAAAAGCCCGATTTCGAGCCGGATACTAAAGCCGATTACAGCAATACCAATTTTGTTTTATTAGGGTACATTATTGAAAAGATAACTGGAAAACCTTATCCCGAAGAGTTAAAAAAGCGCATTACTTCAAAAATTGGCTTAGCCGATACCTATTATGGCGGTAAGGCAAATACTGCAAATAACGAAGCTTACTCTTACTCCTTTACAGAAAAATGGCAACAACAACCTGAAACTGATATGAGTATCCCCGGCGGTGCAGGTGCATTAGTTTCAACGCCCGCCGATCTGGATAAATTTATTGAAGCCTTATTCGCAGGCAAACTTATTAGTTTGAGCAATCTTGAGCGCATGAAAACCATGAGGGATAACTATGGAATGGCTATGTTTGTTATACCTTTTTACGAAAAGAAATCATACGGTCATACGGGCGGAATTGATGGTTTCTCTTCCATGCTTTCGTATTTCCCTGTAGAAAAGCTGGCAGTTGCTTATATATCAAACGGCACAGTTTATTCAACTAATGATATAATGATAGGTGTTTTAAGTATTTATTTTAACAAGCCTTTTAATATACCTGCATTTAAATCGATCATATTAAAGACTGAAGATCTCGATAAATACCTTGGAAATTATACCAGTACACAGATTCCATTAAAAATTGCCATCACCAAAAATAACACTTCCCTTATAGCTCAGGCAACGGGCCAGCCGCCATTAACATTAGAGACTGTTGATACCGATAAATTTGTTTTCACCCCGGCGGCTATAACTATGCAGTTTGACCCGGCAAAAGGTGAGTTTACAGTATTACAGGGAGGTAAAACTTATTTGTTTACCAAGGTGAAGTAACAGGCATAAAAAAGCAAGATGATATTAATGTACCCTCTTGCTTTTTCATAAGAACCGCTCATCTGCTTAAAAGTAACAACACAAAAGTACCTCATCGGTATTTGGCGGAGGGCAGGTGTCTTTAATAAAACAGCCCATAGGAAGTTCTGTTGAGTTAGGGGTGCAGTAGGTTTCGCTGCATGGTTTTGCTCCACCGCCCTTAACGTTTTTTAGCTCATTGCGTGTTAACTTTTTCATTTTGAGAATTTTTATTGTGATCGGCCCAGGTTTTAGTAAAGGTACTGGGCGCTATACCCGGTGTATAAATATAATCATGAACCGGTAAAATTGTTTGAAAGTGATCTGATTGTTACAAATGCCATAAAATATTGTGCATAAAAATCTGCATGTCTAAAATCCGCACATCTGCACATTATATTTATCTTTACCAATCCATATTTTTTATTAAGAATGAGTGAAGATTTAAATCCGGAAGAGATACCTGCAAATAACGAAGAAGAAAAACTACATAATATTACCTCACTCGACGGGCTGTACGAAAACTGGTTCCTTGATTACGCCTCTTATGTAATTCTCGATCGTGCCGTTCCGCATATAAATGATGGTTTAAAACCTGTACAGCGCCGTATCCTGCACTCGCTGAAGGAAATGGATGATGGGCGTTTTAACAAAGCCGCCAATGTTATTGGTAACACCATGAAGTATCACCCGCATGGAGATGCTTCCATTGGTGATGCTATGGTACAGATAGGACAAAAAAACCTGCTGATTGATTGTCAGGGAAACTGGGGCGACCCGGTGACCGGCGACTCGGCTGCTGCCCCCCGTTATATTGAGGCTCGTCTGTCAAAATTCGCGCTCGATGTTGTTTTTAATCCCGATACTACCGAATGGCAAGCCAGTTATGACGGCCGTAACCGCGAGCCAATTACCCTCCCGGTTAAGTTCCCGCTGCTGCTTGCACAAGGTGCAGATGGCATTGCTGTGGGTTTAGCTACTAAAATATTACCGCATAATTTTATTGAACTGATTGATGCCTCCATAGAGGTATTGAAAGGCAACCTGCCAAATTTATTGCCCGATTTTCCAACCGGGGGAATGGCTGATGCAACGGCGTATAACGATGGGCAACGTGGTGGTAAAGTACGTATCCGCGCAAAGATTGTTGAACGCGATAAAAAGACTTTGGCAATTACTGAAATCCCGTTCAGCACCACTACAGGCGGATTGATGGAGAGCATTGTAGCGGCTAATGAAAAAGGCAAGATCAAGATCAAGAAGATTGAAGATAATACGTCCAGCAGCGTAGAAATTGTGGTGCACCTGGCGCCCGGCATCTCGCCCGATGTAACGATTGATGCCTTATATGCCTTTACGGATTGCGAAGTTTCTATATCGCCGAATACCTGCGTTATACAGCATGATAAGCCGCGTTTTATGAGTGTAAATGACATGCTTACCGAAAGCACACATTACACCCGTAAGCTGCTCAAAATGGAGCTGGAGATCAGGCTGAAAGAGCTGATGGAAAAGATCTTCTTCAGCTCACTCCTGAAAATATTTATCCAGGAAGGGATGTATAAACATCCGGATTATGAGAGTTCCACTAATTTTGAAATGGTGCTGGAGGTATTAAACCGTTTGTTCGAACCTTTCTTTCCCCAGTTTTATCGCGAAATCTTACCGGAAGATTATAAAAAGCTTATTGATAAACCAATGAGCAGTATCACCCGTTTTGATGTAAAGAAAACAGACGAGCAAATAAAGGGCCTTGAAGCCGAAATCAAAGAAGTTAAGCACCATCTTAAACACCTTACCGATTATACTATAGCCTGGTTCCAGAAACTGAAGGAAAAATATGGCAAAGGCCGCGAACGTAAAACCGAGCTGCGCACTTTCGACCGGGTTGAAGCAGCACAGGTTGCATTGGCAAATGTGAAGTTATATGTTAACCGTGTTGACGGCTTTATAGGCACCGGCTTAAAAAAGGATGAGTTTGTAACCGATTGCTCAGATATTGACGAGATCATCGTGTTCCGGGAAGATGGCCGTTGTTTGATCACCAAAGTACAGGACAAGGTTTTTGTAGGCAAGGAAATTATACATGTAGCCGTATTTAAAAAGAACGACGAGCGTACGGTTTATAACATGATTTATAAAGACGGGCAGAGCGGAATAAGCTATATTAAGCGTTTTTCGGTTGTGGGTGTTACCCGCGATAAGGAATATGACCTCACCAAAGGTACCAAGGGCACCAAAGTGTTATATTTCTCAGCTAACCCGAACGGAGAAGCCGAAGTAGTTAACGTACAGCTTAAACCACATAGCAAGCTTAAAAAGCTGCAATTTGATGAAGATTTTGCTGCCCTGGCTATTAAGGGACGTAACTCCATGGGTAATATTATTACCAAGTATCCAGTTAAAAAGATCATTTTGAAAAGCAAGGGTGTATCAACACTTGCGGGAAGAAAGATATGGTATGATGATATTTTAAAACGCCTGAATGCTGATGGCCGTGGTAAATATCTTGGTGAATTTGATGGCGATGACCGGATCCTTACTGTTTTAAGCAGTGGTATTTATGAGCTCACAAGTTTCGATCTTAACAATCACTTCGATGATAAAATGATAGTGATTGAAAAGTATAACCCTGAAAAGGTCTTTGCCGCAATACACATTGATGGTAAATCGAAAAACTATATGGTGAAGCGGTTTGTGTTCGATAACCTTGCAATTGGCAAACAGGTAAGCATCATCAGCGATGAAACTGGTTCAAAACTGGTGCTCATTACAGGAGCTAAACAGCCTGTGGTGAAAGTTGAACAATTGAAAGGAAAAGAACAAACCCCCGAAACCATTGAAATTGATCTTACCGGACTAATAGATGTTAAGGGAATGAAAGCTATGGGCAACCGCCTTTCACAGCATCCTATAAAAACAGTTGAATTATTAGCTGCCATTGAAACTGAAGAAGAAGTTGCTGTTGATGCAAACGAAGAAGAAACAACAGAGGCAGAAAACGAAACAGATATGGTTGATGAATTGCCAGCTGAAAGCGAAGAAGTTGTTGCCCCATCGCCAGAAAAATCAGTGGAACCATCCCCAGAAAAATCGGTGGAATCATCTTCAATGGAATCGGTGAAATCGCCCCCCGAAAAATCTGAGAAATCATCTTCAAAGGAACCAGTAGAATCACCTCCGGAAGAAATACAACATAAAAAAGTCGATTTTGAAATAACTAATCCGGATGATATTGAAATGGATGATAAAGGGCAATTAGGATTGTTCTAAAATAAATGACTGGCTCTTATTGTCATTGTTGTGCAGAACTAATACTTGTAAAACTCAGACTTACGAAGTTTTAAAAATTTCGTAAGTCTTTCCACTTCGACTTCACTTAAAACTTATCTTTCATTCCTAACAAGCCCCAGATGCCGCCACTGTGAATAGCAAGGATGCGGCTGCCTGGTTTGAAATAATTTTTAGCAGCAAGGTCATAAATTCCATAAAGCATTTTACCGGTATAAACAGGTTCAATCAATATACCTGTTGCGGATACAAATTGTTTAATAAATTCTATAAGTTCATTATTGGTTTTTCCATAGCCGCCGAAATGATAAGCGGTATGTAAATGATAGATTGTTGGGGTTGTTAAAAATTTATCTATCCCGCCTTTAATAAATTCACCATTCTTAAATACCGGGACAGCATTAAACTGAGTAAGCAGGTTGTTGTTTTCTATCCCATTAATAATGCCTGCTGCTGTAGTGCCGGTTCCGCAGGCACAAAAAACATGATCATATGTATCTGTAAGCTCATTTACAAGCTCACTGCATCCTTTGGCGCCCTCGGCGGATGCCCCGCCTTCATCAATAAATATGGCATTGACATCATCTGCAAAATACTTTTTAAATAAAGCCGGCTTATCGCGATAGCTTTCACGATCGGTAAACAATAGATTCATTCCGTGCAGCCGACAAAGAAAGAGGGTATCGTTATTTACCTCCTCACCACGAACAATACCTGTGGCTTTAAAGCCAAATTTTGCCGCAGCGGCAGCAGTTGCCAATAAGTGATTTGAGTAAGCGCCGCCAAAGGTTACCAGGTGGTTTTTATTCCCAGCTTGTGCTCGTTTTAAAAGATATTTTAGTTTACGCCATTTATTGCCCGAAATAATGGGGTGGATAAGGTCGTCGCGTTTTATAAATACTTCAAGTCCCTGTTCATCAAAGAATTTGTTTTTGATTTGCTGAACAGGGCTGAAAATTTCAAGGTTGATATCCATTAAAAACCAAAGCCAATGCCGCCGTTAACTGACTTGTATTGGGCCAGGCTTGCTGAAGCAAAAATACGAATACCAAGGTTCAATTGGAAACCTATATCGGCACGGAAACCACTGATGCTTGTTTCGCTTATAGAAACAGGGTTTGTAAAAACGGTATAAGTATTCTGGCCGCTGGTTACAGGGTAATTACCAACTATAGCTAAATTGGTTGAGGCTGTATTATATCCAACTGCCAAAAATGGGGTAAAGAAAAGTAGTTTTTTTGATATAATGGCCTCTGCCAGAAAGCTTGAAAAGTGCCCGTCAGTGTGCTGATTGTTAAAATCTTGATTTTTGTTAGCATCATTTGGATCATGCACTGTCCCATTATCAGGCTGAACATTTAGTGAAGCATCCAGGTTTAGGTGGCTGTAGGCAAGCAAAACCGAGAGATCAAACGGCATAACTTTCTTAGCCGGACCAAAATATTGCATCAGGTCATGCTTTACCCCGAACCCAATCATTGATACCGATCCTGCGCTGCCAATAGATATTTTAGGAATCAATCTTAAAGTAACATCGGTATTTTGCACCAAGCCAACTGTTAGTTGTACTTGCGGGGATGGGATAACCGGCAACTTACCAGATGGCAATGTAAACTGGCTAACCGTATGGCCGTTACTGTTAATGTTTAAAGTAGGGCCATTGGTGTTTTTGTCGCCGCCTATAGTTTGGGCTATAGTTTGGTTTGGATCTGCAGGGGTAACGTTACTGCTGAGGCCAATTTTAGTAACATCAAAAGTTTTATCTGCCATCGGCGTAAAGGCAGCAGTAGCGGTGATACGCAAATCGAAATGCAATAGCTTTTTAGTTTTAGCGGTATTTGTCCATCCGCTGTTCATGCCTACTCCAAAGCCTTTAAAAAGCGGTTGGCCATAAGCGCCAATTAATTTGGTTGCATTTTCGGGGGATGATTTGATCAGATCGGAGAATCCACTTTGCGCTTTTGCGCCTGGCACTAAAAAAATCAACAAAGCGGCAGTTAATAAGAAGTAAAGTTTCTTCATTTTAGGGTTTTTAGGTTATAAATATGTATTAATCAATAGTATTAAAAAAACAATTGCTTTGTTTCAACAGCACAATGCACTTCTCTAAATATACTTTAATAGCAGCAATAGCAGCTAATATAATTGATATAAAAATAACCTATTAACAAGCTGTTGCAAAGTCCCCGAACAGGTACCTTTTAAAGCGGGGTTGCTCATGAACGACGGTTCACTTATTTATTAAGATTACCTCATCATATACTTCAAAACAAGTTTTAATGAATATTCAATAGTGTAAAAAAACGAGTACTTTTGCCCGGATGACTGAAGAGATCGGTTTTATTGAACAGGAAGAACAGGATTTATACGAACACCTGCGCATAATTGTAGACAAAGGGCAATCCCTTTTGCGTATTGATAAGTTCCTGATGCACAGGGTTGAAAATGCATCGCGCAACCGTATTCAAAACGCTGTAGAATTGGGCAATGTACTGGTTAATGATAAAGCCATTAAGTCGAGCTACAGGGTTAAGCCACTGGATGTTATCTCGGTAGTACTGCCGCATCCACCACGCGATACAGAGGTGTATCCTGAAGATATCCCACTGAATATTATTTACGAGGACGATGATGTGCTTGTGGTGAATAAACCCGCCGGATTGGTGGTGCATCCCGGCTATAATAACTATACCGGTACATTGGTTAACGGGTTAGTCTTCCATTTTCAGCAGCTACCAACTTTACCGGGTAACGATGGCAGGCCCGGCCTGGTGCATCGCATTGACAAGGATACATCTGGCCTGTTGCTAATTAGTAAAAATGAAAGGGCCATGACCTGGCTTGCACGTCAATTTTTTGAACATACTATCGACCGTAAATACATTGCCCTTGTCTGGGGCGATTTGCCTGATGATGGTACCGTAACCGGATATATTGGCCGCAGCGTGAATGATAGAAGAGTAATGTCGATATATGATGACCCTGAGAAAGGGAAGTGGTCGGTAACACATTATAAGGTTTTGGAGCGGATGGATTATGTAACACTGATTGAATGCAAGCTTGAAACAGGCCGTACGCACCAGATACGTGCCCATATGAAACATATTGGGCACCCGCTCTTCAGCGATGCCACTTATGGGGGTGATAAAATTTTAAAGGGTACTGTTTTCAGTAAATACAAACAATTTGTTGAAAATTGCTTTGAGTTAATGCCACGGCAGGCTTTGCATGCGCAATCATTAGGCTTTTTACACCCTATGCTTAAAAAGCAATTGTATTTTGAAGCGCCGTTGCCCGATGATTTTACAGCAGTTCTGCAAAAGTGGAGAGGGTATGGAGGTCAGAGGCCGGAGATCAGAGACTAGAGATCGATGAGTGGTGATTAGAAGAATATGGTGTAGTCAACAAATAAATAAATCAGCAAAAACAACAAAAACGAGATTGGTAACCCGGGATTGGGCGGTAGAAATACCTAATCTCTGACCTCTGATCTCTAATCTCTAAAACATGGTTTTTATCAATTTTAATGGAGAAATACTTCCGGCTGATACCAAACTGGTAACATCAAAAAACCGCGCATTCAGGTATGGTGATGGTTTATTTGAGAGTATGCGGTTAATGAAAGGCCAGCTTAAGTTTCCTGAATTGCATGCCGACCGTTTGCAAAGAGGAATGAAAGCGCTTAAAATTGATGGCTATTCGCAAATGGATGCCTGGTTTTTAAAAGAAAAAACTGCCGACCTTGCCCGCAGAAATAAAGCTAAACATGGCCGCCTCCGTTTAACTGTCTATAGAGATGCGGAAGGGTTGTACACGCCATCGCAAAATAAAATGGCTTATTGTTTAGAGCTACAGCCAATGGACGAACCGCGTTATTTCTTAAATGACAAGGGCCTGATAATGGATATTTATACCGAACTGCCAAAGCCAACTAATTACCTGTCGAATATTAAAACCTGTAACTCGTTGTTATATGTAATGGCTGGTATCTACAAAACTCAAAATAAGCTCGATGATGTTTTTTTGCTGAATCAGAATGGCTTTTTATGTGAAGCAGGCAGCTCTAACATATTTATATGGTATCAGAAACATTTGTACACGCCTGCTTTAAGCGAAGGATGTGTAGAAGGTGTTATGCGGCAAGTGATAATTGATATCGCCAAAAAAAATAATATCCCGGTAACTGAAGCACAGATCAATCCTGAAATATTATACGAAGCTGATGAAGTGTTTTTAACAAACGCCAGTCGTGGTATACAAAGTGTTATCGGTTTTGGTGTAAGGCGGTATTTTAACGGAATGAGTAAAATACTGATGGAAGAATTGAATAAACTATAAACCGCCTTTGCTTCAGCCTTTATCTTACTGCTTTTAGTCTGATCAGGTCTTCTCCGTTAGAGCTGATCAGGTCAACGAGTTCAATTTCAAGTATATCTGCAATTTCAACCAAGCGATTCAGCGTGATATTACTGTAACCCAGCTCAATTTTGCTATAAGCATTCTGTGATATTTGAAGTTTTGCTGCCAGGTAATCCTGTGTGTAATTTCTGTATTCTCTTACTTTCCTGATGTTGGAAACTATTGTTTTGGTTTTCAAATCGTTAATTGATCTCATATAAGTTTTTATGGTCCTTATACTAACGAAGTTGAAAGCCGTATGGTTTTTTAAGAATACAGAATATTTTAAATTATTTCATTGTTACCTATAATGTAAAGCATTTATTTACAGGTCATCATCGGGCAAATGGTCGTCATCATCCAGGTCATCAATGTCCTCTTCAACAATAATATCATGCAGGTTATTTTCGTCGTCGGCCATATCATCAAAGTTTTCATCTTCATCATCATCCCAATCATCCTCTGAGTTATCGTCGCCACCGGGTGAATATTCGGT
>Ga0206973_1209_pt1 | contig 10272 bp, 9 predicted proteins | sample Alteio_BWOrgHeat_83_FD_152927 | JGI IMG/M metagenome (GOLD analysis project Ga0206973, IMG submission 152927) | Enriched cells from forest soil in Barre Woods Harvard Forest LTER site, Petersham, Massachusetts, United States -... | ecosystem: Environmental > Terrestrial > Soil > Temperate forest > O...
TGGTGGTGGATTCGAAAGCGGTGATCAATGCGTTTTTGGATGCGGTGGGCGTGACGGATGAGGCGGCACGGGGAGAGTTGATGAAGGTGCATGCGAAGAATGTGCGCTCGCGGATTGATGATTTGGCGAGCAAAGCGTATTGGAATCAGTTTGAGACAGCGCCGGAGTTTGTGGTTTTGTTTTTACCTGGCGAGTCGTTTTTGTATGGGGCATGTGAGAGTGATGCGGATTTGATTCAGTATGCGATTTCACAGCGGGTGCTGCTGGCGACGCCGACGACGTTTATTGGATTGCTGCAGACGATTGAGCGCGGGTGGCGGCAGGAGGCGCTGTCGGAGAATGCGGAGACGATTCGGAAATTGGGAACCGAGATTTACGATCGGCTGGCGACGCTGGCGGATGGAATGGTGAAGCTGGGGCGGTCGCTCGATGGCGCGGTAGAGAATTATAACAAGACAGTGGCGACGCTGGATACGCGGGTGCTGGTAAGTGCGCGCAAGATGGCGGAACTGGGGGCGCGGAGTGACAAGGAGATGGGAGACGTTGGACCGGTGGATAAGCGGGCGCGGGAATTGGGTGCGGTGCTGCATCCGGATAAGTCTCCGATGTTGGGGGAGTGAGGGATGGGATTTTTGGAACAGTTTATTCCGCCGGCGAGCAAGGATGCGTTTGCGCACAAGGTGATGGCGGCGCTGAAGAAGCGGAAGGTGAAGGGGCCGTTTGTATATGATCGTGGAGAATTTTCGTTGACGGCGAAGGGGAGTGGGAATGTTTTGTATTTGGGAAATGCGTATGCGGAGTATTGCGCGGCGCCGTTTGCGAAACGGGCGAAGGTGATACGGTTGTATGCGGAGATGGGATCGGGCGGATCGAACACGTTGCCGGGTGCGCTTCGGGCGGAAGCGACGCGGGCGAAGTTGTTGCCGCGGGTGAGGGAGAGGTTTTATGGGGAGTCGCTGGCGTTGACGTTTAAGTTGAAGGGGTTGCCGGCGCCGGAGATTCCGTCGCTGGCGTTGAATGACGATCTAGTGGTGAATTTGATTTACGATTCGCCGCAGAGCGTGAGCATGGTGGATGCAAAGACGCTCTCGACATGGGGGATGGGGTTTGCGGAAGCGATGGAACTGGCGCGGGGAAATTTGTGGAAGATCAGCAATGAAAATTTTGCGGAGATTGTGCCGGGGCTATTCATGGGGGTGTGGAAGGATTCGCATGCGGCGTCGCGGATGTTTTTGCATGATCTGATCTGGCAGTTGAAGGTGAAGGGACGGCATGTGGTGATGGTGCCGAACCGGGATACGCTTCTGGTGGCGGGTGATGAGGATGGGGAGGCGCTGCTGCGAATGGCAGGGCTTGTGCAGAAGGCGATTGAGGAGCCGCGGTTTATGACGGGGAGCGCATTTCGGTTGAATGAGACGCGGTGGGAGTTGTTTTTGCCGGAGACGGATTCGGTTGCATATGCGGCGCTCAAGGCGATGCACACGCAGTCACTGGGGCAGATATATGCGGGGCAGAAGCATTTTTTGGAAGCGGTGGCGGCAAAGGCGGGGATGACGAATCCCGCGTTTGTGTCGACATTTAGTGGGATGGCATCGCAGGAGGGGTTGGTGACGTCGTATGCCATTTGGCCACAAGGGGCGGAAGGATTGCTGCCGGATGCGGAGAAATATGGAATGGCGGGACAGGCGGAGGGGAAACCGGTGCTGCATGGATTTGTGGATGCGGCGGCGGCCCGGGCGGCGTGGGGAGAGCTCTTTGAGAAGACGGAGCTTTATCCGGTGCGGTGGAAGGTGAAGGGGTTTCCGACGGCAGAGCAGATTGCGGCGCTTGGGCCGACGGTGACGCCGGGCGGGTGAGCGGGCTTATTTTGCTGACATTTGGCGTGATTTGGCGTAGTATTTCCCGGCTCGAGGGTACTTTTTTTCTTTGGAGTAACGGGTCATGGATCGCACGCTGATTATTTTGAAGCCGGATTCTTTGCAGCGCGGGTTGGTGGGGAAAATTTTGACGCGGTTTGAGGAGAAGGGGTTGCAGATTGTGGGGATGAAGCTGCTGACGATTACGCAGGACCTGGCGGCCAAGCATTATGCGCCGCACAAGGGGAAGCCGTTTTACGAGGGGCTGGTGAAATTCATGACGTCGTCGCCGGTGGTGGTACTGGCACTGCAGGGGAAGGGTGTGATTGAGGTGTCGCGGAAGATGATGGGTGCGACGTTTGGTTTTAAGGCGGAGCCGGGGACGATTCGAGGGGATTATGGGGTGTCGTCATCCTTTAATTTGATACATGGGTCGGATTCGCCGGAGGCAGCGGCGGCGGAGTTAGCGCTGTGGTTCAAGCCGGAAGAACTGCTGAGTTACGAATTGGCAGGGAGGGTGTGGACGTATGATTATTCGAAAGGCTTACCGGAGTAATTGCCCGCCTCTTGCCGGATGAAAATCGAAAAGCCCGCGAATCTTGTTCGCGGGCTTTTTCTTGGGCTGATGATTATTTTTTCTTCTTCTTTTTAGCCGGGGGTTTTTTCTCGGCTTTTTTTTCTGCTTTTTTCTCGGGTTTCTTTTTAGGTGGAGATTTCTTGGGGGGAGATTTTTTCTCGGGGGCTGGATCGGTCGGGGTGTAATTGAGATTTTGCTCGCGTTTCATGGCTTCTTCGGCGCGTTTTTCGGTGGCGGGAACGCCGAGGATTTCGCGGATTTCATGATAGGCTTCGGCGGGGGTCATCACGGGGAAGCCTTCCTCGCGGAAGATGGCCATGGTGAGGACGCGGGATTCGAAGGTGAACTGGTGGCCCTCCTCGCAGTCGGCCTGCTCGACGACGATCTTGTCGATCATCGCGGCGACGGAGGAAAGCATAAAGGGGTCTTCCTTCTTGATCATGGCGAGGGCACCGGCCAGCGGGGGCATGGCGAGGTTGAGAAAATCACGCACGTCTTTGGCGTCACCCTCGAGAGTTGCCCAGTGAATTTCGACGGGGATGGCATTGCCGATGGTGGCTTCGAGGGATTTGGAGAAGCGGGCGAGGGCGGCTTCTGCCTGGACGCGGGTGTCGACCATTTCCTGATCTTTGGCGGCCAGGGCGGCGAGCTCTTGGAGGTCTTGCTGATCGGAAGCGGGAGGAGGTTCGGGGATGATGTCCGGCATGTTGGCGACGATGGCGGGAAGAGCTTTTTCGAGATCCTTGATGGTGAGGTAGCCGTCGTAGCCTTCGTGGAGGTAGAGACGGACGGCGATGGTGGTTTGATCGCCGCGGACGGATTTTTTCTCGGCGGTGGGGGTGTGTTCGAGGTAGATCCATTTGATGCGCTGGGGGAATTGTTGTTTGAAGTTGGGATTTTTTTCAGCAAGGTTGGAGATGGCGTAGTAGATGAAGTCGATGCCGACCTCGCGGAGCTGGGTGAGGGCGAAAGCGTTTCGGTCTTCGGGCATGCAGGTGAAGCCGTCCCAGTCGAAGGCGTATTTGATTTCGGTGCCGAAGAGATCGAACAGGGATTTTTCCCAGGTTTTGGCGTAGCGTTCGAGCTCGGCGATCATGGGGCGGGTGCGAAGTTTTAGTTTTCTGCTGATGATTTCGGCGATGTCGGATTCGTAGAAGCAGCCTGCTTCGGCGTTGTCTGGGGAGATGTACATCCAGAGTTCATTCTGATTGAACTCAACGGATTTCATGCCGGCACTGGGAACGGTCATGAGGCGGATGGTGCTGCAGGCTTCGGCGATGACCTGGCGATTGTCAGAACTGATGAGCAGGGCGAGTGCGCCGCAGATGCGGTTGAGACCCCAGAGCCAGAGGCCTTTGGCGTCGTCAGTATCGGATTCGAAATGATCCCATTCAATTTGGAGGGTGACGGTTTGGCCGAGAAGTTTGGAGATGCGGCGAGTGAGAACGGGCTCGACGAATTCGCGGTAGTCCTTGACAGTTTTGGCAGAGTCCGAAGTGGGTTGGTAGGAGGGGCCTTTTTTTGTTTCGCCTGGGGGAGCGGATTCTTCCATGCCCGCGGCGACACCGGTGAGGAGGCGACCGAGATCCTGACCGTCGTAGTAGCCTTGGTTGCCGGAGTCGTCTTGTTTGAGGGAGAGGCGATAAATAATTCGTGCGCCTTCGGAGAAGATGACGCGGTCACGAGGATCGCCGAGGCCTTCGAGGCGGATGGCTTTGACGCGGCCTTCGAGGGGGACCTTGGTGTTGGCTTCGGTGACGGAGTAGGTGAAATTTCGCAGGACGTTGCTGTCGAGGGTATCGAGGAGCCGGTGATTGGCGGCTTCGTCTTCGCCGCGGAGGAGGTTGGGCAGATCGATGTCGAGGAGGATATTGAGATCGTGGCGTTGTTCGAGTTCCTTTTGGATTTCGGCGATGCGTTTTTCGATTTTTTCGAGGTCAGCGGGAGCGACGGGAGGCATGGAAGGTTTGGTGGGATTTCCCATCGCTTCGCCAATGCCGCCGAGCGCGGCGCCGAGGGCTTCGCCGATGCCCTCCATGGCTGCGCCCATTGCGGCTCCCATTTGCTCGACGATTTGGCCCATGCTGCCGCCCATGAGTTTGGCCATCATTTTTTCCATGTCGAGCTTCCACGCGCCGTCTTCGAAGACGGGGGCGAGGGGCATGGTCATGGCGCTTCCGGTGGCGGAGTCGGTGATTGTCACGGGAACGTAGACTTGTCCGGCTTCGATGGTGGGATCGGCGATGACGTATTTGGCAGTGGCGAGTTCGGCGGGCATTTCGAAGCTGCCGGCGGCGAGGGTGGCCTTGGTGAGGCAAGCCTTGGCCTTGGCCTCGTTGGGGGAGTCGATGGTGTGTTTGAGGAATTCGCGCACGATGTCGAGAGCGCCGTTGGGAATCTTTTCGTCGGCTGGTCCGATGGGCATGAGCAAACTCCTGAGGAAAGGGTTACGGGCAACTTTGCCATAATATCCCCATTGCGGGAAAGCACACCACAAAAATGAAGGAGTATTTTTAAGGCGCGGCGCCTGGGCTTGTTCCGCGGAGCTTGTCCTGCTGTAATACGGGGATGATTCTGAAAAACATAACGTCGATTGAGAAGCAAACGGTTACGATGCAAGGCGCGGAGAAGGTGCAGATGCAGCTTCTGTGCGGACCGGCGGATGGGTGCCCGACTTTTGCGATGCGGAAGTTTATCGTGGCGCCTGGCGGATGCACGCCGAAGCATCAGCATGATTATGAACATGAGGTGTTGATCCTGTCGGGCGAAGGCGTTGTGTTTGGCAATGAGAAAGAGCAGCCAATAAAGCCGGGCGATGTGCTGTATGTGCCGGCGAACGAGTTGCATCAGTTTCGAAATACGGCGGGGATACCGCTGCAGTTTATATGTCTGGTGCCGGCGTTTGTGCATCAGCCGGGCGCGCCGCAGCCGGTGGCGGTGAATTGTGCGTGCGACCCTGCTCCGACGAAATAATCTCACCTGTATAAAATGATTGCCTCTTCATGACGCCATCTGAAATTACTGATCGTCTTCAGTCTGAGTTACCGCTGACGCGCGCGATGGGGATGTCGGTGGTGTCGTGGGATGGGGCAGTGGTGACGCTTGTCGCTCCGCTGCAGCCGAATCTGAATCATGCGGATACGGCATTTGGAGGGTCGATTTCGTGCATGGGGATTCTGGCAGGGTATGCACTGGTGTACTTGTTGTTTCAAGAGCGGGGCATTTCCACGCGGGTGGTGATTCAGAAATCGACGACGGATTATCTTCGGCCGATTGACACGGAGATCACCTCGACAGCGTCGCTGCCGAATCCCGCGGCGATTGAGGAATTTCTGGAGATGCTCAAGCAAAAGCGGCGGGCGCGGCTGACGCTGAATTCACAGGTGCTTTCCGGTAAGACGCTGGCGGCGACACATACGGGCATTTACGTGGCGCTTTTGTACTGAATTCTTCATTCGACCGGTCTGATTTTAGCGCCTAAGGTAAGGGGTGGAGCAGTATGATGACCACGATGGAAACGACTCATTCCGATGTGCCGCTTTTGCCGGATTCAGATGCCGGCCTGCTTGCAGCCACGCCGCCGGAGATCCCGCAGACCTTGACGGTGGCGGATCATCTATTGACGGTGTTTGTGGAATCGGGGCCGTTGTTTGAGTCGCTGCTGGCGGATATTCGGAATGCGAAGCGGCGTATCTGGATTGAAGTTTACATTTTTTATAACGATGCGGGTCCGACACGGATTGCGGAGGCGCTTAAGGAGAAGGCGCGGGAGGGCGTGGATGTGCGGGTGCTTTATGATGCGCTCGGAAGCGTCTCGACGCCGGCGACATTTTTCTCGTCGCTTTCTGCGGCCGGGGTGAAAGTGCATGCGTATCACTCGTTTTGGGAAGTGGTCCGGCGGGTTAATCCATTTACGATGCTCAATCGCCGCAACCATCGCAAGCTGATCGTAATTGATGAAGCGATTGGCTACTTCGGGGGGATGAATTTGATTGATAATGTGGAGACGGTGCGCGAGCAGAAGGCGGAGTATCGGCCGACGTCTTCGGGGTGGCGGGACGTGCATTTGCGGATCGAGGGGCCGCAGCAATCGGATTTGGCGGAGTCGTACATCCGCTCGTGGGCACGGGCACATGGTGAGAAGATTTGCAAGCGGCCTAGGGCTTATCGGCGGGCAACTTTTCACCACAAGGGGGCATTCCCTTCGGCGGCGGCGCAGGAGGAATCGATTCATTTTTTTGATTCGGGACCGGGCAATCGGTATTCGCATGCGGGGCGGATTTTTTCATCGTTGATTCGGCATGCCCGTGACAGCATTACGATTTCGATGGCTTATTTTCTGCCGGTGGGGTCGGTGGCGCGGGCTCTTTTGCGCGCGCGGCGGCATGGTGTGCGGATTCGCATTATTGTTCCCGGGAAGTCGGATGTGAAACTGGTGCAGCGGGCGGCGAATTATCTCTACAACAAATTGCTCAAGCGCGGTTTTCGGATTTACGAGCGGCAACATCGAATGCTGCACTCCAAGGCGATGGTGGTGGACGGCCTGCACAGCGTGGTGGGGTCGTGCAATCTTGATCCGCGGTCGCTCTATACGAATTTGGAATTTCTGGCGGTGATTCGGTCGCATGCGTTTGCGGATGTGATTCAGAAAATTTGCCGGTATGAGATTTCGGAGTCGGAGCGAATCACGCTGGCGGAGACGGAAAAGACGCCGCGATTTCAGCGTTTTATCAACTATCTTGCATGGTCGCTGCGGTGGTGGCTGTAATCGGGACATCGCGGTGTTTTCTCTTGCTCATGCACGCGCTTCATCGCTACCATAGGCGTGTCGCAATCGCATGTCTGGCAGGGCGTGGACTGCGTTTTCCATTCCTCCAATCGCAAGGTTTATAAGATGAGCAATGAATCGTCGTCTCCCTCTCGTAGCCTCAAGCCGCTCTATTTCATTGCGGCGGCACTTTTTGCCAATGCGGGCGTGATGCTGTTCTCGCATTTTTCCAGCGGCACGCCGGATATTCTGCTGGACCGTGCGGCGTTCGCGCAGGCGCTTCCGGCAGGAAATGCACCGCAGCTTCTGGGGGCGCGCGGCATTTACATGATGCCCGCACAGTTGGGGCCGGCGACATTCGGCCTGTACCTGATGGATGTAGATGCGGGAACGATCTGCGTTTATCGGGCGAATCCGGAGATATCGCGGTTTCGCCTCATGGCGGCACGATCATTCCGCAATGATCGGTTCCTCGAAGATTACAATAATGAAACACCCACGCCGCGCGATGTACAGAGGCTCATCGACAACCAGCGGCAGCGTCAGGCGATCGAGAATCGCACGAATCAATCGACCGTGGATCAAACGCCCAAGCCGGACGATAACGCCCCCGACACCGCTCCCGCCAAATAAATATCAGCGCGATTACTTTGCTGCGGCTTCGGAAATGATTTTGATCTGGGCGAGGCCTTTTTCAAAATCACCGCCGACCATCTTGTCCATGTTCATGAAGAGGCAGAAAGCTTTGGCGATGAAGCTATGCTTGCCGGTCATGGTCCAGGTCATGACGGTTTGATTGTTTGCGTTGGGTTTGAAGGTGAATTCGGTGACGGATTTGCCGGGGAAGGGGCGGATGAATTCGAGATTGAGCCGGACGAGGTCGCTGGGATGACTGTCGGTGATGGTCATGCGGCCTTCGCCGATTTTTTTGTTGCCTGACCAGGTGAAGATGGCGCCGACGCCGGCGGGAGCGCCTTCGAAGGAGTTGCGCGCTGCGGGATCGAGCTTCGCCCAGGGGGACCATGCCTCCCATTTATGGAAGTCGTTGATTTGCGCAAAGACAACGGCCTGCGATGCGGCGATGGCCGCAGAACGTGTGACGCGAAATTCGTTGGGCAATAATTCAACAATCACGAGGAAAATCAGAATGACGCTCGCTACGCCAATTAAGATTGGAATAATCATGCGTGATTTCTCCGTTAAGGCTCGCGGGGACTGTATCGACATTTGGCCGATACGCGCCGGTCCGCATTGTATCGTCGAATGGAGATTATCTAGCGAATCGGAAATGAGTATGTATAATTCGCCCAAACCGGGTTGTGCTTATCGCTAACGGGAGGCGTTATGTCGACACCAGAAACCAAAGCACCGGGCGGGACAGGGGAGAAGTCGAGTCCACCTTCCGAATCAACCAAAGCACCGACAGCAAGCGAAGCACCCAAAGCGCCCGCGCCGGTAGTGACCGCAAAAAAGAAGTCCGGTGGCGGGAAGGGGTTGAAGATCGCCATCCTCATCGTCGTCGTGATTGTCGCTGCGATTTTTGGCGGCCCGTGGATTGAGCGGACGCTGCGAACCGTGTCGACGGATGATGCTTATGTGAACGGGCATGTGACGTTTGTCGCGCCGCGCGTCGGCGGACAGGTGCTGCGGGTGCTGGTGGATGACAACAATCGCGTCCACAAGGGCGACCTTCTGATGGAGCTCGACCCCGCTCCGATCCAGGCTCAAGTCAACATCGCTCAGGCCGGCGTTGATGCCGCCCAGTCCGATCTGGTCACCGCCAGGGCTCAGATCCGCAGTTCCGAGGGTCAGGTCCGCAGCGCCCGCTTCGCTCTCGAACACGCCATTGAAGATGTCGACAATCAGGTCGCTCTCCTGCATTCCAAGGTCGCAACGCTCAATTCCAAAAACGCCATCCTTGAGAAAGCCCGGGATGATTACAACCGCGTCCTTCCGCTGGTCAGCGCCACGGGTGTTACTCCTCAGGAAATCGGCCAATACAAAGAATCCGTCCTCGTCGCCCAGGCCGAAGTCGATGAAGCCCTCCAATCCATCTTCCAGATCCGCGTCTCCCTCGGCCTACCCGCCAAACCCGATAAGTACGAAAAACCCGAAGACCTCACCGCCGTCCCCGACGATCTCGACCAGAACTTTTCCGCCGTCCGCGAGGCCCAATACAAAATCATCGAAGACGCTTCGCAGATCGGCGTGGTCATGTCTTCCTTCAACCTGACCCCCAAGCAGATGATCGCCGAGTTCTACTCGCGCGATCCCGAAGGAAATCTCGACCGCATCTATGCCAAGCTCGTCGAAAGCGCCCCCGCCGTAAAACAAGCCGAAGCCAAGGTCTCCCAGGCGCAGCGAAATCTCGAGCAAGCGCAGCTCAACCTCAGTTACTGCAAGGTCTACGCCGAAATCGACGGCGTCATCAACCGCCGCGAAGTAAACCCCGGCAACAACGTCATCCCCGGCCAAAGCGTGATGGCCATCCGCTCCCTCACCGACATCTGGATCGACGCCAACTTCAAGGAAACCCAGCTCGCCAGCCTCCGCATCGGCCAACCCGTCGACATCGACGTTGACGCCTACGGCAGCAAACAGCAATTCAAAGGCCGCATCTCCGGCTTCACCATCGGCACCGGCTCCACGCTCGCGCTACTACCCGCCGAAAATGCGACCGGCAATTTCGTGAAGGTCGTGCAGCGGCTGCCCGTGCGAATCGATCTGATTGATTACGATCCCGACAAAGCCCCCCTGTTCATCGGCCTGTCCGTGACGCCTTATGTCAATATCAAAGAACAGCCCGCCGGACCAAACGCCGGCAAAATCCTTCAGCCCTATGCCCCAACCACCACTCAACCAGCAATCGCCCCAACGACAACTCCCTAAACCAAGTTCGAATTCCGGCTTACCAATTACAAATGTGCATGCATGACCGCCGCCCCCGCAATGCAAATTCCCGCACTCGCTGATCGCCCCCGCGCGATCAACCCTTGGCTAATCGCCGCGGCAGTGGTGATTCCGACCTTCATGGAAGTGCTCGACACGACGATCGCCAACGTCGCCCTCCG
>Ga0206973_1210_pt1 | contig 10256 bp, 8 predicted proteins | sample Alteio_BWOrgHeat_83_FD_152927 | JGI IMG/M metagenome (GOLD analysis project Ga0206973, IMG submission 152927) | Enriched cells from forest soil in Barre Woods Harvard Forest LTER site, Petersham, Massachusetts, United States -... | ecosystem: Environmental > Terrestrial > Soil > Temperate forest > O...
TTACACTAAACACCCGCTAATTCCAGGCTTTTCTTTTTCAGCTTTCTTATTTCAACATCTTCTATTACCGGTTCAGGTGAAAGAATTAATGATGTATTATTTTCTTTCCACCATGTATTATTTTTTAACTCTGAAAAAGGCAATACTCCAACCAAATATTTACGTTCAGCTTCTGCATGCCATTCTTCAATCCACTCAAATTTTTCTTTTGGAATGTATTGCCAGTCATCAAAACTTACATAGGTCTTTATATAAAAGTTGCTGCTTAACTCGGGCACTATATGATGATACAACTTCTTGTATTCATAACGATAATCATAACGCAATGCAGATATATCACTCAACACAGCAGAAGCTGTCGGAAAGCTTCCTGCACCCTTGCCGTAAAAGAATTGTTTATCTGCAAATGAGCTTTCAATAACAACACCATTATATTCATTCTTCACAAACGATAAATGATCATCATGCTTAACAAACTGCGGCAATACAAATGCAGCTATTTCTCCGTTCAACAATTTCTTTGCCTGTGCTACAAGTTTGATGTCATAATGTTTTTCTTTAGCTACCAATGCATCACTTAACTGTATATTTTGGATGCCGTTGAAAAGAATGTTATCAGGATATTCAACAATGCCATAAGCATGTGCAAGCAGGATGGTCCATTTGTTCACGGCGTCCCTGCCATCAACATCCAGTGAAGGATCGCTTTCTGCAAAACCCAGTTGCTGCGCCAATAACAAAGCATCTTTGAAGCTTAAGCTTTCTTCAAACATTTTTGTAAGAATAAAATTGGTTGAACCGTTTACTATGGCTTTTAATGAATGCAGCAAATCATTATCATAATATTCTTCCAGATTTCTTATTACTGGAATGGATGCGCAGGCAGCCGCTTCACATAAGAATGACCTGCCGGTTTTCTTTTGCAGCTCTAATAGTTTTGGTAAATGCTCCGCGATCATTTTTTTACTGGCACTTACTGCATGTTTGCCATTCAATAATGCGGTTGATACAATTTCAAAAGCAGGTTCGCTTTCGTTTATCACTTCAACTATAACATTTATTTCTTTATCGTTGAGCAATTCATTTTTATCTGTTGTGAATAATTCTTCAGGCGCATTTCTTTTCTTGCCCGCGTGTTTTATACAAACTTTTTTAATGGTTGCATTTAATGATGATGTTTGTTGCAGCGCTTTGTATAAACCTTCGCCAACAACGCCAAACCCAAATAAACCTATCACCAGTTTCTTATGATAATTCCCGCTGTTATTTACTGCCTTGCCCATGTTTAGTTATTAATTACTGATTATCAATTATTAATTCATTTTACTGTCACCAATAAATTTTCTTGAATTGTATTATATAAAAATGTTTTTATCGTTTCTTCTATTTGTTCATACTCCAATAAAAACCCGTCATGCCCGTATGGTGAATGAATAGCGCGATATTCTGCATGCGGAATATGCGCTGCTAAAAATTCCTGTTCAGAAGGGGGAAATAAGAGATCGCTTGAAATAGCTATCACCAATGCTTTTGCACGAATTTGCTCCAATGCTTTTACTGCGTTTTCTCTGCCACGGCCTACATTATGGTTATCCATTCCTTTGCTCAAAAAATAATAACTGAATGCATTAAAGCGCTTCGCTAATTTTTCACCCTGGTATTGTTGGTAAGATTCTGAACCACGCTCTGCGCTGTTTAGATTATCAGAGGTTATCTTTTGTGTGAGTTTATAGGTATCATAACTTCTATATGAAAGCAACGCGATTGAACGCGCAGTTTTCATTCCTTCCAAACCTGCATCAACATGTTGCTCTTTCCATGTTGCATCGTTCTCAATTGCGAAACGTTGCGATGCATTGAACGCAACGCCCCATGCTGAATGAAATGCATTGGTTGCAATGGGAAAAATATATTCAAACAATTTAGGTTCTTCAATTGCCCATTCTAATAATTGCTGCCCGCCCATACTGCCGCCAATGCCAATATGAATTTTTTCTATGCCTAAATAATTTTTTAAATGCTGGTAAGCACGAACCATATCACGCGTGGTGAACCATGGAAAATTATGATACCATGAATTGTTTGTTTTGGGATTAAAATCAAAAGGAGAGAGGCTGCCATAACAACTGCCCGGCATATTCACACAAACTATAAAATATTTTTTTGGGTCGAAGAATTTATCGTTGCCCACTAATCCGCCCCACCATTCTGCGGGATCGCTATTGGCAGTTAATGCATGAAATATCCATACTACATTATCTTTTGCCGCATTCAGTTTTCCGTGCGTGGTATAGGCAAGATGAAGCCTGTTTAATACAGCACCGCTTTCCAGTTTGAAGGCCTTGTTATATGTAAATGTTTTCGACATATCTTTTAGTTTCAATTGTTTCAGTGTTTCAAAGTTTCATTGTTGGATGTTTGTTTTAGAAGAACATTGAAACAATGAAACATTCAAACTTTGAAACCTAAATAGTGAGTGACACAATCCCACATGTGCGGGACTGGTCAACACACAAAAATTACTACGCAAACGATTTTGCAAATACAGCTTCGAAAGCCTGTTCGAAATCTGCTTTAATATCATCAATATGTTCAATACCGGCGCTGATGCGGACAAGGTTCGGCAGTACACCGGATGCTTCTCTTTCTTCATCACTCAATTGCTCATGCGTGGTAGATGCAGGATGAATAGCCAATGTTTTTGCATCGCCCACATTTGCCAGATGGCTGATGAGCTTTAATGAATCAATAAACTTGCGGCCATTTTCTAATCCGCCTTTTATACCAAACTGCAACACGCCGCCTGCACCATTCGGTAAATATTTTTTCGCAAGCTCATTATATGGGCTGCTTTTTAAACCAGGATACCAAACAAATTCTACCTGTGGATGTTGTTCAAGCCACTGAGCAAGTTCCAGTGCGTTATCAACGGCGCGCTGGACACGCAGGCTTAATGTTTCCAAACCTTGCAGGAACAAGAATGAATTGAACGGGCTTAATGCCGGGCCAAAATCTCTTAAACCTTCAACACGTGCACGGATTGCAAATGCAATGTTTGGTAAGCCTAATGGGTTATTATAACCAAACACATCCCAGAATTTTAATCCATGATAACCTTCACTCGGTTCAGTAAATTGCGGAAACTTTCCGTTGCCCCAATTGTAATTACCACCATCAATAATTAATCCGCCGATGCTTGTTCCGTGGCCGCCGATCCATTTGGTTGCAGATTCAACAACAACATTTGCACCCCATTCAATAGGCTTAACCAAATAACCACCGGCTCCAAAAGTGTTATCAACAACTAATGGTATATCATATTCTTTTGCCAGCGCAGCAAACTTTTCAAAGTCGGGAATATTCAAACGTGGATTGCCTATTGTTTCCAAATAAATAGCTTTGGTATTTTTATCAATGTGTTTTACAAAGCTCTCAACATCGTCGCCATCGGCAAAGCGGGCTTCAATACCTAACCTTTTAAATGCAACTTTAAACTGGTTATAAGTGCCGCCATATAAATAAGTAGTAGAAACAAAATTATCCCCGGCCTGCAAAATATTATTCAATGCAAGAAATTGTGAAGCCTGGCCTGAACCCACTGCCAATGCAGCAACTCCGCCTTCCAGTGCAGCTATGCGTTGTTCCAGCACATCGGTTGTTGGGTTCATGATGCGCGTATAAATATTTCCAAATTGTTTTAAGCCAAAAAGATTAGCGGCGTGCTCTGTATTGTCGAACTGATACGATGTGGTTTGATAAATAGGTACAGCACGTGATTTTGTTGTAGGATCTACCTGTTGACCGGCATGCAATTGCAGTGTTTCAAAACGGTAACTCATAAAGATTTTTTTGTAAGATTTGATGAATTTGAATTTGCATAGCTTATAAGCTTTGCGGTTGTTGTTTAAAATGAATTGTAGAAATAAAAACGGGATGAACCCGGTAGGGGGTATTATATAATTATGGCTTGCGCCATACAACAACAAATACAACAAGTACACATGTCAGACTGTGTGTTATTGATTTTAGTATGTTGTTGTGCGTATAACATATTTGAGGTAATGCTTGGCAAATGTAGCTGAGATTTTTATTTGACAATTAAAAAAAATTTAATTCATTGTTAAGTTCAGTTGGCTCATTAGCTCTGTGCATATTTTTTTCGCACTGAGAAAACAGAGTTCACAGAGGGTTTTTAAAAACTCGCAGGCATATAAAATAAAAAAGCTCTTCCGATAAATCAGAAGAGCTTTAAATATGATAGAAAATAGTATGAACATTTAATCTGATTTATCTCTCCCCGACATTTGTCAGGATGTAGTTGGCACCTGTTTCCTAAACTCCGGAAGGTTGCCAAGGCCTCATTGTGCCATTCCCTCTGACTTTCCTTGTAAGTGATGTAAAGAACCAGCGCAGAAGTTTGATGGCTTCCGGGTGTTGGTCAAATTTAATTTGTTATAAAAGCATTGGAAAAACTTATTGTCAAATAGCATGAATATGTAATGTTTCTGCAGTATAAAACATATAAGACAATTGCTACCTGCAAGCTCATTTGGTCGGTACTTGGTCGGTACTTGGTCGGTAGTTGGTCGGTACTTGGTCGGTCCATAGTACCGAACAACTACTGTAGAAACAGCGGCTATGTTCGGGGGAAATATATATCATGGCTATACAGAAAATTGAATTGTTTTAGCCAATGCCGCTGCAAAGCTGTGGTTCTGTATAAAAAATGGAATGGTACAGCTCTACAAAGTTTACCATTACTGCTGCCCGTACACTATTGCTTAGCTTTAGAAATTCCTTTACAATCTTTACAATCGGTCATACACAGTTTTAGATTAAATTTGCCCCGAACTTTTTTGCATGAAAAAAACGCACGTTATAGCATTGGTGCTTATTGCTGCTGCAATTGCAACGCTTATCAGTTTTATGGGTGATGTTACTACCTATGAAACCATTGCGTCTGCAAAGCAAAAGCCGGGCAAGTTTGTAAACCTGATAGCGAAGATGGATAAGAACCAGCCAATGAGCTATGATCCCGTTAAAGATCCGAACTACCTTACATTTACTGCTGTTGATACATTGGGTAATTCCATCGAGGTGGTTTATCATAATGCAAAGCCTACCGATATGGAAAAAAGTGAGCGGCTTGTGTTGCAGGGCAAAGTAGAAGATGGCAAATTCGACTGCAAAAATATCCTGCTCAAATGTCCTTCAAAATATAAAGACGATGCGAATGCCAACGCAAAGAATGTAAGCGCATCAATTAAATAATAATGAAGTATAACGGTGAACACCTTTTCTGGGGCGAATTGGGTCATTTTTTTTGCGGTACTTTCTTTTGTGGCATCGTTGGTTGCAACCATTGCTTTCTTCAAATCTTCCCGCAGCAAATTATTAAACGAACAAAACGGCTGGGCAAAGCTGGCGCGCGGTGCATTTGTTATTGAAACCATTTGCGTTTTTGGCGTTTTTATCACGTTGTATTATATCATCTCCAGTCATTACCATGAATATTATTATGCATGGAATCACTCTTCACGCAGCCTTGAAAAGAAATATTTATTCGCCAGTTTCTGGGAAGGCCAGGAAGGAAGCTTCATGCTCTGGAATATCTGGCATTGCGTGCTGGGCTGGATCGTAATATGGCGCAGCAAAAAATGGCAGGCGCCGGTTATGGCAGTCATAAGCCTTGCGCAGGTTTGCATTTCTACCATGTTGCTGGGTATTTATTTTTTTGGATGGAAAATGGGCAGCAACCCGTTTGCTTTATTAAGAAACGAGCTGAATGCACCAATGCTTTTCACCAATCCTGATTACTTACAATTCCCGAAAATATTTGAAGGCAATGATCTGAACTCTGCCTTGCAGAATTACTGGATGGTGATACATCCGCCGATTTTGTTTTTAGGATTTGCCTCCACCATTGTTCCGTTTTCTTATGCTATTGCAGGATTAATGAAAAATGATCACACCTGGACAAAAGCCGCTATTCCATGGGCTGCATTTTCAGGCGCTGTTTTAGGCACAGGTATCATGATGGGCGCTGCATGGGCTTACGAAAGTTTGAACTTCGGCGGTTACTGGGCATGGGACCCTGTAGAGAATGCGTCGCTGGTTCCGTGGATTGTAATGATCGCAGGATTGCATACCAATCTCGTATATAAAAGCAGCGGCTATTCATTAAAGAGTACCTATCTTTTTTACATACTTTCTTTTTCATTGGTTTTATATTCTACCTTCTTAACGCGTAGCGGAATTTTGGGCGATACATCCGTGCATGCATTTACTGAACAGGATATGACGGTTCAACTGGTTGGGTTTGTTTTGTTATTTTTTATACCGGCAATGGTGTTGTATTTCTATCGCAGCAAATCAATTCCATCCATAAAAAAAGAAGAAAGCAGTTACAGCCGCGAGTTCTGGATGTTCATCGGCGCATTGGTATTGTTTTTATCAGCTCTCATCATCACCGCAAAAACATCTATACCTGTTTACAATAAAATCTTCGGAACAAACATAGCCATGCCCGAAGACACAATGTTTTCATATAATCAGATTCAAATATTTATTGCAATAATATTGGGTGTGCTTACTGCAGTAACGCAATACTTTAAATATAAGAACACCGATAAAAAAGTATTTTATAAAAAGATAGCCATACCGGCAGGCATTGCGCTTGTAATAAGTCTTTGCATAAGTTTGATCGGCAATATTAATTACACCGAAAAAGGTGCAGGCTTTATGATCGCTATTCATGTAGCGATGTTTGCAGCAGTATTTGCGTTGGTTGCAAACGCATCCTATATATGGATCGGCTTGAAAGGAAAAATGAAATCAGCAGGTGCATCCATTGCACATATTGGTTTTGCGCTGGCGCTGATTGGCATCATCATCTCATCAAGCCGCAAAACAGTATTAAGCGAGAATACAACAGGCATTGCATTGTTGCCTAAATCAAAGGATTATGACCCGCAGGAAAACATCACTTTGTTCAAAGGCATCAAAACAGACATGGGCAAATATGATGTTACTTATGCACGTGATACCATCAACAATTCAAATCATAAAAAATATTTCGAACTGAATTTTTTAAGCAAGGATGGAAAAGAGAATTTCAACATCTATCCCGATCTTATTAAAAATAATAAAGGTGCTGAAGGGCAATCTGCCAATCCTGACAATAAACATTACTGGGACCGCGACATATTTGTATATGTATCTGCTGCGCAGGATGGAACGCAGGATGATACAAGCCAGTTTAAGCCGGTTGATATGAAGCCCGGCGATTCTGCATTTTATTCAAACGGCATTATTATAATGAATGGCGTTGTAACCAACAATGATTCACTGAATAGAAAATTATTGCCCGGCGAAAAAGGCATTGGTATTAATATGACGGTGATATCAAAAGATGGAATGCATTACAGGGCAATGCCAATCTTTGCTTTGAAAGATAATGACCTGAGAATTATTCCTGATACAGTGATCGCACAAAGCCTTATCATACGGTTTAACCGTTTGGCTGATGTAAACCAGGGGAAACTTGAACTGGGTATTAAAGAAGATAAAAGTGTACAGAATATTATTACTTTAAAAGTGTACCAGTTTCCGTTTATAAACCTGTTATGGATGGGCATAATAATTATGGTAACAGGTTTTATTATAAGCATTGTTCAGCGCGTTCGTACCGGGTTAAAAGTTGCCGCTTCTTAGGTTGTTTTAGTTAGTTGTTTTGTTTGAAAGTGGTTATGGATTATCGGTCAGACGCTTTTTAGACAATTCAATTTACATGTTATTAATCAAAGCGTCAGACCGGTAAGCAGTAATTTTTATTAACTCAAACAGCTTCTTAAATTTATAACCAATATTATTTCCATAACCTGTATATGCCTTATCAAAAAAAAATAGCAGTAATAGGTTTGGGATATGTAGGCCTGCCGCTTGCAATTGAATTTGCCAAACATTTTGCTGTTGTTGGTTTTGATATAAATGAAGGCCGTATTCAGCAATTAATAAACGGCGTTGATGACACGCATGAAGCTGATGCAATTACACTAAAAAACGTTTCAATCAATAAAGAAGTTTTTTGCAAAAACAATAAAGGGCTTTTTGTAACAAGTGATGCAAATAATATTTCATCCGCAAATATTTTTATAATTACCGTTCCTACTCCGATTGACAGGTACAATGCACCTGATTTATCTTTTTTATTCAAAGCCTCAGAAGAAGTCGGTGCCGTATTAAAGCAAGGCGATATTGTAATTTATGAATCTACAGTTTATCCCGGGTGTACTGAAGAAGAATGTGTTCCTGTGCTGGAAAAAACTTCAGGACTTACATTCAATAAAGATTTTTTTTGTTGGCTATTCTCCTGAACGCATCAATCCCGGAGATAAAATAAATACACTCACTAAAATAAAAAAAGTAACATCAGGTTCTATTGCTGCTGTTGCAGATGAAATAGATGATTTATATAAGCTGATAATTGAAGCAGGCACGCACAAAGCGCCAAGCATTAAAGTTGCTGAAGCGTCAAAGGCAATTGAAAATGCGCAGCGCGATGTGAACATTTCTTTCATGAATGAGCTGGCACTCATCTTCGACAGGATTGGTATTGATACCAGCGATGTATTGGATGCTGCTGCAACCAAATGGAATTTTCTAAAGTTCAAACCCGGGCTTGTTGGCGGCCATTGCATTAGTGTTGATCCGTATTATCTCGCGCATAAAGCAGTTGCATTGGGTTATCATCCGCAGGTGATTTTGTCAGGAAGGCAGGTAAATGATTCTATGGGCGAATTTGTTGCCAATAAAGTGGTTAAACTGATGATTGAAAAAGGCCATAAGATAAAAGCCGCGAAGGTTTTAATTATGGGAATCACATTTAAAGAAAACTGTCCTGATATACGCAATAGTAAAGTGATTGACATCGTTCATGAATTGGAGCAGTTTGGTGTTGAAGTAGATATTTATGACCCGATGGTTTCGGCTGATGAAGTGAAAAAAGAATTTGATGTTGAGCTGATAAAAAGCGTTGATGCAAATACAGGTTACGCAGCCATTATTGTTGCGGTGCCGCATTCAGAATTTTTACATTTCAACTTTAAAAAATATAAAGAAAACAATACAGTGATCTTCGATGCAAAAGCTTGCCTCGACAGAAATATAGCAGACGCGCGGTTATAAGTTGCCGGATATTTTTTATAAGTCCAGATTTCGGGAACAGAACTAATAAGCAAAAATATTAACGGTAATTCTGGATGGAATTGAACCACATTGATTACATAGAGACTTAAAAACCTTATTACCTTAGTAACCCAAACAATAATAAACTAACAAACCTTATTACCTTATCCCAAGTCACATGAAAATTGAATACAATAATCTTTACACCCATTTTATTTTAATAACGCAAAACAGAATTGCTGCCATTCCTGAAAAGAATCGCGAACGAATAGAAAAATATATTACTGGTATCGTCAATAATAACAATTCAAGATTGTACAGTATTTATGCGAATCCTGAACATGTTCATTTTCTTGTCTCGCGCAGCCCAAAACTTTCAGAAGAAATACTTGCCACTATTGTGGCGGAAAGTGCTTTAAAATTTATAAACGACAATAAATTCAGTATTGGAATATTCGCATGGCAGCAATCGGCCTCTGCATTTTCGGTTTCAAAATCGGAAGTTGATAAGGTATGCAAGTACATACTTAATCAACCTGAACATCACAAAAAATAAGTTTTGTAGAAGAATATGATAACTTTCTAAAGCATTATCAGAAAACATTGAAATGGGATATAAGGTAATAAGGTTAACTCACAGGAAACCATCAGCTTGTTACTAAGGTAATAAGGTTTGTAAAGCTTCACACTAAAACATTATATCGATTTTTGAATCATAAAAGTTATAAGTACATACAACGGATATTGTTTCTGATCCATTTACTTTTAGTACCTTCTTAATTAAATTATCAAATCCATGACTATTGAAAAGAAATAAAAGCAGTTTGTAAAGGAATAACATTTTATAAAGGTTACTTTCATTGCTTAAGCAGCATAAATTACATCCAATCCCTCTATATTTACAGAACATATGCAACCGCAAAAATTATATTCTTTCATAACACGTAGTACAATATGTATTGTATGCATTTGTTTTGCGTTGCATGTTTCCGCTCAAACTCCGCAACCTGATAAGCCTCTTGTTGGCAAAGATCATCTTGGCGTAAATGACACTGTTATTGTTCAGGCTG
>Ga0206973_1199_pt2 | contig 10181 bp, 4 predicted proteins | sample Alteio_BWOrgHeat_83_FD_152927 | JGI IMG/M metagenome (GOLD analysis project Ga0206973, IMG submission 152927) | Enriched cells from forest soil in Barre Woods Harvard Forest LTER site, Petersham, Massachusetts, United States -... | ecosystem: Environmental > Terrestrial > Soil > Temperate forest > O...
GTTCCAGGTGAGGGTGCCGATCGCGGTGCCGGTGACAGTGAGTTCGAGTGAATTGGCGGTGTTGACGAGGCCGAAGGTCTGGCGGCTAGCGGGAGCGACCAGGGCCGGGGTGCCGGAAAGCGAAGACGCGCCGATGATGGTGTAGGTGCCGGCGTTGATGTTGACGGAGTTGGATTCGACGAAAACCGTACCGCCGGAGATGGTGGCGGTGCCGGAGAGGGTGAGGCTGTCAGCGACGCCGCTGTTGACGTCGACAGTGTAGTTGCCGCTGGACCAGTTAAGGGAGGAGCCGGTCATGGCGGCGGTGGTGCCGACGGTGCCGGGGGAGAAGACTCCGCCGCTGAGAGCGATGTCGCCGGAATTACCGGTGCCGATCAAGGTGGCTCCGGAGTTGATGGCGGTGGTGCCGGCGATCGTGCCGGCGTTGGCGATGACCTGGGCGCCGGTGGTGGCGTAGCCGCCGGTGACGCCGGTGAAGTCGAGCGTTGCGCCGCTGGCGACGTTGATGGTGGCACTGGATAGGGCGTTGCTGGAGGTAGCGTTGACGACGGCGAGCGTGCCGTTGTTGACGTTGGTCGCGCCGGTGTAGGTGAGGGTTCCGGAAATGGTCTGGGTGCCGCTGCCGGTCTTGGTGAGGCCGAGCGTTTTGCTGGCGCCATCGGAGATGGTGCCGACATAAGAACCGGTGGCGTTGTTGTCGCCGACGGTGAGAGTGCTGGCGGTGCTGGTGGAGGAGTTGGTGATGACATCATTAAGGACCGTACCGGGCTGATAGAACGAATTGAGGCCGTTAATGGTCAGATTAAAGCTATTAAGATCAAGGGTTGCAGCACCGGTGTTGAAGGCTCCATCTTGAGTGATGCCGGTCAATGTCACATCACCGACGCCCGCACCGTGGGGGATGACGCCATTGGAGACGGTGCTGCTGGCGCCGACTTTGACGGTGCCGAGGCTGATGTTGGTGCCGCCGGTCCAGTTGTTGTTGAGGTTGGAGAGGGTGAGGACGCCGACCGTGCCGGCGTTACCGAGTTCGAGGTTGTGAGCGCCGGTGATCTGGCCGCTGATGGTGGCGTTGGTATTTGCGCCGCGAGCGGTGATGCGGGCGTCACCGGCGAGGGTGACCGTACCCGAGGCTACCGCATTGTTGGTGCCCAGACGAAGAGCGCCGTTGTTTCCATTGGCTTCCGGAACGCCGACGCCGGCGATCGTGAAGTTGTTGGCGAAAGTGGCTGCCACGTTGATGTACACGCCGCCGCCGCTGGCCACCGAGACCGGGCCGCTGCCGAATGCACCCGCAGCCGCCACGCGGATGCGGCCGTTGTTGATGGTCGTGCCGCCGGAGTAGGAATTGCCGGTGCCAAGCGACCAGCTACCGGTGCCATTTTTGACGAGGCTGGTTGCGCCGCTGACGCCGTCGCCGATGATGGAGGTAATGGACTGGGTGGCGAGGGAACCATCGGTGCCGGTCAGGGTGAGCGTGTGAGTGCCTGCGCCGGTCATCGTGATCACACCGCTGTAGGTGACGCCCTGGCCGCTGGCGGAGGGCGAGTCATCGAGGGTGGCCCCGTTGGGGGTGATGTTGATGGCCTGAGCGGTGGCCTGGGTGGTGTTGCCGGTCCAGCGGAGAGAGCCGCCGTTGAGAACGAGAGTGCCGGTGCCCAGGGCGGTTGCGCCGGTGCCGAGGTTGGTAACGATCAAAGTAGATCCGCCGGAGACGGTGGTGTTTCCGGTGTAGGTGTTGATGGTGGAAAGTGCGAGTGACCCGCCGCCGCTAAGGGTCAAGCCTGTGGTGCCGGTGATGGCGCCTGTGCCGCCGATCGTGTAGGCGCCAGCGGTGGTGACAGTGAGTGAGCCGGGAGCGACGCTGGAATTGAGGGTGACGGTTTTGTTGGAGGCGGTGTCGTTGAAGGTGACGTTGTCGCCGTCGAAGTAGACATCGGGATTGGAGCCGGAGGTGTTGTTGAAGTTGGCGGTGGTCTGGATATCCCAGAGCGAGGGGTTGGTGCCGTCAGTGCCGAGCCAGATGAGGTTGCCGGGATTGCCGGTGACGGTGAGCTTGACGGTGTTGGCGGTGGAGAAATCGAGTCCGAGAGTCGAGCGGCCGACAGTCAATGAGGCGAGCGAAAGATCAGCGGCAGCGTTGGTCAAGGTGCCGGCGGTCAGAATCGTGTAAGTGCCGGTGGCGAGGTTGAGCGGAGCGACGCTGACGGTGGCAGCGCCGTTGAAGAGCGCGGTGCCGGTGACATTGATGAGGTCGGAGCCTGCGCCGGTGAGGTCGAAGCGGAAATCATTTCCGGAAATATTGTTGACGGTGAGGTTGCCGGAGGTGAGGGTGCCGATGGAACCATCAGCACCGCTGGCACCGGGATGGATGGAGCCGCCGTTGAGGATGACATTGCCGAGGGTGCCGGTGCCGGCAAGGACGCTACCGGCGTTGACGGTGGTGTTGCCGCCGGTGGTGCCGGTGACGGAAACGGTACCCGAGGATACGACGGTGTCACCGGTGAAATTGCTGTTGCCTGCAAGGACAAGCGTGCCGAGGCCATTCATGGTGACGCCGGCACCGTTGATGCCGGTGCCGCCGAGAGCCGTGATGGTGGCGGTCTGACCGGTAGTCGGCATGGTGAGGTTGGTGAGGGCGACGGTGGTGGCGGAGATGGGAGCGATGGCATGGCCGTTCATGTTGAGGTTGCCACCCGCAAGGATAAGCGAGCCAACCGCGGTTGCGGTGGCGGTTGCACCCTTGGAGACATTCATGTCGCTGTTGAGATTGGCGGTGCCGCCGTTAATGGTGAAAGAGCCTTTGGCGGTCGAGGCGGTGGCATTGCTATTGGAGGCGTTGGCGAGGCTGAAAGTATTGACGTTGAGAACGCCGGTGGAAGTGGAGTTGGTACCGAGAACGAAGTTGCCGGTTGCGCCGTTGGCGGCCGAGCCGCTGGCGTCGTTGGCAATCTGGAGGCTGTTGATGGAGAAGGTACCGGTGTCGAAGGTGACACAGCCAGTGGGAGTTCCGCCGGTGGAGCCGGCGAGTTGGCCGACGATGACAGTGCCGGCCTGGACAGTGGCCTGGTGGCCGGCGAGCAAGAGAGTGCTGGCGGTACCGCTACCGGTGGCACTGGTCTGGCTGCCGATGGTGAGATTAGCGGTGGTCGTGCCACCAGCGAAACCGTCGATCACGACAGAGCCTGCAGAGGTTTGGAAGTTAATGACGCCGGTACCCTTGCCGGTACCGATGTTGAAGGTGTTTGCATTTAACGTGTTCACGCCGGTGCCGAGGCTCATGGTGCAGTTGCCGGCGTTGGAAGTGGTGGCGCTGACCGAGACGGTGCCGGTGGTGACGGTGCTGGTCCCGGCGAGTTTCATGGTACCGCCGGCCATAGCGTTGGTGCCAAAGCTGAGGCTGCCGGAGCTGGCGGTGGTCATTTTGAAGGTCGACAAGCCGGACATATCGAGGTTGTTGACAGTGCGTACGCTGCCGTCGCTGCCGGTGAGACCAAGGACAAGGTTGGCGTTCAGATCGAATTCGTTTCCGGAGATGGCCAGGACGGTGGTGGTGAGGATGGCAGAGTTGGCAAGACCAATAGTGAGGGTGCCGCTTTCGGTGAGGACGCTGCTGCCGGTGATGTTGATGTTGTTGGCGGCGGTGTTGAGTGTGGAGACGGTGACAGCGCCGACAGAGGTATTGGTGTTCAGGACGAGCGAGCCGACGGAGGTGTTGGTGGTGCCGGTGGCGGTGCCGGTGGTGCCCATGATCAGGGCGTTGGCCGCGGCGCCGAGTGTCCCGCCGGTGTTGACGGTCAAGGTGCCGCTGCTGACGGTGGTGGTGCCGGTGTAAGTGTTGGCGCCGCCGAGAGCGAGGCTACCGGTGCCGCTGTACGCGAGGCCAACGGTTCCTCCGAGGGCAAGATTGATCGTTTCGGCAGCGGCGGCGTTGTTGACGATGCCGCCGGTGAGAGTGAGCGTGTTGTTAGCGGTGGAACCGAGGATGAAGGCGCCCGCACCGGAGTTGAAGGTGAGGCCGGTGACGGAGAGGCCTGCGATATCATCGTTGTTGGAGAGGTTGCTTGAACCGTCGAAGATGAGCGAGTCGCCGCTGACGGGGACGTGAGGCGACCAGTTGCCGACGGTGGTGCTCCAGTTGCCGTCCGTGCCGCCGGTCCAGGTATCGGCGCTAGCCGCGAAAGCCTTGGGTCCGAAAAGTCCTGCGACAGGAGCAACCGCCAACATCAGGCAGGCAGCCCGCTTCAAATTCCAACGACCGAAACCTTTTTTTGCCATCAGACCGCGGGAACTATTCAGCTTCGTCACAAACATCTCCAAAAAAAGCGACTAAGGGACCATCTGCTCGACGGAAATCCACGCCAAATTTCCGCAATATCAAATCAATTGTGTGGGGGTAGAAGTAAACAAATTCTCATCCTCCGTGACGCAAGAACCTGTGGGAGGGTGCCATTCGACCCGAGGGATAGAACAACCTCCTGAGATACCGCCATTTGGTTCCCAGGCAATTGCCCAGTAGCTGAGGCTTCTTGCGCTTGACGTGAATTGTGCCTCAGGTAAACGATTTGTCAAAAGGAATCCACTCGCCCGTAAAAATGCCGGTTGAATGCATATAAGATATTAAAAATAAATGATTTATATCTGATTAGTTAGACTGGATATCCAATTATGGATGCGAATTTTGGCGTATTCTTAGAAGATGACTGCGTCTCATAAAGGTCTTAATATTCGATAAACGCCCATATATGTCGCAATCCATACAGACAAAAACCATATAGCAGCATTATTAAGTGAAATGAGCGTTATCCCCCACCCCTGAGTTATCCCGCCACGTTCGAACGGAATTTGACCTTAAATACCTGGCGGTATGCCCAAACAACCATAAAAATGGCGAACAAAGTCAGCACGATTATCGGTCCCGGCGGCAGCCGATCCAAGCCGGGTTTCATCGCAAAAAGGACCGCCATAAACAAGCTGCCAACCACGCCGCCCACGCCGACGACCAGCGACGAAGCCAGGACCCTTCCGAAACTCCGCGACATCAGGCGAGCGGTCGCGCCGGGGATAATGATCAAGGCGCTGATCATGAAAAGGCCGACCATTCTTGCACCCAGCGAGATCGCCACCGAGACCATCAGCAGGAGCAGCACGTTGATCATGCGGACAGGAACGCCGTTGATGCGGGCCATCTCCTCATCGAGCGTGGTGTAGACGAACGCCTTATACATGGAAAAGACGATGCCAAAGACACAGGCGACGAGGGCGATGAGGGCGTAGACGTCTTCGAGATTTGCCGAGGCGATGGAACCGCCGAACAAAATATCTTCAAGAGACGGCGGCGTGCCGGCGGAACCATGAAGGAACCGGCGGAAATAAAGTGCGCAAACGCCCAGGGAAACGGAGGCCACGAGAAAAATGCCGATCGCGGAATCCTCTGAAACATGTTTCCCGCGCGACACGTAACCGATGACCAGCGCGGTGATGGTGCAGAAAATTCCCGTCACGACAAACCACCCGCCCTGCGTATCCATAAACGGTAGCACCAGCCCGATGAGCAGCGCAACGCCCATCCCACCGACGCCGGCATGTGCAACGCCTTCACTGATCATCGCCATGCCACGCAAGACAAGAAAAACGCTGAGCACGGAACAGGCGGCCGCAAGCAATGGACCGGCAATCAGCGCGTATCGACAAACATGCACATACTCCATGAATTCCGACAACCCAAGCTCCTAATGAGAATGACCGTGGCCCGGCGAAAGCGCGTGATCGTGACCGCAACAGGAATCCGGCGTGTGCGGATCAATCACCGCATCCATGTCACACTGGAAAACTTTGAAGAGCACATCCTTTGATAGCCGCACGGGATGATCGTGATAATGCAAAGTGCGATTCAGGCACGCGACCTTGTCGCAGGTGGCGATGACCGAACGGAGATTGTGCGAAACCATGATGATGGTAAGGCCATATTTGGCTTTGACGGTTTCGAGCAGCGCGGCGAACGATTCCTGCGCCGCCTGATCGATGCCGGTGGTGGGCTCATCCAAAAACAAAATCCGCGGCGTCGAGACAAGGGCGCGGGCGATGAAAACACGTTGCTGCTGGCCGCCGGACAAACCACCGATGGGCTGATTGGCGAGCTTGCTCATGCCCACGGCTTCGAGCGTTTCAGCGACTTTTTCGCGGTCCGCTTTGTTGAAGCGGCCGAACAATCCTTTTTTGCCATAGAGTCCGAGTTCGACGACTTGCCGCACGGTGATGGGGAAGCTCCAGTCCAGCGTATGGCGCTGCGGAACGTAGCCGACGACATTTCCCTTGGAGCAGGCGTCTTTCGGGCTCATGCCTTCGATGGTGATGGTGCCTTTGTCGGGGGGCATGGTGCCGAGGGCCAGTTTGAGAAGAGTGCTTTTACCGCCGCCGTTGGGGCCGATGATGCCCAGCGTGGTGCCTTGTTCAACGTGAAGGGTGACGCCTTCGAGCGCGGGCCGGCCGTCGTAGGAAAAACCGACATCGCTCATGCAAACGACGTCCTTGCCTTTGTGTATGCCCAAAGCGCTGCCGGTGTCCACATGGGTGTGGGGCATGATGGGGATAAATGTTGTCGCGGGGTCGAACTTCAATTTAAAACCTTCTTGAAAGCCTCAAGATTCTGTCGCATCAAACTCACGTATGTCTGGCTTGCATCATCATACGTTTCGAGGGGCTGAAGCACACTGGTGCTCACGCCGGTCTCACGAACAATCATATCCATCGCCTTGGCGGGAAAGGCGTTTTCCGTAAAAACCACATGGATATTTTTGTCCTTGATGAGCTTGATGATGTTGAGGGTCTGGGAAATGGTGGGGCCTTCGCCGGGGATTTCTTCGACGGAGGCGACCTGGTTGAGGCCGTAACGGCGGGCGAGGTAGGCGTAAGCGGAGTGGAAACCAATGAAATCTTTTTGCTTGAACGTGCTGGCGGCGGCGGTGAAGTCGGCGTCGAGTTGATCCAATTGTTTCAGGTAAACATCCGCGCGGGTTTTGTAGCCCTCCGCATGGGCGGGATCGATTTTTATCAACGCATCGCGGATAGCGGCGGCGGCCATTCCCTGCACGCGCGGATCGAGCCAGATGTGCGGATTACCAGCGGAGACATCCTCCGCTGGTTCGCCGGCTTTTTTGTCTTTCGGATCCGTCACCGAAACTTCCTCGGTATGCAGCGGCTGAATCCCCTTCGCCGTAAGCAGATCACTCACATTGATCACCACCGCATCCGAATTCTCGCCGGTCATTTTGAGAAACCAATTATCAATGTTGAGCCCGTTGGCGACCATCAGCTTCGCGCGGCTCATCGTCACCTTGTCCTTGAGCGTGGGTTCATATTCATGCGGACTCGAACCCGGCGGCAACAGAATCACGACGTTCACATCATCCCCCCCGATCGCCCGCAGCGCATCATAGTAGGAAAAAATGGCCGTCACCGCGGTGGGCTTATCGCCGGGGTTCTGACTGGCCCCGCCGCCGCATCCACCCATAAGGAGCACCCCCATCATCGCCACCGCCCCCAGTAATACTGCCAAAATACCCTTCATTGCCGTTTCCTCGATACTCTGAGAAAGCCCCATTGATCTCGTAAACCATCCGCGCCGCTGCTTGAATCGTCCATATTATAGACGACAATCACATACAAATGCAAGTATATTGCAAAAACTAAGGAATGGCGGAATAAACCCTAACAAAAATAGAATTCGGCCCCTTCGACGCGACAATTCCATCGACCCTTCCTAAGGTGTTTCTGGAGTCTCCGCCGAAATGCACTTCGCTACGGAGTAAACCCCCAATGGCCGCACAATCGCAAGAGCGCCCTCCTCCTGAAATCCCTGGCCAGCTCCCCCTATCGGTCGCCATCCTCCGCTGGATCGCCAGCGTCTACCTCACGCTCTTCAAAAAATTTCGCATCGTTAATTCTGCGTTGATCCCCCCCACCGGATCGGTCATCCTCGTCGCCAATCACACCACCGCCTACGATCCCGTCTGTTTGCAGGTCGCCTGTCCTTATAGATTCGTCCGCTTCATGCAGGCGCGCGAGTATTACGAAAAGCGGCCGTTTCATTTCCTCTTCAAATGGCTGCAGGTGATTCCCGTCAATCGCAATGGCAACGACACGGTGAGCTTTCGCACTGCCCTGCGAACCCTCACCAACAAGGGCTGCCTCGGCATTTTTCCCGAAGGAAAAATCAGCGACGACGGACAACTGCAAGAAGCTCGCAAAGGCGTCGCCCTTCTGGCGCTCATGTCCAACGCCACAATCGTCCCCTCCTATCTCCACGGAACCAACGTTTACCGCGGCATGATCGCCGACTTTTTTCTCTTCAACCAGGTCACCCTCTACTTCGGCGAGCCGCTGCGATTTGATGATCTTGCGAGCCGGCATCCCGAACCTGAAGCGCTGGATCTCGCGCTCGAGCGTATCATGGGCGCGATCGTCGCTCTGCACGATCGCCACGTGTCGCCTTCTGCGACTGCCATCGAACTCAAGGAGTGAGCCGCCATGAACGCTGCTTCGGTTTATCCGGTTGTGTTCATAAGCGGAAAGAAATGTGCCGGTGCGGTGGCTTATCTCAATGATCCAGCCACTCGCACGTTGCTCGATTTTTTTGAAAACAAAACGCTCGCCGCTCTGAAGCAGGAAGATCGCCGGGAGGAGTGGTACGAGGACTGGCTTCTCCATCAATCGCGCGGCGGGCTTTACGCGTCGCTGCTTTCACCGAAGCAATTTTCCACGCGCAACAACACTTTCGATCTGCTGCGCTATGTCCGCTTCCTCGAAGTTTTTGCCTACTGCAGCCCTGCGCACGGATACAGTCTGCAAGTCACGTTCCTCGGACTTTTTGCGATCCTGATGGGTTCCAATGACGCACTCAAGCGTGAAGCCATCGCGGCACTCGAAGCGGGAGAACTGCTCGCCTTTGGCATCTCGGAAAAAACGCACGGGTCGGATCTCATGGCCAATGAGTTCCGCGTCACCCGCACCGCTTCCGGCACATTTGTCGCCAACGGCTCGAAGTACTACATCGGCAACGCCAACGTGGCCGCCCTCATCGCCACGCTCGGCCGCGAGGAAGACGTCGCCGACAGCAAGCGACCCGCATCCCGCATTCCGTTTGTCCTCGTCGCCCTGCGCCCGCAACTTGCCAAACCCAAATGGAATGAACAAAAAATTCCCACGCTCGGCGTTCGCGCCGCGCACGTCGGCGAATTTGCCGTCAAAGATTACCCCATCTCACAATCGGACATCATCGCCGAAGGACGCCAGGCATGGGACGCCGTCTTCGGCACCGTCACGCTCGGAAAATTTTTCCTCGGCTTCGGCACCATCGGCATTTGCGAGCACGCACTGCAAGAAGCCAATGCCCATCTGCAATCCCGCATCCTCTACGGCGAACTCGCGATCCGCATGCCGCACCTCCGTTCGATGATGTCGCAGGCCTATGCACGGCTGCTTGCGATGAAGCTCTACGCCTACCGCGCGCTTGATTACGTTCATGCCGCGAACGCTCAAGATCGCCGGTACCAGCTTTTCTGCGCCGTGCAGAAGGCCAAGGTCAGCACAGAAGGGGTCAGGGTCGTCGCGCTTCTTTCCGAGTGCATCGGGGCGAAAGGTTTCGAAGCCGACACTTATTTTGAAATGGCGATCCGCGATGTCGCCCTCATTCCGGGGCTCGAAGGCAGCATGCACATCAATCTTGGCCTCGCGGCGCAATTTCTTCCACGCTACCTCGAGCGGCGCGAAACTCTGCTCCCCGCTCCGCCCTCACTGCTGGCCGACCAAACCGCGTCGGTCGAAAACCCGTACCTCATGTCCGCCCGCACCGGTGCCACGCACGCCATTCAATTCGACTGGTTTCTCAACGCCTACCAGCCTTTCATCGCCATTCCCAACGTCGCCCTCTTCGTCCGGCAGGCGGCGATATTTCGCAGGCTCATTCAACATTACGAAGCCGGCAACCCCGACAAATCCGACACGCAATTCGCCCTCGCCCTTGGCCAGTGTCTCGCCACCATCGCCTATGCCCAACTCATCGCGGAAAATGCACTTCTCCTCGAGATTCCGTGGCAACTCGTCTCCGTGATCTTTTCGCTCTTAGTCACCGACATGAGCAGCGCAGGAATTCAACTTGCCGCGATCCCCTCCATCGACCA
>Ga0206973_1211_pt1 | contig 10173 bp, 9 predicted proteins | sample Alteio_BWOrgHeat_83_FD_152927 | JGI IMG/M metagenome (GOLD analysis project Ga0206973, IMG submission 152927) | Enriched cells from forest soil in Barre Woods Harvard Forest LTER site, Petersham, Massachusetts, United States -... | ecosystem: Environmental > Terrestrial > Soil > Temperate forest > O...
GTCGCACACGAAAATGGCGTAGTCACCTACCAATCGCCCTTGCTGCGCAACATCGGCATCCCACACGCCTTCTCCACCCGCATTGGCGGCGTTTCGCCCGCGCCTTTCGATTCGCTCAACCTCGGCAACCCCAGCGGCTGCGAACAACAAGACGCCGAACCCAATCTCATTGAAAACTACACTCGCCTCCAGGCTGCCATCGGAGCAAGCCAGATGCTTCGCGCGTGGGTCCGCCAGGTACATGGCCGCACCGTTGAGCTCATCGACCATGAACCCGAGAACGAATACAGCGAAACACTTGCCGCGGAGATCCGCGACCGCTTCTCCGGCCAGACCGCCGCCGACGCCATCGCCACCACGACGCCGGGCGTATTGCTCACCATCCGGATCGCGGACTGCGTTCCGATCCTTTTTGGGTCAACCGACGGCAAAGTGGTCGCAGCGACCCATGCGGGGTGGCGTGGGGTTGTGGGTAATATCGCGGCCAAAACCATCCGGGCCATGAACGAGGCCGGCGTTGCATCGCAGAACATTTTGGCCGCCATCGGCCCAGCCATCTCGGCTGACCATTTCGAAGTCGGACAGGAAGTCGCTGACGAATTCACCAGGCACGATCTGACCGATGCGATCCGCCCCATCGCCAACCAAAAGCCCCACATCGATCTCCAAGCAGCGGTTCTCGCCCAACTCCAGCGCGCGGGGTTGACCCACATCGACACTAACAATCTCTGCACATTCCGCGATTCTGCCGACTTTTACTCGCATCGTCGCGACAACGGCATCACCGGCCGCCTCTGCGCCGTGATCGCCCTCAAATAGGCTCCCGGCATCGCGCAGCTTGGCTAAATTAACATCGCCAGAAATCCCCATTTACCATTCTGCTACAAACACTGATATTCATTTATTTTGATTGGTTTGCCGGAGCCCGTTTTCACGATATATTTCGTGCGGTTCCTGATTTGCTATCAGGTTGCGTGGCAGTGGCAGGCAGTGACATCGTGGAGTTTTGATGGCATCCCATTTATTCGAAGTATTGCGCAAAAGGCCTCTTCATCCTCGCCGCTGGCTCGTGGATTAATACTCCGCTTAGATCTCTCCCTCGCTTTAGGGTTCTCTCACAATGATCCACAGTCGGTTTCCCATTCTCCTTGAATCGCTTGAGCAGCGCATTCAATTATCCGCCGCTGCCATGCCGTCGTACCCCACCATCCCCATTTCCGCCGCCGAGCAAGTTCTCATTCAAAATTTCCTCGCCAATACGAGTTCCAAGGTCGACGCGGTCGTTCCGCTGCGTGCTCCCTCCAACGTCATCGCCACGGCCTCCGCGATCGGCATTACGCTCACCTGGTCCGATTCCAACACAAACGAAACCGCCATCAACATTTACCGCTCCGATGACAATTCCCAATTCACGATCCTCACCAGCCTGATCCCCGGCACCACTTCCTACCAGGACACAAATCTCAAGGCGAACACGACCTATTATTACAAGATAGCAGCAGCCACGGCCAACGCCGAAGCCAGATCCGTTTCCATCGCCGGCACCACTGACACCCCCTCGTTCACGCCGACTCCAACTACGATTCCAGCACCCACATCAATTCCCACGCCGACACCCGCGCCTACGCCAACCACCACCAGCCCCATCACCATCTCCACCTCCCAGCTCACGTCTTTCACTCAACTCAACATCGCCGGCACCTCCTCGGACGATTCCATCCTCGTCACCCAATCCGGAAGCGTCATTACGATCACCGCCAATGGACAAACCTACACGCAATCCGGCGACTTCGGCGATATCGTCATTCATGGCCTCGACGGCAATGATTCCATCACCGTCTCTCCCACCGTCACCGACGCCACCCTCATCTACGGCGGCAATGGCAACGACACCATCAACGCTCTGGGCCTGGGAAAAATGACCATCGTCACCATCGGCAACGGCACCAACACCGTTACCGGCAATGGAATCAACACCAGCTACTGGGTCAATCCCAATGACATCGTCCACGCCTCCGCATTTGAAATTGCACAGTTAAACGTCAACCGCGTGGGCAACTTCTACCAGCCTTTTTCCACCGATCCCACCAACGCCCAATACATCCCCCGCACTCTTGCCGGACAAGACCTACCCGATCCAACTGACTCCGGAACCACCACGCGCCTCACCTCGAGTTCCTTCTGGGGAACCGGTCCGGCCATGTCTGATATCAACCAGGGGTTGCTCAGCGATTGCTACTTTGAAGCGCCGCTGGCCTCGCTGGCATTTTCCAATCCTGGGCAACTGGAAAACATGGGCGTCGATCTCGGCGACGGGACCTACGCAGTTCGCTTCATCAGGAACGGCGTTTCAATCTTTGTCCGCGTCGATGGCGATCTCCCCGCGGGCGGCCCTTTTACCGACGGACTCGTCAATAACTTCCCAGGCGCAAGCGGCAACCAATGGGGCTCGATCTTTGAAAAAGCATATGCCTTTTTCCGATCAGGACAAAATACCTACGCATCACTCAATGTGGGCTTTACGGATGCCGCTCTCACCGACCTTGGCGTCGCCAGCGTTTGTATCGCGGCGTCATCGGATAGCAACGTCATTCTCGCCGACATCACCTCCGCGCTGGCAGCAAACAAGCCGGTCGTGGTGAGCACATCCACCGCCATCAGCGGAGGAGCGCCCCTTATCGCCTTCCATGCGTACACCATCGTCGGCGCCTTCCTTGATTCCACCGGCATGCTCAACATTCAACTCCGCAACCCCTGGGGTATCGACGGCTTTAATGTGGATTCAAACCCCAATGACGGCCTCATCACCATCGCATACTCCGATTTTGCGGCCAATTGCGTGGTCATGACCTACGCCATGTAACGCCAGCCTGGGCGGCCTCTTTTATGCCATTCATTTCACGCGGGGAGATGAAGCGGCTATACTTACTGGACTATGAAACACCTGAAATTCCAAGAATTTGTGGATTCCAAGAAGGCCATTACGCTCACGCCGAAGTATCCTCCGTACGACACGAGCATGGGCTTTCCGCTGGCTGTTTCTGAGGAAATGGTGCTGCTGCATGAGATCGTGGAATTTCATCTGTCCGGCTATTCCATCATGCCGATGCATGAAATCCGCGGGGTGCGTTCCAAGAAATCCGAACGGATGGTCGAGAAGATATTTGAAGCGGAAGGCTGGATGAAACAGGTTGGGCTGGAGGAGATTCCGCCGCTCAACGACTGGCCTGACCTTTTTCAATATTTCAAACGGGCGGGGAAGCTGATCCAGGTCGAATTTTTTGAAACGCCGGAGCCGGGGTTTTCGGATGAGGCTTTTGCGGTGGGAAAAATCACCGGCCTCTCCGCGCGCTCGGTTGCCGTGCTGAATTTCGACACTTCGGGACTCTGGGATTCTGAAGCAACCGTCATCGCTTATGAAAACATCAAGCGAGTTCGGTTCGAAACGGAATACATAAAAGTGTTTTCAAAATATTTGCCGAAATGAAGCCGCTCCGCCGCACCCGCTTTTATTGATGGCGGATTACTTGATCCTGTAAAAATTGCCCCGCTCACCATCATCCGCAAAGACCAGCGTGCGCGAGTCCACGCGCATTCGATGGCTCTCCTCTATCGGGTCCGGGCTTCCGTTCGAAAATGCCATGTTCAGGTTTCCATTTTCATCAACCTTCCACGTGCCATGTTCCGGCACGGGCCGTTGTGATTCCGGTATCACCGCCGCCACCACGACGTTCCGCACGACCGTCCCATCGGCATTGAATTGATATGTTGTTGAAATGGGTCCGTCGCAGCAGGTCCAACTGCCGACGAGCGGGCTATTCGCTTGCGAACCCGATCCGCCGCTGGAATCGCAACCGGCGAGGCCGCCCAACGCCCCCAGCACGACAACCAGTTTCAGCATTCGAAATCGCATGTGACACTCAGAGGAAAAGTCCCGTGGTCATTCATTATCGGCACATTTACAGGAAGACTGAATCGTACACTGGGTATCGTTTATCAACGTGAACGCCGCCCCCATTATCGCTCCGTCATGCTTCGCACATAAAAAACCCGCCGGTAAAACGCCGGCGGGTTTCTTCTTTGGTCAGATTGGCTGAAAGACTCAGCCGGCTTTCTTGCGCGAGTAGAAGCCGGGCATCGGCGAGCCGAGCTTTTTCCACTGGGCGATGATCGCTTCCGACTTGCCGGCGGAGTTGAGCACGTGCAGCTTGCGCTGAACCATGCTGATGATCGCTTCGCGGGCGGGTCCGAGATAATTGCGGGGATCGAACTCGGCGGGCTTGGTGGCAAAGACTTCGCGGATCTTGGCGGTCATCGCCAGACGCAGGTCGGTGTCGATGTTCACTTTGCACACGCCGTATTTTTGCACGGCCATGGCGATCTGGTCTTCCGGAACGCCTTTGGCGTTAGGCATTGCGCCGCCGTACTTGTTGACGAGGTCGATGAATTCCTGCGGAACGCTAGAGCTGCCGTGCATGACGAGGGGAAGGCCGGGGCAGGTCTTCATGATTTCTTCGATGCGGTTGAAGGCGAGCTTGGCTTCGTGCTTGAACTTGAAGGCGCCGTGCGAAGTGCCGATGGCGACGGCGAGGGAATCGATGCCGGTGCGCTTGGCGAAATCTTTCGCCTGCACGGGATCGGTCAGGAATTTTTCGATGTTCTTTTCATATTCGGCGGCGTCGAGGCCGACGACGTCTTCTTCGATGCCGCCGAGCATGCCGAGTTCGGCTTCGACGACTACGCCGACGGAATGGGCGTAATCGGTGGCTTCCTTCGAGAGCTTCACGTTGTGTTCGTAATCGTGGTGGGAGCCGTCGATCATGACGGAGGTGTAGCCGTCATCGCAGCAGGTCTTGATGAGTTCGACGGTGTCGCCGTGGTCGCAGTGAACGGCGATCGGGATTTCCGGGTGATCGGCGACGGCGGCGTCGATGATCGCCTTGAGGTAGCGGATGTTGGCGTACTTGCGCGCGCCCTTCGAAATCTGCAGGATGCACGGCGACTTTTCTTTCGCACATGCTTCGATAATTGATTGCGCGAGTTCCATGTTGTTCACATTGAACGCACCGACGGCGAATCCGCCATCGTAAGCAAGATCAAACATCGGCTTGGTCGTCATCAGCGGCATAAAACACCTTTGCAATTAGAGAACGCAAAATCAGCACTCCACCCGATCCGCGTAGGACCGAGTGCGGGGAAGCCAAGCATTTTAGGGGAAACCCGTCCCCACGAAAAGCCATCCGGGCCTATTGTCAAAAAACCGCTTTCCGTCCTTTTAACCGCCTCTTTTTGCCATGATTTTCGCAAAATCCCAACCCTGTTCATGGCAGAGCGTGCGGACGTGGTCATCCCATGTCGGTTCGTCGGGGAGTCGCTTGCCGCCGAAGCAATCGACGCATAAGTATTTCAAGTCCACATCGCTCTCGGCTCGAATGGAGTGCCACTCCCCTACCGGAATCCGCACCACGTCGCCGACGTGCACGGGGAATTCTTTTCCCTCTTTGCCGATGGTGAGCATGCCTTTGCCTTCTAGAATATGAAAGACTTGCTCGGTGTCGCTGTGATGATGCAGTGGTGGGGCACAGTTGGGGTGAATCACCACAACGAATACTTCGGAGTTGGTCGCTTCCGCGCGATCCATCACGAGGTCATTGATGTGCGTTGGGAACTCATACCGTTTTAGACCGCTGGTGGTGAACACATAGCGCATAATATTCCGCTCCGAATAGGCAACAAACCTTTTGTAATCGCCCATCATATCGGGTTCAATTGGTCTCTCCACTTCGCTCAAAAAACTTTGCCAAGGTCATTTCATGCCGGTTCCACAACTTTCCTCCGCACGGCTGCAGATTCCCTCGCTACGCTGGTGGATCATCGCGCTGCTCTTTATCGCCACGCTCATCAATTTTCTCGACCGCCTCACGATTTCGGTTCTCGCCACGCCGATCTGCGAAAGTTTACATCTCACGAATGAGCAGTTCGCGCACATCAACATCTGGTTTCTTGCGGCGTATACGCTGAGCCAGGGGCTCTCGGGAAAAATTTATGACCGCATCGGCGTCAAGAAGGGTTTCGCCGGTTCGATCACTCTCTGGTCCGCCGCCGCCATGGCTCATGCTTTTGCTGTTGGCCTTAATAGCCTTTCCGTTCTTCGTGCTTTTCTCGGCTTGGGCGAAGCGGGGAACTGGCCGGGCGCCACGAAGATTATCGCAGAGTGGTTTCCGATTCGTGAACGCGCTTTCGCCATGTCCATCGTCAACTCCGGCACGTCGCTTGGTTCGGTTATTGCGCCGCCACTCATCGTATGGCTCAACTTCGCCTTCGGCTGGCAGGCGGCTTTTCTGGTCACTGGTGCTCTTGGTTTTCTCTGGCTCGGCGTCTGGCTTAATTTCTACCAACCGTTCGCTGCTCATTCCGCGCTCACCGAAGAAGAACGCGTCCTTATCGAATCCGACCAGCCCGTCTCCTCCGCCGCCGATTCTGAAGAAACCACGCCATGGACCTGGTGGCAACTCGCTAAGTACCGGCAGGTCTGGGCCATTCTCCTCGCGCGGCTTTTCGTCGATCCCATCTGGTGGCTCTACATTCTCTGGCTGCCGAAATATCTTGGTTCCGAGCGCCATCTCAGCCTTGAGCAAGCCGGGTGGGGAACAAGCGTTCCGTTTCTCGCGGCCGCGCTTGGCGGTTTCCTCGGTGGCGGCGGCTCAGGTTTCTTCATCCGCCGCGGGTGGACTGTCAATCGCGCACGCAAAACTTTCATTCTCATCGGCTGTGTTTTTATGCCCGCAGGTATCTTCGCTCCGTATTGCTCGAACGTCGTCAGCGCGCTAGCCTGCATCAGCCTCGTCACTTTCGGCTTTCAATTCTGGGTCAACAATGTGCAAACGCTTCCCAGCGACATTTTTCCCAAACACGCCGTCGCCACGGTCGCAGGCATTGGCGGATTCGGGGCGGGCATCGGTAGCATCATCTTTACGCAAACCACGGGCTGGGTTGTCGATCACTTTTCGTATACGCCGATCATTATCACCGCCGGGCTTCTTGCACCGCTGGGCACGCTAATCCTGCTTACGCTCCTTGGAGAAGTAAAACGCGTCTGACAACGTTATCCTATCAGTATGTCAGTCCGGCCATTCGTAAAGGGCTCCTATCGTGAACCGCAAAATAATTTCCATCCATTCGATTCTCCTCACCGCATTCCTTGCCACCATCGCCCACGCGGGCACCATTTCCGATCAGGTCGGCAAACAATTCCGCGAATATTGCCTCGGCGAATCCACTGATCGCGGTGAACGGCTGCTCGACGATGTCGAACTTCCCAAGACCGCCACGGACCTGGCATTGAAACTCGTCGCGGAACAAAAAAGCGATGGCACGTGGCCCGACGTCGACTACGCCGGAAAAGGCCGCGCCTCGTGGGGACCCTTCGCCCAACTCACGCGCACGCTCAGCCTCACGCTTTACGCGCGCCGCTCGCCTGGAACCGACGACGCCAGAAAATGTCTCGCCGCCGCGCACCTCGCGCTCGCCTACTGGGACAAGAACGATTTCAAATGCCCCAACTGGTGGTACAACACCATCGGCGTGCCAAAAATGCTCGGCACGATCGGCATCCTCATGGACACCGATCTCACCAATGACGAACGCACCTACATCACCACGGTCTCGATGCCCCGCGCCAAGCTCGGCTCCATGACCGGACAAAACAAAGTCTGGCTCGCGGGCAACAATGTCATGCGCGCCGTGCTCATTCACGATGACGCACTCATCGCCAAGGCTTCGAAAATTATCGCAGAGGAAATTCAAATCGCGCCCGCGGGTGTCGAGGGCATTCAGATCGATGACAGCTTTCATCAGCACGGGCCGCAGCAGCAGTTCGGCAATTACGGCATGGCCTTTTGCGTTGACATGACGCGCTGGGCCGTCGTTCTGCGCAACACCCCCGGCGCGATCCCCAGGGAAAAAATCGCCATTCTCCACAACTATCTCATCAACGGCGAAAACTGGGTGGTGTGGAAAGACGCGATGGACATTCTCTCGTGTGGCCGCCAGTTTTTTCCAAACTCCCCCGTCGCCAAAGCCAAGACCATCGCCGCCGTCATGGCTACCATGAAAATCGTCAATCCTCAGAACCTCGCCGACTATGCCGCGTTCACCAACCGGAATAAGGAAGGCGCGAAGAATGATCTTGTTGGCACACAATATTTTTTCCGCTCCGATTATCTCATCCATCGCACGGCCGACATGATGGCCTCGCTGAAAATGCGATCCGAGCGCATCATCGGCGGCGAGACCGTCAACTCGGAAAACCTCTCCGGCAGACATCTGGCCGACGGGGCAACGCTCTTCTACCAATCCGGCGATGAATACACGGAAATCTTCCCTGTCTGGAATTGGAAGATGATTCCCGGTACCACGTGCGAAATTGACAACGGCTCATTATCCTGGCCCGCCAGGAAGAAGGCGAAGGCATCCGCCGCTAAAAAGGAAACCGCCGAGCAGGATCCTCCCTCGGACGCCGCCCCCAATGCGGAACCTGTCGCCAAAACGGATTCCTTCCGCGGAACATCTTTTGTCGGCGCTGTCACCGATGGCACCAACGCCGCCGCCGCCATGGACTTCGTCTCGCTCGAATCGCCCACGCTGAACGCTAAAAAGTCTTACTTCTTTTACAACAATCTCACGATCTGCCTTGGCGCAAATATCACATCCACCTCAAACAACCAGGTCTTCACCACCCTCAATCAAGCCCTCCTCCGTGGGGAAGTCCATACGGACGCCGAAAACAAAGCGATCCTCCCGGGAGCCCAAACCCGCACCGATATCGCGTGGATCGAACATGACAATTTCCGTTACATCTTTCCTAAGCCAACTGCCGTCAGCTTCCGCATTAGCCCCGCCACCGGCAATTGGAAAAAAGTCTTCGACTCCGCCAGCACTCCTAAAAAAGACGTCAGCGGCAACCTTTTCACTCTCTTCATCGACCACGGCGTTCACCCGCAAAATGCCTCCTACGCCTACTTCGTCGCGCCCGCTTCGGAGAAATTCGAGAACCGCGTCGAGATTCTTTCCAACACTGGGGAGATTCAAGCGGTTCGTGTCGACAAGAAATGGCTCGCCGCCGTCTTCTATAAATCCGGCAAGCTCGAAGGTGCGGATTACTCTGTCGAAGTCGATTCTCCCTGCATCATGTGCATGGAAGCGAGTGGCGCCAATCCCCGCGTATGGATCGCCGACCCCACCCAAAAGCTCACCCAAATCGGCATCAGCGCAGGAGGCAGCTACGTCGAACAAAAACTTCCTGCGGGAACCCTGGCCGGTAAGACCATCGAACTTGGGAAAGAATAAATTCTCAGACCGCCTCGCCCTTTCCATCTCTAACCTTGCCCCTGTTATACTGTCTTCATCAATGTCCACTATCAGGAGCCCCACATGCCCATCTACGAATTTCACTGCGACGCCTGCGATCACACGTTCGATCACATGACATCGATGAGCAATCGCGACGAAAAAACCACCTGTCCGAAGTGCAACAGCAAAAAGACCGGCCGCAAACTCTCCGTCGTCACCGTCGGCGGCCCCACTTCCAGCACCGGCTCGCAATCCGGCGGCCACACCCACTCCGGCATGTGCGGCTGCGGCAAACGCCCCGGCTCCTGCGGCATGAACTAACCCTCACGAAAGGCCAACCATGCATACCTCCATCTTCCACAACTTCTTCCGTTTCCCGATTTTCCACGGCGGCGTTTTTCACGGTCCGCACTGGTTCACCTTTGTCGCGGCCGCCGGTTTCCTCCTTTTCGCCGGCGCTGTCATCACGATCACCATCCTGCTCCTGCAAAAAACCCGCTAACCGAAAGCCCGTTTCATGCCCAATCCAAAAATTCTGATCTTCATCGAAGACGCCTACGAAGACATGGAACTCGTCTATCCCAAGTACCGCCTGCAGGAAGCCAACTTCTCCCCCGTCATCGCCGGCCCCAAGGCGAATCAAAAATACCTAGGCAAACATGGCTACCCCACTAACAGCGATGTGAGCTACACCGACCTCAACGCTGCCGATTTCTCCGGCGTCATCCTCGTCGGCGGATGGATGCCCGACAAACTCCGCCGCGATCCCAAAGTCCTCGCCCTCATCAAACAAATCTCCGATGCCGGCAAACTCACCGCCGC
>Ga0206973_1212_pt1 | contig 10101 bp, 4 predicted proteins | sample Alteio_BWOrgHeat_83_FD_152927 | JGI IMG/M metagenome (GOLD analysis project Ga0206973, IMG submission 152927) | Enriched cells from forest soil in Barre Woods Harvard Forest LTER site, Petersham, Massachusetts, United States -... | ecosystem: Environmental > Terrestrial > Soil > Temperate forest > O...
GCGATCCAGCGGGAAAATCGGGAAGCGGCCAAGGTCAGGATGGAAGATTTGCCCAACCTGCCCAAAGGCACCGTCAGACCGGGATCCGTTCCACCGGGAACTCAGCGTCCGCATCATCACATGCCGACGACCAAACCCCCGGTGAACCCCAGCGAAGGCAAAGGGGCCCCAGCCCACCCTTCGCAAGGCACTCCCCCCACACAGTCGCAGGGAGTGCCTCCCAAGAACCCGCCGGCAGCACCAGAGTCGCCGTCGAATCCAACCGCGGGTTGACCCAGTAAGCAGTATCGGCACACAAAACGTCTGCCGAAGTTCGTTACCAAGGCCGCCGATGAACCGGCCGATATGACAAAGTTCATCGCCAGGTTTGACCCAAGCACGAAAGTGCGAAGTGGCAGAGGATGCCACCGGGAAGAACCTCAGCCAACCAATCACGGAGGATTGCCATGGCTCGTATTAATACCAACGTCGGCGCTCTCATCGCGAACACTAACTTGGCCAAGAGCCAGAGCGCTCTGAGCCAGTCCATCCAACGGCTCTCCAGCGGCCTGCGGATCAACAGCGGAGCCGACGATCCTTCAGGCCTCATCGCCAGCGAAGGCCTCAAGAGCGAGATACAGGGTATCTCCACCGCCATCGACAACAACACCCGCGCCACCAACGTCATCACGACGGCCGATGGTGCGCTCTCGGAGGTGTCCAACCTCCTGGTCTCCATCAAGGGACTTGTTGTGCAAGCCGCCAACTCGGGCGCTGAGTCCTCTGATGAGATTCAAGCCAACCAGTTGCAGGTCGATTCCGCGATCGCTTCCATCACCCGCATCGCCAACACCACCACCTTCGGCGGGCTTAAGCTCCTCGACGGCTCCCTCGGCTACATCACCAGCGGAGTCGCCACCAGCGCCCTCCACGATGTGACCATCTCCAACGCCGCCTTCGGCACGCAAAGCACGATTCCGGTTGTGGTCAATGTCCTCCAGTCGGCACAGACCGCGGCTCTTCGCTTCTCGGCTTCCGCGATCACCGCAGGCATCAGCATTGAAGTGGCGGGAGCGGCAGGCAGGCAGGTGCTCTCCTTCACCTCCAATGCCAAGGCCACCGACATCCTCCTGGCCATCAACCGCATCAGTGATTCCACCGGCGTCACCGCTTCGGTCACCTCCGCCACCAACGCCTCCTCGGGCATCACCCTCAACAGCATCGGTTACGGCTCGAAGAATTTCGTCTCCGTCACCGTGCTCAGTTCCACGCCGACCAACTTCGTCACCACGAGTTCCACCGGCGCAACGGAGCAACGTGCCACCGGGCAGGACGCAGTTGCCAGCATCGACGGTGCCAAAGCCATCGGCGATGGCCTCAACATCAGCCTCAACACGCCCTCTCTGACCCTCTCGCTCAACCTCGACAAGAGCTTCGGCATCGGCACCAAGAGCTTCACCATCACCGGCGGCGGAGCCAACTTCCAGCTCGGCAGCCAGGTCCAGTCCAACCAGCAGGTCTCCATCGCCATCGACTCGGTCGCCGCCAGCAGGCTCGGCGACGCCACCGACGGTTACCTGACCGACATCACCACCGGCGGCAGTGCCAGCCTCGTCTCCGGAAACGCCGGCACCGCTTCGCTCATCATCGACAATGCGATCAACCAGGTCTCCGTCCTCCGCGGCCGCCTCGGTGCCTTCGAGAAGAACACCCTGCAAACCAACATCAACTCCCTGCAGGTCGCTCTCGAAAATGTCACCTCCAGCGAATCCAGCATCGCCGATGTCGACTTCGCTTCTGAAACCAGCAACCTGACCCGCAACCAGATCCTCGTCCAAGCCGGCACCAGCGTGCTCGCCCAGGCGAACCAGACGCCCCAGTCGGTCCTCTCGCTGCTGAAGTAATCAGTTCATTAAACAACAAAGCCGCGTGACGAAAGTCTCGCGGCTTTTTTTACGCGCCCAACAATTACCAATTACTATTTACCAATTACCACTCCCCCTCAATCGTGCGGCATCGGCGACCCCAGCGCCCCAATGATCTCCCGAATATCCGTCTTCCCCTTGCGCACCAGATACCCCTTCAACCCCTCCACGATCTGCTGCGGAATATTCGGATCCAAAAACAACGCCGTCCCCACCGCCAGCCCCGTCGCACCGGCCAGCAAAAACTCCACCGCATCCTGCCACCGCTGAATCCCGCCCATCCCGATGATAGGTATCCCGTGCTTCTTCGCCACTTCCGTGTAAACCCGATGCGTCAGAAAAACCGCGATCGGTTTGATCGCCGGACCCGAGAGCCCGCCCGTCCCATTCGCCAGCATCGGCCGCTGCTTTTCAATATCCACCACCATCGCCGTAAACGTGTTCACCAGCGACAGGCACGTCGCCCCGCCCTCCACCGCCGCCTTCGCCGTCACCGCGATGTCCGCCACGTTCGGCGACAACTTCACAATCAACTCCCCCCGCTTCATCACCTTCTTCACCGCCGCCACCAGATCAAACAATCGCACCGGGTCCGTCCCAAACGACAACCCATTCTTCACATTCGGACACGACACATTCAGTTCGATCCCCCCCACCACTTCCTCTTCATCCAGCCGGTTCGCCACATCCACATAATCTTCCGTGCACCACCCCGGCACATTCACGATCACCGGCAACCCCATCTTCGCCAGCAGCGGAATCTTGTCCCGCAAAAACGCCTCCAGCCCAATGTTCGCCAGACCAATCGCGTTCAACATCCCCGCCCGCGTCTCAATCACCCGGTACGATTCATTCCCCTTGCGCACCGTTTTTGAAATCGCCTTGGTGACAAACGCACCCAGCTTCGTCAGGTCCGTAAAGTCCGCATATTCGTTGGCGTATCCGCACGTCCCCGATGCCGTCATCAACGGATTTTTCAACTGCATCTTGCCAATGGAAACCGACAGCGTCGGCTCAACGGAAGTGGAATGGGGCGTCGTGGGCGAAACCTGCGTCATCCAAATAGTTTCGCAGGAACAATCCGCCGAGACAAGTCCCCTCCTCCCAAACCCCGCGGCAATTCAATACGCCGTGTTCACGGTCCCATCGGCATTGCGCGACATGAATGTGAATCCGATTCCCGCGGGCTGATAGTACCAACCGGCGGTGGCGTCCGTGCTCACACTGCTTACGCTGGTCAAACCATTGAGGGGATTGATCGGAACAGCTTGGAGATACGGGCCCCATCTCGTGCCGACGGGCGCCGCAACCGATGTTTCATAGGTATCCGACGACGTCAACAACAGCGCCCACATGCCGGTGAGCTGCGGCGGCATATCGTTGTGTTGCCCTTTGAACAGCTCAATTTGATTGCGAACCGAAGCCAGCGTCGTACGCAGATTGGTCGTGCGCGCATCCGTGGAAGCATTGGCGAATTGCGGAATCACAATGGCAGCAAGAATGCCAAGAATGACCACCACGATCAATATTTCGACGAGCGTGAACGCTCGACGCCGACCATGATCTTTTCTTCCAAGCATGTGCAAACTCCATTTAAGAAGTGCGGCAACACCCCACAAGCGGGGAAACATATTGCCTCTCTTATCAATTTCGTACGATTCATATGGTAACTTGGCAATATTACCGAAGATTTTTCGTTTATCGGGCGTTCCAGCCAAAAGAAATGCTCCCACCACCCCCACAATGTTCGCTATTACGGTTTGCTCAAGCGCTTGCGCGTTCGCAATAACGCAAACCCCAGGATCAACGGAAACAGGGATGCAGGCTCCGGAACCGGACTGCTCGCTATTAATTCCGGAACAATAAGGCCCAGGGAGTTACTAAATGATCCACTCCCCGTCCCGCCATCTGTTCCCCCTTCGGCCGAAACAGACCGTTGCCAGTTGTTGGCCACCGCCGTCAAATCCTGAATATCCACCGTTCCGTTCCCATCAAAATCCCCCTGGCTCCAATCGCTGACATGCTGCAGCCAGTGGTTCGCGACGATGGTCAAATCGAGAATATCCACCGTTCCACTCATGTCCGCGTCCCCCGGATACGTCGACAAAACCAGAATGCTCCCCGCATCGACATTCGTGCCCGCATAAAGAATTTTCCCAAGCAATGCGTTATCCGCCACCGCCATCGTCATGCCGGCCGTGGCTGTGGAATTGAAAATCCCCGCCGCATGCGTAAGGCCGTATTGCGCCTGATCTTTAATCTGGGCCAGCGTCGCCGCATGATTCGTGACATCCTCGATGATCAAATGATTGTTGGTGATATCCAACCCGGTGCTCCACGCCCCTTTGCCGCCATCGAGCGAAAGCACATTCACGATTGAATTGCCGTCCGGAGTTCCATTCGGGCGTATCTGCACCGAACCGCTGATGTGAAGAGTGCCAACCGCGATGCCGTCGGCAACCAGGCTGGACCCCGCATCCACCTGCAGTGTTCCCGAGCCGAAGATTTCGGTCGCCGTGTTGGAAGGCGCCGCAAGCTCAAGCACCCCCTGCGAAATAATCGTCACGAACGTCGTGTTGTAATTCTGCGCCAGCACCAGCCTGCCCGCGCCGCCCTTCGTGAAAGCGCCCCCGGTCACGGTCGAATTGAGCGTAAAAGTATTCGTGGCGCTTGTCACCTCCAGCACGCCGCCGTTCACCCCCAGCAGAATCGGGCGCGTCGTGCTGTTATACGTATCCCCGTCGATCTCCAGCACATCGCCGTTAAGCGTCACCGCCGCGCCCGGCGCTCCAAGGTCCGTGTCGGCAGATGCAATGATCGTTGAACCCGGCGCCGCAATCGTCTCGATCGCGCCCATGTCAACCGTCGTCCCCGACGGCCGCGGATTGCCAAACATGTCCATCGACAGCGCCTGCCAGAATGCCCCCGTAAACGGCCCTATCGCCGGCGAACCAGGCATCAGCGAAAAATCATTGTTCGCCCGATCCGTGAACATCGGATCGCCGATCGCCGAATCCAGATCGAATCCAAATAGCGACTGCCACTGCGCCCCGGTCAATGCCTGACTGAACCCCAATAGATACGTCGGATCAAATTCAAACAAATTGTGGTTCGAGTAAAGCGACAACCCCCCGCCCATGACATTGTCCACATACGCCCCTGGCCCGGAAAAAATATTCCCGTAAATCGTCGTGTTCACCGCACCCAGCAAAGCAACATGTGCCGCATCGGACCGGCCCGCCTCAATGTCGACCGTGCTGAATCGAATCGTGTCATTGTCTCCCGAAACAATGATCGCCGCGCGATACCCATCCGTCGGAACCAGCCCGTGCATCAGCACATTCTCAACGGTATCCCCCTGGCCCAGCAGATAAATCGGCGCATTCACCACCTCCGCCCCATTGATTACCACCCCGTTCGATGAAATCCGTATCTCTCCCATCACCCCGCCGTTTATCGTCACCGCTCCATTTTGCACATCATCGCTCGAACCAACTCCATACCCCGGCGCAACCAGATTATTGATCGTCACTTTCCCAATGCCCGACCCGTGCGTGAGAAATGCGCCGCCGTCGCCCAGATTGCTCGCACTTATATTATCCCATTCCGATGTCTGAAACGCGGGCCCCTGCAAATCGCCATACGCCACATACGCCGACGCTCCCCCCTGCGCCGCCTGGTCCGGCATGGTGTATTCCGCATTCAAATTCATCCCCACAAACCCCGTCGTGTTTATCACCTCAAAATGATGCTTGCCCGCGCGAAACGCATCGCTGTTCTCCACCGTCACATTGCTCCCGCCGCCGATCAAAAACCCAAATCCGCCGCCCGATTCCGCCGTCTCATCCGTCTGCAGATTGTTAAACACCAGATTGCTCTGCCCGTTCGAACTCACAATGTTCTGCCGCCGCGTCGCCGTTATCGTCACGCTGTTTATGTCCACCCCGCCCGTATTCACATACAACGAACTCGACGCCGTGTCGTAATAATAACTGTCCGCATTGTTCTCCACATATTGAATCGGATTGACCGTCGGCGCGATGAGGTCCGCCTGATGCAGAAAATCATGGTTCAAATACACCGCCCCCGGAATCGGCGCCGTCGCCACCGCGTACGCCGAATTTCCCAGCGATAAAAATCCCGTGATCACATCGCTTCCCAGCAACTCCGGCTTGGCCGCGTTCGGATCACCATACGCACTGTATGTAATCGGATCCCCCACCGTCCCGCTCGACTGCGGCACCAGCGACCCCTGCCACACATCCCCACGCTCCAGCAGCACCTGCGTCCCCGGCGCAAACGACGCACTCGCCGTATCCACCTTCAGCATCGACGCCCACGCCGTCTGCGGCGTCAGCCCATCATTCAAATCACTCCCCGACGTGCTCACATAATAAGTTGGCGCATCCGCAAACGCCGCCCCGCATCCCCCAACCACCACCACCATCGCTGCTCCAATAGCCCGACGAGTGAGGCTCCGTGCCTCCAATACTGCTTTCATTTTCTCGCCTCGAATGCCACCAACTGCTAAACCACGCAGGCGCGCCGGATGCGTACAAAAAGCCCGCAGATGTTAATGAAACATTTCTAGAGCCTAGCGAATGCGGCAAGGCCACTCAACAGCTAATCCCCAGATTTCCGACAGTTTACCGCGTGCCGCCTTTACGTCCGATTATTCGCTTTCCGCTACCGATAATCTCCAGCTTCACGCAATTATGCCAAAAAAAACGCCCACGTTTTCAATACCGTGAGCGTTTAGGATTCAAATAGCTCGCGCCATGTGGACGCAGCTCTTCAGAGTTCCCGGCGCGGGAACCTTTCTTCTCACCGACCGCGGCGACGCTTCGCTAGCATCAAGCCGCCAATTCCCAACAGCGCCAGCGAAGCCGGCTCCGGAACTGCCGCCGGCTTGAAGCCGCCGATTTGCGCCAATGCCTCGCTAAACGAGCTTCCGCCGCCCGCTCCCACGCCCGCCTGCCAGTTGTTCGCCACCGCCGTCAAATCCTGAATGTCCACAAAATTGTTGCCGTCAAAATCCCCCTGCGACCAATCCGTCACCGTCTGCTGCCAGTGGTTCGCAACATCCGTGAGATCCTGAATGTCCACCACGCCGTCCAGATTCGCATCCCCCTTGAACGCCGCCGTCACCAGGATGCTGTTCGCATCCACATTGTTGACGCCGCCAAAGTTCGTCGAGCCCGCCGGGAACGTCGCCATGCGCACCGCGTTATCCGAAACCACGACAACCATTGCCGTCTTGCCCGCCGCGGTATTCGCAGCCGCCGCCGTCGAGCTGAAAATACCCACGGTGTTGTTCGCCGTGTTCGACGCCAACGCCTGATTCTTCAAAATCGCCAGATCGTTTGCACGATTCGTGGAAGTATCTTCCACAACCAACCGGCTGTTGGTCAGATCCAGCGACCCCGTCCACGTGCTTGCGGCCGAAGCGCTACCGCCATAAGTCCCGCCCAGCGTCAAGCTGCCGACTGTCGAGAGCGCCCGACCCGAATTCGAGTGGATCACGTGGCTGCCGTTGATGACCAGAGCATTCAACTGCACCGCATCCGAAGTAAGCGAAGCGCCCGAAGCGATCTGCAATGTGCCGTTGCCGCTGATGCGTGCGGCGCTGTTGCTGGAAGCGGCAAGCTGCAGCGTTCCAGCGCCGTTCAAGGTCAGCGTATCAGTCGCGGTCAGCGAAGCACTCAGCGTGACCACCGCCAGCGAAGGATCGATTTGAATCGTGCCGCCGCCGCTGCCGATCGTGAACGAGCGGCTCGTGGTTGTGAAGCCGGCAGTGGTGATCTCGAGCGTGCCGCCGCCGAAGGTGACCGGCCCGCTGGGGTCGCCCAAATTCGAGTCATTCGAAACGCTCAGGGTCCCGCCGTCGAGTACGGTGCCCCCGGTATAGGAATTATTTCCGGTGAGGGTGAGACAGCCGGTGTTGCCCGCCCCAAGTTCAAGGGTGATGTCGGCATCGTGAATGCCGCCGATCTGCGAAGTGGTGCCGACGGGGAAAGCCGGCGGGTTGCCGATGGTGCCGGCATAGGTTGTGGTGGCGCTGCCGATGATCGTAAGCGTATTGGGAGCAGCGTTAAAACCGCTGTCGACAATCCCGTAACAGATCTGCGATGCGTTTCCGCTGGCATAGTTGGTCGCCAATGAAGACACCGTCTGATCGAAACCGTTCAGGTCAAACGCCCCGATGTTGCTGGTGTCGACGCCGTCGCCGAACGAAAGAGCGCTTCCAGTCGGAAGGGCATTACTAATACCCAATCGAACCACACCCGCATCGCCAAGCAGAATAACGCTCTTTCCGCTATACGTGTTATGGCTGTCGAGCTGAACGATACCTTTGCCGCCATTCGCCGGATCATTGGTGTAGGAAATGTCGGCATTGCCGGAGATCACCCCATCCACCATCAGCGTGTTGGTCGTGCTCGCTCCAATGTGTGCCTGCGCCGCATTCACCACGATGTTGTTCTGAATGTCGGTGGTCAGGTTCGTGCCCGCGGCGTTCACCACGGCCCCCGCCGCATTCACCACAACATTGCCGCCGCCGCCCACCGTGCCGCCTTCAAAAGACAACCGGCTCACGCCCTGCAACACAATGTCCCCCGCATAAGAACCGGAAGCCGCAAACGTCGATGTGCCGCTTGCTGCGGTGATATACAAATTGCCGCCGCCCATGGATAGTGCATTGGTGTTGAACGTGATCGTCCCCACGGTCAGGTTGCCACCATTGATTTTGGTCAGTGCGCCGCCCGTGGAGGACAACATCGCAAAGGACACGTCAGAACCCGCGGTATCCAGTGTCGCCCCACCGGCCCCGACAACCAGCGTGCGGTTCGACGTAATCGGAGCGGCTGTGCGAAGGGTCGCGCCATTGGTCAACGTGATATTCGTCGTCGATACGCCCAGATTGTTATCGTTATTAATCACCAGCGTGCCGGTGTCGACAGTCGTGCCTCCCGTATAGGTGTTCGCGGTGGTGAGAGAAAGCGTCCCAGCCCCGGTCTTGGCCAGCGACGTATTTCCACCAATCGAGCCGCCGGTAAAGGTGTAAGTGCCCGACGTGTTGGCGACGGTAAGCGAACCGGGCGAAACCGTGCCGGAAAGATTGACTGTGCCCACACCGGTATCGCCAAACACGACGAAATCTCCGTCCGTGTAAAAGCTGGAATTGCCGGTGTTGAGCCAGTTGGTGTTGCTGGTCGAAGTGCTCCACGTGGTGTTGCCCGCGTTCCAAGTCAAATTATGAGCCGGAGTTACGCCCGCCGAAAAATTCAAATTATCAATCGCCAGACCCTCGCCGCCCGCAGCGCTCGAGGAGATCGTCCACGTCAACCAGAGAACCTGACCCGGCGCCCAACTCACATTCGGACCCTGCTCGGTCCCCGTAATCGTTTGGCTGTTGGCGGCGGCGTTTCCGTCCAGTGCCACACCGTTGGTCGTCCCCGAGTTGACGACCGGCGCTGTAAAATTCATCGAAGCGTCCGCATTCGCCGCGGAGCTCACCGTCGAATTGTCGGTGGTGTTAAAAATGCCATACTTGAAATCCAGGCTCTTGGGAGTCGTAAGCGACATGTTGCCCGCGAACCACTCTTCGCCCGTGTACTGAATATTAAGCTGAGTAAAAGTCGTGCTGCTGGTGTTGATCAGCTTCACACCCACAGTCGTGAGACCGGAAGCACCGGTGCCGACCAGACCCAGCGCACGGTCAGAAACATTGCCATTTGCCGGATTGGAATAGCCAAAATCGAAGATGCCCCCGCTCAGCGTCCCCTTGCTGCTCTTCGGCGCTCCATCGCTCACATAATAAACAAAGTTCGACCCCGTCAGCGGCGGCGGACCCGGTTCGGATGCGTACCACCCGTCAATGCCGTCACTGGTCGGCGGACTGCTCGTCGTGTTATCCGTCCATGTCTGCGCCACACCGCCAGATACATTGTAGGTGTCATTAAAACCCGTCGTGACCGGGTTATACAACCCGTCAAATGTCTGCGAATAAGTCCCATTCGAATAACTGACATCACCCCTCGCCACCGACATCGGCCCAATCATTCCCGCCGCCGCTACTGCCAACGACATTGCCACAACCGTCCGACGTTGAATTTGACGCACGTAAATACTCCAGCAAAAAATAAAAGCTACATCCATCTGCACAAGGGGCCGGGAATTGTGCGCAATGTCTGCGCGG
>Ga0206973_1213_pt1 | contig 10075 bp, 6 predicted proteins | sample Alteio_BWOrgHeat_83_FD_152927 | JGI IMG/M metagenome (GOLD analysis project Ga0206973, IMG submission 152927) | Enriched cells from forest soil in Barre Woods Harvard Forest LTER site, Petersham, Massachusetts, United States -... | ecosystem: Environmental > Terrestrial > Soil > Temperate forest > O...
CCAAAACTCTTACCTTCGCAGCTATGTATTTCCTGATAAAGCCATTGCTGTTTAAGTTCGATCCTGAAAAAGTGCATTATTTTGTAACTGCTAATCTGAAACGTTTTAACCGTTTTCCCGGCGGTGCAGCATTAAGTCGTGCAATATGGGATGTTAAGGATGCAAGGCTTGAAAAGGAAGTATTTGGCCTTAAATTTAAAAATCCTGTTGGTCTTGCTGCCGGGTTTGATAAAAATGGCGAAATGATGGGCGAAATGGCTAACCTGGGCTTTGGCTTTGTTGAAGTTGGTACAGTAACTCCTTTGCCACAACCCGGAAACCCCAAGCCTCGTATGTTCAGGTTACCGGATGACGGTGGATTAATAAACCGTATGGGTTTTAATAACTTGGGTGTTGATGTAGTTGCTGAACGCCTGGCTGCCTTCAGAAAGAGCAAAGCTGGTCAGAAAGGCCTCATTATCGGTGGGAACATCGGGAAAAATAAAGTCACCCCAAACGAGGATGCTGTAAGTGATTATATAAAATGCTTTAACCGCCTTTTTGATGTGGTTGACTATTTCGTGGTGAATGTAAGTTCTCCAAATACACCAGGCCTGCGTGCACTTCAGGAGAAGGAACCTTTAATGGAATTGCTTAATACCCTACAAAGACGGAACTTGAAAAACGGCATCAGCAGGCCGATCTTGTTAAAAATAGCACCTGATTTAACCAACGAACAACTGGATGATATTGTGGAGATAGTACAACAAACAGGCATTGCGGGTATTATTGCTACCAATACAACCATCAACAGGGAAGGTTTAACATCAAATGATGAATTGAAAAATGAGATGGGCGGCTTAAGCGGAATGCCTTTAACCAAACGTTCGACCGAGGTAATTGCTTATCTGCATAAAAAATCAAATGGAGCTTTCCCAATAATAGGAGTAGGAGGTATTCACTCAGCCGACGACGCTATTGAGAAACTGAACGTCGGGGCATCACTTGTGCAACTTTATACCGGTTTTATTTACGAAGGACCGGCGTTAGTGGGGAGGATTAATAAGAAGATATTGAAGCGATCATAGTTGATGGTTCATAGTTCATGGAAAAAATCTCTCCAAAACGCGTCGTTTATAACTCTCACAATGGCGAGGCTTGCAATAAAAAAATCCCACCAGCATAAACTGACAGGATTTTGAATGTCATTAGCAAAGACGCAATATATGTGCCTCTTAAATAGCGGAAATTATTTTGCAGATGCTGCTTTTAACAAAGCGGCATTGTTTATTGCTATCTGGTTACCTTTTTTCTCAGCGCTGCGGCTTCCTGGTTCAAGGTTGGTTGCCAGCTTTAAAAATTGTACTTCTAAACGTGAAGTAGTTTTGTTTTTCCTATCTTTTCTTTTTAAACGAGTAACGCCCATGGCTTTTAGTATTTAATGTTTTTAATAATCCTGAGGTCGGGAGCGGATTCGAACCGCTGTAAAAGGTTTTGCAGACCTCTGCCTAGCCACTCGGCCACCCGACCATTTTTCAAGGCTGCAAAAATAGTAATTATTTATTGGCTGCCAAGTTTATTTCTGGTTATTTCTCCACAAAATAATGCTGTAGCTATGCCAACGTTTAACGATTCGGCTTTTCCAGCCCTTGGTATAGTTATCGCTTTGCTTATTAAACGCTCAACTTCCGGCCGTAAACCGTTGCCTTCGTTGCCCATAACTATTAATCCTTCGTTGCCAAATTTGGTTTGATAAATGTTTTCGCCGTTTAACATGGCCCCGAATATGGGTAAACCAATTTGTGGTAAAACAGAGGTAATATCTGCATAATGCACATTTATGCGTGATAATGAACCCATGCTGGCCTGTACCACTTTTGGGTTATAAGCATCAACTGTATCTTCCGAGCAGATGATATTATCAATGCCAAACCAATCTGCCGTACGAATAATAGTACCCATATTACCCGGGTCCTGTATGCCATCTAAAACTAAAGAGAACTTTTGCCTCAGCTTTTGGTTATTAAGCGGCGGATGCAAAGGTATTTTAACCAGGGCAATAACCTCCTGCGGGGTTTTTAAACTGCTTATTTTTTCAATATCTGTAACAGAAATATTATATAAATTTATTTTTTGCGATAAATTGAGCATTTTTGAGGCAAATGAAGCCGTATGATAAATAGCTTCAATTTGGTAGGAAGAGTTAATAAATTCAATAACCGATTTATATCCTTCAACCAAAAATAAGCCATTTTCTTTACGCTCTTTTTTATGTTGTAGGGACTTTAGTAAACTGATTTGAGACTTTGAAAGCATATATTAAACCTAATGGTTACGGCCTTACAATATTAAGTATTTTACTGCTCTTTATAGGGTCGGGTTGTAGTTTAACCCGCAGGCTGAAGGGTAATGGGGCGCTTGTGCGTAAAATAGTTATAAAAGGGGTTGATAAAGAATTTGCCGACGCAGCACTGCTTTATGTTGATAAGGAACAACAGCCCAATAATGTAATTAACCTGCAATTTTACTACATGTTTAGTAAAAACGGGAAGAAGGATATTGGTGAGGCACCTGCTATATTGGATAGCGGTCTGGTTGAATTCTCGAGGGTGCAGATAGAGCGATTTTTGCAGAATAAAGGTTATTTAAAAGCTAAAGTTGCCGATAGCATACAAATTAAAAAGAAAAAGGCCACACTGATATTTACCGCTGTTGAAGGCCCTATGTTTAGGATCAGGAAGATACAGGATAGTATTGCTGATAAAAATGTACAAAACCTGTACCGGGTAAACCGGCCACGGTTTTCGCACGTGCAGCCAGGAGGGCGGTTTGACACGGACAGCCTTGCTTATGACAGAGACGAGTTTTACCTGATAATGAAGCGGAACGGTTATTATGATTTTTACCGCCAGTATATTAATTTTCAATACGATTCCACCTTCAGGAGCAGTGTGGTGGATCTAAAGATGATTATTGATAATCCTGCCGGAAGATCATCGCATCCGATTTATACTATTAATAATACCCTGATAACTATTGCAAAAAGCAATGGCCGAGCAAGCGGTAAAGCAGATACAATTAAGGTTGATTCGCAATTCAGGTATGTTGATTTCTCGAACAAATTTAAACCCCGTTCGGTTATAAATTATGTATATCAGCGCAAAGGGGAGATATATAATATTGACAAACAAACTTTAACTACATCGCGCTTATCGGAGTTGAATGTATTCAGGAATGTGCCTAACCCTACTTATATCAAGTTGTCGGATAGTACCAACCGACTGGATACAAGAATTGATATAACTCCCTTAAAGCAATTTAGCGACCGGATAGAAGGTGAGTTTTTATTTAATGGCGGTCGATTTGGCTATAACCTGGGCAACACCTTTACCGACAGAAATGTATTTAAAAGTGCTGCCATACTGCAAATAAAGACCAACTGGAGTGTATTGTTTGACAATAACAGCAGTACAACAAATCATGCTGCTGTACAAAATCAGGACCTGCGCCTGGGTGCAAACCTTATTTTTCCGGGTATAATTTCGCCGTTTGACGCAAGATCGGAAAAGTGGGTTTACATTGGGTTTACATAATTCAGTGTAAACTAACATATAAATAACTGTTAATCAATTTATTATATTGATTTTTAGAAGAAAAAATGGGTTTACACATTTTGCATAATCAAAGTGTTGCGTTTATATGCTCAACTTTCAGAAAACTAAGGAAACAATCGTAATTTGAAAAGGTAATCGCCTCAAGTCAAGTAGCCTTGGTCATCCATACTATCATGATTAAACCTCAATTCACGTGTGACCCAGCACTGGTAAGTCCTTCGTACACTAACAAATCCGCAATTTTTACAATTATTGCTAACAAGTCTATATATTAGCAATACAAATTAGCTTTCCGGCTATGAACGATGAACCATCAACTATAAACTTCTTATGACCACCCGCCGTAATTTTATAAAAAACACCGCTATAGGTACTGTTGCTACTTTGGCATTACCTCAAATTGTCACTTCGGTTTATGCTGAAGAAAAAAGTATTAAAAAAATCCATCTTGAAAAAAACGACATTATCCTTTTCCAGGGCGATTCTATAACCGACTGGGGCCGCGATCATAATAAATCGTTTCCAAATGATACTGGTTCATTAGGTACGGGCTATGTGTTGTTAGCTGCCGGTCAGCTTTTAATTCAAAACCCCGAAAAAGCCCTTCAAATTTACAACAAAGGAATCAGCGGAAATAAGGTTTACCAATTAGCCGAACGCTGGGAGGCCGATGCGCTTGCCATAAAGCCAAATATACTAAGCATCCATATTGGTGTTAACGATTTTTGGCACACCCTAACCAATGGCTACACAGGTACAATCGAAACTTATATTACTGATTATCATGCGCTCATCAATCGCACTAAGAAAACTTTACCCGATGTAAAACTGGTTATTTGCGAACCATTTGCTGTAAAAGGAGTAAAGGCTGTGGATGATAAATGGTACCCGACATTTGATTTATTCAGAAAAGCAGCCCGCGATATCGCGGCTGAGTATAAGGCTGCATTTGTACCCTACCAGTCAGCATTTGATAAGGCCGTTGAATCTGCTCCCGGCAACTATTGGACAATTGATGGCGTACATCCCAGCATTGCAGGTGAAGCCCTTATGGCTAAGACATGGATGGAGGTAGTTAATTAGAGATTAGGATTGAAAACTTAGAACTTGATTGATTTTGGATTGAATAATTGCTTAAATTATTTATTTAACCTTGAACTTTTACGGCTTTCCGACAAAAAACCTAATCTCTGGCCTCTGATCTCTAGCCACTAATCCGTATCTTTGCGCGTAAATGATAGCTATAAATAACCTTACGTTTGAGATTGGTGCAAGAGCGTTGTACGATGAAGCAAACTGGCATATAAAACCGGGAGAAAAAATTGGCCTTATTGGCGCCAATGGAACCGGAAAAACCACCCTTCTTAAAATTATTGTAGGAGATTATACACCTACATCAGGTACCATATCAATGGCTAAGGACCTTACTATAGGTTACCTTAACCAGGATCTTTTATCTTACTCATCCGATAAAAATATATTACATGTAGCAATGGAGGCGTTTGAGCGCCAAAACCAGCTGCATGACGAGATTGAAAATATACTTCACAAGCTCGAAACCGATTACAGCGAGGACCTGCTGCATAAGCTTAGCGACAAGCAGCACGAATTTGAAGCGCTTGATGGTTATAATATTGAATACAAGGCTCACGAAATTTTGGCCGGTCTTGGTTTTAGCGAAGCGGATACACACCGCAAGTTAAGCGAATTTTCAGGTGGATGGCGTATGCGTGTTATGCTGGCCAAGATCCTGTTACAGGCGCCTGATATCCTCTTACTGGATGAGCCTACCAACCACCTCGACTTACCATCCATCCAATGGTTGGAAGATTATCTGAAAGCTTTTGATGGTGCAGTGATCATTGTATCGCACGACAGGTGGTTTTTGGATAAAGTAATAAACCGTACTGTCGAGTCGCGCAAAGGCAAGCTTACAGTTTATGCGGGTAATTACACTTTCTACCTTGAAGAAAAAGCACAGCGTGAAGAAATTCAGCGTGGCGAGTTTAAAAATCAGCAATCAAAAATAAAACAGGAAGAGCGTTTAATTGAACGTTTCCGCGCCAAAGCTTCTAAAGCAAAAATGGCGCAATCCCGTATTAAAATGCTGGATAAAATGGAACGTGTGGATGATGTGGATGATGATAATCCATCTGTAAATTTCAGTTTCCGTTTCTCAAGGCAATCAGGCAGGCATGTTGTTACGCTGGATAATATCACTAAAAAATATCCAACAATTGATATTTTAACCGGAGCTGAAGCTGTTATTGAAAAAGGCGACAAAATTGCGCTTATTGGTGCCAACGGTAAAGGTAAGTCTACCCTGCTGCGTATTATTGCAGGAGCTGATAGCGATTTTACCGGCAAAGCAGAAACCGGCCATAACGTAACACAAACCTTTTTCGCCCAGCACCAGTTGGAAGCCTTGCACCTTGAACATACTGCTTTGCAGGAGCTGCAATCATTTGCTCCAAAACATACTGAAACTGAGCTGCGTTCAATTTTAGGTTCGTTTTTATTCACTGGTGATGATGTATTTAAAAAAATAAAAGTACTCTCAGGAGGTGAAAAATCACGTGTTGCATTGGCAAAGGCGTTGACTGCCGATGCGAACTTTTTGGTACTGGATGAGCCTACCAATCACCTTGATATCCAATCGGTAAATATATTGATCCAGGCATTACAGCAGTTTGAAGGGACCTTCATCGTTGTATCGCACGATAGGTATTTCCTCGACAATGTAGCCAACAAGATCTGGTTTATTGAAGATCAACAAATAAAACAGTACCCGGGCAATTACAGGGAGTTTGATGAATGGTTTGCCAAACGCAAACTTGAGCCAAAAACTGCCATTCCAATACCTCAGCCAAAAAAAGAAGAAAAGAAAGAGCCCGTAGCTGTTAAACAACCTTCAGAAAATAAATTTCAGCAGTTAAAAAAACTCAACCAGGATTTAACCAAAATGGAAGAGCAGATAGCTGAAATGGAAAAAACCGTAAAGCAATTGGAAGCTCAACTGGCAGATGAAAAGCTTTATAACGACCTGGCTAAAATGAACGACATCAATAAAAATTACGATTTGAAAAAGATGGAGTTGGGCCATATACAGCTAAAATGGGAAGCATTAGCTGAACAGATAATGGAGCTGGAAGCGTAATTTGATTTCGGAATTCGAATGTTCGATTTCGGATTTATTTTCAATTTCGGAGTTATAAAACTTGTCATTGCGAGGAACGAAGCAATCGCATGCTATACAGAGCGAATAGAAAAATGTGGTTTGTGTCCTCACAATAAGTGTTCGAAAGAACCATAATAAGCGGTGGCCTGTGCGATTCCTTCCTTGGGGAAGGGGTGGTAGGAGTCTCACGAACTGTGTCAATTATACGTAAAAGCTTGGTGTAAAAACCCTCCCTACACCCTCCTGGGGGAGGGAACCACGCGGGGCCCGGCTTTTGTAAATTTGGTGTGCATCACAAAACACTATCAGGTATGTTAGTGTAGGCAAGGAGAATAATATATTAATTGAAACCATATTATGAATAACATCATTACGAGGTTAATACGATTTACTGGTTTACTTTTTTGCATCCTATGTGCCTTAAACTGCCTTGCCCAAACCCCATACGCCGACAGTGTCTACCGCCCCGAAATAAAAAGTATTGAATTTTATAACACAAAAAAGAAGGCATCGTTCCCTGTAATTACATTAAACTCCGGCGAAACGGTACTATTGGCATTTGATAACCTGCTTGGCGGAACGTTGAACTATCATTATACCATTGAACATTGCGATAACAGCTGGAACCCGTCGAACATATCCCCAGCTGAATATTTAAAAAACTATACCGATGACAGGGTAGCTGATTATAGCTATTCCATAGCTACGGTACAAAAATATACCCATTACGAGCTTAAACTTCCTAACGAAAATATAACACCTAAAATCTCAGGTAATTATATTTTAAAAGTCTATGAAGATTCCGACCCATCCAAATTGGTATTAACCCGCCGGTTGTATGTTGTCGATCCTAAAATTTCCATAACCGCCGAGGTTGTTCCTTCGAGTGATAATACTACGAGGCAAACCAATCAGAAAATAAATTTCACACTCGATTACGGCGGTCTTAGGGTGCAAAATCCGCGTAATGATATACGCGCTTTGGTAATTCAAAATGCCCGAAGCGAGACAGGCATATTAAGCACACAGCCAACTTATATCCGCGGTACACAGCTTATTTATAGTGATATTACTGCCAATGATTTTCCTGCAGTAAATGAGTTCAGGCATTTTGATACCCGAACACTGAAAGTAAATTCTGAACACATTTTACATATCTACAGGGATACGGTAAATACAGTGGTAATGCTTACAGATCCCGACAGGAACAAAGCTAATTATACGTTGGAATATGATTTAAATGGCAGTTATTATGTATTGAACCAGGATGGTACCGATCCCCGCACAGATGCTGATTATTCGCACATGCTTTTCAGTTTAAAAACCACCTTGCAGCCAAGCGCTGGCACACCTTATATTGTTGGCCGTTTTAACGATTACAAGCTGGATGACCACAGCAAAATGAATTTTGATGCAACAAGCAGCAAGTTCGTGAATGCCCAGTTTTTAAAGCAAGGTGTATATGATTATGCCTATGTTTGGGTTGACAAAGCTACCGGCAAACCTGATATCACTGCCTTGGAAGGCAGCTATTTTGAAACAGAAAATGATTATCAGCTCTTAATTTACTATCGTCCGCCTGGCGCCCGCTGGGAAGAACTGATTGGTTACAAATTATTAAATTCTGTAAAAAAGTAATAATGGGCTTTTATCTTATTCATATTACTTTTTCCGTTGCCTGTGTCCTCACAGGCAATCAACTATAGATAGGCAAGTGTGAAAGCAAATCGTCTATGAAGACACAGACGATGGTTAAGTTCAATCATTATTTTGTGGGATTTATTTTGTCACGATTGCTAAAGGATTAGGAAACCCAGCGATAGCAGCAAAATTTAGCTGATTGGTCAAAACTTTTAGCTTAGTTATTTGATTATATTTAGGGAACTAAACATGCTAACTTTTTTGAAAAAATTATACAATTGAGACGATTTGGACGAATAGCCCTAAAAACCATTCTTTGGATAATTGCAAGTATTGTTTTCCTGGTACTGCTTATAATAATTTTAATACAGGTCCCGGCTGTACAAAATTTCGTGAAAGATAAGGCTGTTACTTTTATACAGGGAAAAATTCATACTAAAGTACAAATTGGCCACATCACATTAGGTTTACCCAAGCTTATTGTGCTGGAAGATGTGTATTTTGAGGATCAGAAAAAAGACACCCTTATTGCCGGAGAAAAACTTAAAGTCGACATTAGTTTGTTAAAACTTCTCGATCACAAAGTTGAAATAAACGAAATAAACCTGCAGGGAATTACCACCAATATAAACCGCGGTGCTGATAGTGTTTTCAATTTCGATTATATTATAAAAGCTTTTGCAGGCGAACAAAAAAAGGAAGTAAAACCCACGGATACTACTTCTACCATGAAGTTTTCCATCGATAAGATCATTCTTGATAACATCCGTGTATCTTATAAAGATGTGATTTCAGGTAATGATGTAAAGTTCATATTAGGCCATTTTGACACCAGGATAAAGGACTTCGATATGGATAAAATGAAGTTTACCATACCAAAGATCAACCTTTCGGGTGTTGATGCCCGCATTATTCAGTCTAATGTTACTTCAGCAGGTACAACGGTTATTCCGGTCGATACTACGGTTAAGCCTATCAACATGTCCCTAAGCCTGGGTACAATTGATATATCAAAAGTTAAGGTTGATTATCGCAGCGGGCAAATGAGCAGCAAGGTTGATATGGGCAGGTTATTGGTTGAGATGGATAAGATCGATCTGAAAAATCAAAACGTTGGTATAAAAAATATCGAACTCAATGATACAAAGGCCGGGCTTGTATTTGCTAAACCAGAGTCCGTTAAAAAAACAATTGTAAAAGCCGTTAAAAAGCTGGATACATTGGTCGCATCGCCCCAAAATGAAAAGGGATGGTCGGCTAAACTTGGAAAGATTAGCTTTAGTAATGATAATATTCAATTTGATAATAATGCGCAGAAACCATTAGCCAAAGGGCTTGATTTCGCTCACATGAACATCAAAAATCTTAATGCTGATGCAGAGAATATCTCTTACAGCCCGGATACAATTTCAGGCAAGGTTAATTCATTTACCTTCTCCGAAAAAAGCGGGCTCGTCATTAAAAAATTCCATACCTCGTTTTTATATGGCCCAAAAAACGCCTATCTGAATAACCTGTTGGTAGAAACTCCGCAGACTACCCTACAAAAACAATTGCAGGTTGCTTATCCATCAATTGAATCACTGACAAAAGATTTAGGGCAATTATATGTAAATGCCAATTTAGATGGCAGTCATTTGGGTTTAAAAGATGTTTTATTGTT
>Ga0206973_1214_pt1 | contig 10061 bp, 6 predicted proteins | sample Alteio_BWOrgHeat_83_FD_152927 | JGI IMG/M metagenome (GOLD analysis project Ga0206973, IMG submission 152927) | Enriched cells from forest soil in Barre Woods Harvard Forest LTER site, Petersham, Massachusetts, United States -... | ecosystem: Environmental > Terrestrial > Soil > Temperate forest > O...
CGGCGATTTTTCATTTGTACAAAGAGCCGATGATGATCGTGGAGGGGAAGATGCAATATGTGTGGGATGAGACGGGGAAGCAGTATCTCGATGGGTTCGGCGGGATCGTGACGATCAGCGTGGGCCATTGCCATCCGAAGGTGGAGGCGAAGGTGCGGACGCAGCTTGAGACGCTCACGCACACGACAACGGTTTATTTTCATCCGACGATTGGGCAGTTCGCCAAGAAGCTGGCGGAACATTTTCCGGCGGGCTCGGAGTTGAAGTCGACGTACTTCACGAATTCCGGGGCCGAGGCGAATGAGATGGCGCTGCTCACCGCGCGGGAATTCACCGGCAACAGCGATGTAATCTCCGTGCGAAACGGCTATCACGGCGGAACGTCGGCGACGATGGGCATCACCTCGCACGGCTCGTGGAAGTTCAAGAGCAACAACACCACCAACAACAAGTTTGCGACGCCGGGATATTGTTATCGCTGTCCCTACGGCCTCACTTATCCGTCGTGCAATGTGAAGTGCGCCCGCGACACGGAAGAATTGATCAAGTATGAAACCAGCGGCCAGGTGGCTGCGTTTATCGGCGAGCCGATTCAAGGCGTCGGCGGCGCGGTGATGCCGCCGCCGGAATATTTCAAGATTCAATATGAGATCGTGCGCAAGTATGGCGGCATCTGCATTGCGGATGAAGTGCAGACCGGCTTTGGCCGCACCGGCAATCATTTCTGGGGCTTTGAAAATTTCGGCGTCGTGCCGGACATGGTGACGATGGCCAAGGGCATCGGCAACGGCTGCCCGCTGGCGGCGATGACGACCAAACCGGAGATCGCCAAGGCGACCAAGAATCGCATCCACTTGAATACCTTCGGCGGCAATCCGATGTCGATGGCGCAAGGGCTCGCAACGCTCGAAGTGCTCGATGAGGAAAATGTGCAAAACAACGCCAAGGTCGTCGGCGGCTTCCTGAAAGACAAGATGACGGAACTGCAGCAGAAGCACAAACTCATCGGCGATGTGCGCGGGCTGGGTCTCATGCTCGGCATGGAGCTGGTGCGCGATCGCACGAGCAAGGAGCCGGCGAATACCGAGACCGCCGAATTGCTGGAGCTTTGCCGCGAGCGCGGCGTGCTGGTCGGCAAGGGCGGGTTGTATGGAAACGTGCTCCGTATCAAGCCGGCGATGTGCTTGAACAAAGCGGATGCGGAGTACATGGTGCAGACGCTCGATGAAGGGCTCACGATCCTCGGAGCGAAGACGAAGTAAGAAAATAGAGAATTGAGAATAGTGAATAGTGAAAGGGGCTTGCGAATTTCGCGGGCCCTTTTTTTATGCGCGCGTTTTATTTGTTGATGCTGCTGAGGAGGGTGAGGATGATTTGCTGATTTTGTTCGGCGGCCTTGAGTGCGAACTGGGAGGATTGCGCGAGGATCTGTTCACGGGCGAGGTTGGCGGTTTCGGTGGCGAAGTCGGTGTCGCGGATGGAGCTGTCGGCGCTTTGGAGATTTTCGAGTTTGACGTTGAGGCTGTTGACGGTGGATTGGATGTCGTACTCACGGGTGGCGCCGATCTGGGCGCGGGAGGTGGAGATTTGTTTGATGGCGTTGGAGACGACTTGCTGGGCTTGATCGAGGTGGCCGGAGGTGAGCGAGAGGGTGCCGCCGGAGCCGAGGTCGGCGAGGGAAAAAGTGGAGGTGTTGCTGGCGCTGAAGCCAAGGTTAGCGGAGTTGACGGGGTCGAGTGCGAGGGAGAGGTCGGGGGTGCTGAGGTCCGGGGAGATGGCGAAGTTGGCGCCGCCGCCGGTGATGGCGAATTGGGCGGATGCGCCGGCGGTGTTTTGTGCGGCGCTCAGAGTGAAGGTGGCAGTGAGGTTGTTGGTGCGGGCGTTGACGTTGAGGCCGTTGGCGGAGACGGGTTGGCCGTTGATGCTCACCTGGAGGTCGCGGCCGAGGGAGCGGGTCGAGTCCACGCCGGCGAGGGTTTGGGTTTGGAAAGCGGTGGAGCTGGATTGGACGCTGACGAATTGGGAGGAGCCGTAGCCGGTGCTGATGAGGGCGACGTCGGTGCCGTTGGAGGAGGCGGTGATGCCGGTGGAGTTGGTGAGTTGGTTGATGGCGTTGGCGATGGTGTTGGCGTTTGCGGTGCTGCTGAAGGAGAGTTGGGAGGTGCCAGTGCTGCCGGTGAGCGAGAGGGAGACGGGGGCGGTAAGGCCGGCAGCGAGGGAGTGGACGATGAGGGCGGCGTGCTGCGCGGAGGCGAGAACTTGGACCTGCAAAGATTGGCCGCCGGGCGGGACTTGTGCGGCCTGGATGCGGAGGCCCTGAAGCGCGTTGGCGTTTGGGCCGGCGGAGAGGTGATAGGAAAATTGGCCGTTGAGCAGGTTCGTGTTGCCGAAGGAGGAGGAGTCGGAGATGCGGTTGATGGAGGAGAGGATGGAGTCGACCTGGAGTTGATTGGCGGCGACTTCGTCGGAGCTGAGGCCGGCGGTGTTGGCGGAGTTGGTGACGAGGCCCTGCAGATCGATGAGGAGACTGGAAACTTGCGAGAGTGCGCCATCGGCGGTCGCGAGGACGGAATCGGCGCGCTGGGCGTTGGAGATGGCGGCGGTGGTGGCGGCTTCATCGGCGCGGATGGATTCGCTGGCGATGAGACCGGCGGGATCGTCGGCGGCGGAGTTGATGCGGTAGCCGGTGGAGAGACGCTCAAGGGTTTGCTGCATGGAGGCCTGATTGCGATTGATCGCATTGACGGCAGTGAGGGCCATGATGTTGGTGATGGTGAATGCCATGCGTTAACCGGATGGTTCCTTTCTCTCTCTATAAGGGCGCAATGGTAGCGCGGCCGATAACACTTAGTTTTATCGGTCCATTTGCGTGAGAGGATGAGGGGGATTCGGCGTGAGGCTTTTTCAGCTAACTACGCTGTTTTATCCAAAGAATGGTTTTGTCGGCGAGGCGGTCGAGAGCCTGCACGGAAAGTTCGAGATGCTCTTCCTTCGTGTCTTCGATTTTGTTGTGCGAGATGCCGTAGAGCGATTGCACGAAGAGCATGATGGTGGGGATGCCGGTGCGGCAGACTTCGGCGGCGTCGTGGAGCGGGCCGGAGGGGAGGCGGTGGGCTTTTTCGACGCCGCAGGTTTCCTCGATGGATTCGGCGGCGAGGTTGATGAGGTCGGGGTGGAAAGGGAAGGGCTGGATCTGCCATATTTTTCGCCAGGCGACGGAGATTTTTTCTTCCGCGGCGATGCGGTGGCTGGCGTCCTGGGCTTCCTTGTACATCTGCGCGAGCACGTCGGCATCGAGGTGGCGCTGATCGAGGGTCATCTCGGCTTCGGCGACGACGGAGGTGACGATGCCGGGCTTGGTGGTGACGCTGCCGACGGTGGAAACGCCGTTGTGTTTGACGGCGATGTCACGCACGGCGAGGTGGAGTTTGGAAACGCCGCCGAGGGCGTCTTTGCGATGCGACATCGGCGTGGAGCCGGAGTGAGCGGCCTGGCCGGTGAAGGTGATGGCGTGCCGCTCAACGCCGAAGGTGCCAAGGACGGCGCCCATCGCGAGATTTTTCGATTCGAGCACCGGGCCTTGCTCGATGTGCAGTTCGAGATAAGCGGCGGCATTTTTGATTTCGGATTTGGCGAGCAGGACTTGATCGAGATCGATGTTCTGCGATTTGAGCGCATCGGGAAGCGTGACGCCTTGCTTGTCTTTGAGCGTGCGGACTTCATCGGGTATGAGCGAGCCGGAAAACGCGGAGGAACCGAAGAGCGAGCGGCCGAAGCGTGCGCCTTCTTCATCCGCCCAATCGACAAGGCGAATCGTGACATCCGGTGTGCCTTCCGCGGCGATGCGGCGCAGCACTTCGACACCGGCAAGGACATTCAGACAGCCATCCAGCCAGCCGCCGTTGGGAACACTGTCGAAATGGCCGCCCATCAGCAGCGCTTTTTCCGATTTGCCTTTGAGCGTCGCCCAGAGATTGCCGGCGGGATCGGTATGCACTTCGAGATTGGGAATCGCTGCAAGTTTTTCGCGCAGGAATTTTCGCGCCGTCGCCCACATCGGCGTGAAGGCGACGCGCTGCGCCCCATCCGCATTGCCGGTGAGCGTGCGAAGTTCCTTCAGATCGGCAACAGTGCGTTTGGGATTCAGTGTCATGCGTGTGAACCTGCTAAGTGCATAAGATATTGGGATCCAATTAAATCTATCGCCACCATCAACGCAGCACATGCAAGAGCGATCCAAGCCCGATGTTTTGGCGATTCCTTAAAGATTGCCAGAATAGCGAAACTCAATCCTAACAAAAATAACAACCCGTATGAGATGCTAATAGTGACTATGAGAATAAAAGCATTTTCTATCGGAAGCAGTGAAGCCAAATGCGGCAGACCGCATAAAAGAGCCATTAAAAACAGGCAAAAACCAGAACAAAACAAGGAAAAAGTCGAGCGAGTAAAGTTCCGCTTAGACGGCACGGCATATTCGAGCGGCTTTTCTTCCAGTGTCATAATCACATCACGTCAATGCCGCGCCGGTGCGTTTGGGCTGGATTTTTTCGATCTTTCCTTCGGCGAGCATTTTCTGGTAATCGTTCCAGCTCATCTTTGATTTGCCGGTGGGAATTTCTTCCATCGTGATGCAGCCTTCGACCGGGCACGCCAGCGCGCACATATTACAGCCGACGCAGGTGTCGGTTTTGATCGTGAAGAGATCGACGGGCGGGGCGGCCTTGGTCGGTTCAGTGCTCGCGCCGGCGAGGGCCATGGCGGGAGCGTTTTGATCAGCGCGGGATTTTTTGGCCTCGCCGAATTTCGCCGCGTATTCTTCCTTGGGCATCTTCGTCCAGTCGATGGCCTGATAGCAGCCGTCTTCGCAGGAGGCGTAGCAAATGCCGCAGTGAATGCACTTTTCCTCGTGAATTTTCGCGACGACTTTGTAGTTGAGGTTGAGGTCGCCCCACTTCTTGATGCGCGTGGAAGATTTTCCGCAAAAGTCGGCGATCGTGTTGAACCCCTTCTCCTTCATGTAATCTTCAAGGCCGCGCGTCATCGCTTTGACGACGCCGAAACCCTTGTGCATGACCGCCGTGCAAACTTGCAGCGACGTGGAGCCAAGCAAAATAAATTCCGCAGCGTCCTGCCAACTCTTGATCCCGCCGATCCCCGACAACGGCATGTGCCCATTCGCATTCAACTCCGGATCGCTCGCCAGCGCCGACACCATATTAAGCGCAATCGGCTTCACCGCCGGCCCGCAATAGCCGCCATGCGAACCCAGCCCATCAACGCTCGGCTTCGGCGCAAACGAATTCAGATCCACACCAATGATCGAATTGATCGTGTTAATCAGCGAAATGCCATCCGCCCCGCCGCGCTTCGCCGCCCGCCCCATCGGCACAATGTCCGCCACGTTCGGCGTCAGCTTCACCAGCACCGGCACCGTCGCAACTTCCTTCGCCCAGCGCGTGATCTTCTCGCAATACTCCGGCACCTGCCCCACCGCCGACCCCTGCCCGCGCTCCGACATCCCATGCGGACAACCGAAGTTCAATTCAAAACCATCCACCCCCACATCCTGGATTTTCTTGATGACCTCATGCCAAGCTTCCTGCGTCGAAGCCACCATCACAGACGCAATCAGCGCGTGATGCGGAAATTCCTTCTTCACCTGGGCGATTTCCTTGAGATTGTCAGCAAGCGAGCGATCCGAAATCAGCTCAATATTGTTCAACCCCATGAGCCGCTGATTGGCAAGGCTGATGCCGCCGTAGCGCGAAGCAACATTGACAACCGGATCATCAGAAAGCGTTTTCCACACCGCCCCCCCCCCACCCGGCGATGAACGCATTGCGGACCTGATGCGCCGTATTCGTCGGCGGCCCGCTGGCAAGCCAAAACGGATTCGGCGATTTGATTCCACCGCAGTTGATCGAAATATCCGGCATGAGCGTACTCCTGAAATTGTTAACAGCGGGCGCAGTACTTCTATCTATTTCGCAAATGACTTTTTAAAAGTGGTTCGGGTCTCGTTTAAGGAATTGGCCGCGGGTCGCATCGCCGACGAACTTGCCATCGCGCACGGCCACCTTGCCGCGCACCGTGACAACCGACGGCCGACCCTTGATCGGCCATCCTTCGAAAGCGTTGTAATCAATATTCTGACGCTGCGTCTTCACCGAAAGATTCCCGCGATATTTCGGATCGAAAATAACCAGATCGGCATCGGACCCAAGAGCGATCGTCCCCTTGCGCGGGAACAAACCAAAGAGCTTCGCCGCATTGGTGCTGGCCGTTTCAACAAAACGATTGAGCGAAATTTTCGCCGCACCCTCGCCGGCGACACCATGCGTGTAATACAGATTGACGCGGTCCTCGATGGCCGGAATGCCATTGGGAATCTTCGTGAAATCATCTTTGCCCATCTGCTTCTGCGTCGCAAAATCAAACGGCGCATGATCCGTCGCCAGCGTCGAAATAAGCCCCGACGCCAGCCCATCCCACAGCACCTTCTGATTCTTCTTATCCCGCAGCGGCGGCGACATCACATACTTCGCCCCCTCGAAATTCGGCTTCTCCGCATACGTTTTATCAATCAGCAAATACTGAATCAGCGTCTCCACCCACACGTTCACGCCGCGAAACCGCGCCGCCATCGCCGCCGCAAGCGACTCTTCGCAGGAAAGATGCACCACGTACACATGCGCATCATGCATCGCCGCAAACGACATCAAATGATGCGTCCCCTCCGCCTCCACCATCGGCGGGCGCGACTCATGGTGATACTCCGGCCCCGTCTTCCCCGCCGCAAGCAATTCCCGCTGCCGCTCCAGCACCGCCGTGTCATTCTCGCAATGCGCCGTCGTGATCACGCCCAGCGACTTGGCGAGCTTGAGCGTGTGATACAACTCCGTGTCATCAATCCCAAACGCCCCCTTGTACGCCAGAAAAATCTTAAACGACGAAAGCCCCGCCTTCACGATTTCCTTCAACTGCGATTCACTCGAAGAATCAAACTTCGTCACACCCATGTGAAACGTAAAATCGCACGCACTCTTCCCCACGCCCTTGCCCTTCCACAGCTCAAACGCCTCCAGCGGCTCCTCTTTGCGGCTCGGACAAATCATCTCAATAATCGTCGTCGTCCCGCCAATCAGCGCCGCCTGCGATGCCGACGTGTAATCATCCTTCGCAAACGTCCCCATGAACGGCAAATAAATATGCGTGTGCGGATCGATGAACCCCGGAAACACAAACTTCCCGCTCGCATCAATAATCTCCGCGCCCGGCGGCGCAGCGAGATTCTTGCCGATCTGCGTGATCGTATCGCCATCGCACAAAATATCAGCGACATAGCGATCGGTGGCGGTGACGATTTCTCCGTTGCGGATGAGCAGGGACATGCGTATCTCGTCCTTTTTACAACACCGATGTGCCGCAGTGATCGCAAGCGCGTGCTTCCGGTTGCGGATTGTCGTACACGCCGTAAATGAAGGGGATTGGTTCGCTCGGGGGTGTACCACGCGAGTATATCGTGAGAAATAGTCAATGCAATTGCTATTTCGCTGTGGAATTGAAGAAGTTACAATTCTTCGGTTTGCCTTGGCGAATCGGAAGTGGAGACGAGCACTCTTTTTGAGGAGCCTGCATGGCGTCAACGATCGAGCGGATGTCGTCGGCTGATCAAGGTCCGGCGGCGACGGGGGAAATTGTTGAACTGACGACCGATGTGTCGGGCTCTCCTTATTATTCCAAAGACATGGCCCCGGTGCCGCGGGCCGGACGCAAATGGGGCACCTGGGATATCGCCGCATTGTGGATTTCCATGTCGGCTTGCATTCCCACTTACATGCTCGCATCGGCGCTGATTTCCGGCGGCATGAACTGGTGGGAGGCGGTCCTCACGATCTTCCTCGGCAATGCGATCGTGCTGATTCCGATGGTGCTCAACGCCCATGCCGGCACGCGGTACGGGATTCCGTTTCCGGTCTATTGCCGGGCGTCATTTGGCCTGCGCGGAGCGAACGTGCCGGCGATGCTTCGCGCGCTGGTCGCCTGCGGATGGTTCGGCATTCAAACATGGATCGGCGGCGGGGCGATCTACCAAATCCTCTGCGTCTGGTTTCCAAAAATGGCGGAACTCCCTCAAACCTGGGTCGGCATCAACATCGCGCAAATCGGTTGCTTCCTCTTTTTCTGGCTCGTGAACATCGCGGTGATTTATGCCGGCATCGAGTCCATCCGCGTCCTGCTCAATATCAAAGCGCCGCTGCTCATCGCACTGGGGCTTATTCTCCTGGGATGGGCGTACAGTCAGGCCGGCGGCTTTGGCCCCATGCTCTCCACGCCTTCCGCCTTCGCTCCCGGCCAACCCAAGCAAGGCCAGTTCTGGGAATACTTTCCCGCAGCGCTCACCGGCATGATCGGCTTCTGGGCCACGCTCTCACTCAACATCCCGGATTTTTCCCGCTACGCCCGCTCACAAAAAGCCCAAATCATCGGCCAGACCATCGGCCTGCCCACCACCATGGCCCTTTACTCCTTCATCGGCGTCGCGGTCACTTCCGCCACCGTCGTTATCTACGGCAAATCCATCTGGGACCCGGTCGAACTGCTCACACGATTCAAAAATCCCGCGGTGCTCATCCTCGCCATGCTCGCCCTCTGCATCGCCACGCTCGCCACCAACATCGCTGCCAACGTCGTTTCGCCCGCCAATGATTTCGCGCACCTTTTCCCCAAGCGCATTTCCTTCCGCACCGGCGGCCTCATCACCGGCGTCCTCGGCATCCTCATGCAGCCGTGGAAACTCCTCGCCGATCCCACCGGATACATTTTCACCTGGCTCGGCGGTTATTCCGGATTGCTCGGCGCCGTCGGCGGAATTTTGATCGCCGATTATTTCTGGATGCGCCGCACCAAACTCAACCTTGACGGTTTGTACATGAAGAACGGCCCCTACTTTTATCAGGGCGGAATCAATCCGATCGCACTTCTGGCGCTGGCGGCCGGCATCGCCCCCTGCGTGCCGGGCTTCCTCGCGGATATCAAGGTGATCAGCGTCCCATGGATCTGGAGCACGCTCTACCACTACTCGTGGTTTCTCTCGTTCGGCATTTCATTCCTGCTTTACGGCCTGCTGACATTGGCCACAGGAAAGAACAAGCCGCTGGTCGCCGCCGCTTAATCGCACTTACTTCTTCGTCTCTTCCAAACACAGCACGCCATACGCCGTCACCAGGATCGGATTCCCCTCAAACCACCGCGGCGATTTCGGATTGATCCAACTCCCATCCGCCCGCTGGCTCTTCGTCAGCGCGTCGGTCAGCTCCGCCCGCCAGTCATGCGCCACGCCCTTGTCATCCACCACCGTGTCCTGCCCCCACGCATGCATCGCCTTGGAAAACGCGTTGAAATAATAATACTGCCCGTCAAACGAGCTCGACGCCGGATTGTACTCCAGCGTCCAGTTGCTCTTGATCCACTTGATCGCCGCCGCCACCCGCGGATCATCCTTCGTCAGCCCCGCGTAAATCATGCTCTTGAATCCCGAGTACGTCATCGAGCCATACGACCGCAGTTGCGACCCGCCCTCGAGTTTATCAATGTCCCCGAACTTCGATTCCCCGCCCTCCGCCGGCGTGTAAATAAACCCGCCATCCGTCGCCCCCTTCGCAAACGCCTGATCATTCGTCTCGCTCAACATCTGGCTCCGGCTCACAAACACCAGCGCCTTCTGAATCGCCGGATCATCGCCCGGCACCCCGCTGTCATGCAGCGCCTCAATCATGTAAGACGTATTGGAAAGGTCCGGCCGATCCTCCCCATAACCCGAACCGCCGTACCACGGATTGTCCTTCGTGATCGGATTCCCCTTCGCATCCTTCTTCCCTTCCACCTGCTGCAACGATTTCAAAAAATCCTGCAACCCCTTGATCCTCTCCTTGTACGCATCGCCAGGCAGGACGGCAAAAGTGCTCAGCACAATCGCCGAGTTGTAATTCGGATTCGAATCCTTGTAGTACCCGCCGTCCTTCTGATGAAACGTCTCAATAAAATCCAGCCCCTTC
>Ga0206973_1216_pt1 | contig 10032 bp, 7 predicted proteins | sample Alteio_BWOrgHeat_83_FD_152927 | JGI IMG/M metagenome (GOLD analysis project Ga0206973, IMG submission 152927) | Enriched cells from forest soil in Barre Woods Harvard Forest LTER site, Petersham, Massachusetts, United States -... | ecosystem: Environmental > Terrestrial > Soil > Temperate forest > O...
GGTGCAGCGTGAGGTGATTGTGCCGCTGCTGGATTCGTTGAAGCGGAATGAGATTGATTTTCGGGGGATACTTTACACGGGGTTGATGTTGACGGCGGGTGGGCCGAAGGTGCTGGAGTTTAATGCGCGGTTTGGCGATCCGGAATGTCAGCCGCTGATGATGCGGTTGAAGTCGGACATTGTGGAAGTGATGCTGGCGACGATTGATCAGAAGCTGGATGAGGTGACGCTGGAGTGGGATTCGCGGACGGCGGTGGCGGTGGTGGTGGCGAGCGAGGGGTATGGGTGGAAGCCGGATGACCAGGTGACGAAGGGGGTGGAGATTACGGGGCTGGAGGCAGCGGGGAAGACGGCGGATGTGCAGATTTTTCATGGGGCGACGACGCTGTCGGCGGAGGGGAAGCTGGTGACGAGCGGCGGGCGGGTGTTGACGGTGACGGCGCTGGGGGATTCGGTGGAGGATGCGCGGAACAAGGCGCATGAGGCGATTTCGCATATTCATTTTGCGGGGATGCAGTATCGCAAGGACATTGGGGCGCGGCAGGGGAAGATGAAGTGAGAGGGGGCGTTTGCTCCGGGTGGTTTGAGGGGGGAGCGAGAATGTCATTTTGCTGGGTGGTGTGCGCGCGACGATGGATTCTCGCGTTTAATAATGCAAAAATGAGGGTGGGCGTCGTGATTCGCCTTTGAAGGGGGAAAAATTGTTCTTTTTGTGAATGGATAATTCGTGGGAATGAATTTGAATTCGTCCATTTGCTCACGCGCTCCTACAATTTGGTACGATGTTCAGGATAGATTGAAGGAGCGTATTCATGTCCGAGCAAACTGCGCTGACCACGACGACGGAAGCTCCGATCCAACCTGCCAGCCCTGGGCCCGCGAAGAAGCCGGTGAAGCCGCGGGGGTTTCCGTATGTGCCGGTGCTGATTATTTTGCTGGCGGGGGTTCCGCTGGGGTATGTGTTTATCAAGTGGAACCGGGCGGCGATGGATGCGCCGGGGCGGTTTTTTGATGCGATCTCGGATGTGGTGCGGCCGAAGATTAATGTGAATCAGATTGTGCTCACGAGCATTGGGGATTTGCATAAAGAGGCGCGGCTGGTGGTGCTGAAGACTTCGGTGACGGCGGATGTGACGCGGGATGAGACGTACACGCACTGGGGGATTTACTGGGGGACGAATACGGCGCGGGTGATCGCACCGAATGCGCAGGTGCAGTATTACATTGATCTGTCGGCGGTGGGGACTTCGAATTATGTTTATGATGAGGCGAGCAAGTCGCTGACGTTGACGCTGCCGCCGCCGAAGCTGGATACTGATTTTTCGATTGATCCGTCGAAGATACAGGTGCCGGATTTGCGGTCTGGGTGGAACCGGTGGGACAAGGATGAGACGAAGGATAATGCGGTGAAGGATTTATTTCCGGCGCTGTTGATACAGGCGCGGTCGCCGCTGCTGTTGAAGGAAGCGCGGGAGGATGGGATAGAGGCGATGGAGAACTGGTTGAAGCCGCTGGCGGATACGCTGGCGAAGGATGGGGTGACGCTGGTGGTGAAGTACAAAGAGCCTGCGTAAGGGTATTCGCCGGCGCAGAATTTTATTTGTTGCCCAAGATCAATATCCCGGGGGAAGGAATTCCGGTGGCGTGCCGGTGATGGGGTTGGCGCCGCCGGTGCGATAGCGGGGCGTATTGGTGAGGTTCCACCGCAAGCTCCACAGATCCGAGAGGCGTTCACGGCGGGCACTTCCATCGCGGAAGCCGACGTTAACGGCTTTCTGGTGGCGGTCGATGCAGCAGCGTTCGATGCCGCTTTGGCCGCTGACGAGCCCACCGCTCACTGGACCAAGTTGCAGGGACTGGGCGACGTCGCCTGTATACCAATTGTTATGGAGGGGATTGTCATTGTTGCGTCCTTCGAAATCGCGCCAGACGCAATCGGAGAAGACCGCGAGATCGGGAAAATCAGCCGTGACAAGTTTTCCTACCCGGTCTGTTATGACAAACCAGGAGCTCGCACCATCGACATCGGTGGGGAATCCGACGGGGTCGCTGAGCAAATCCAGGTTGAAGCCATAGCTGCCGATGATGCGGTCGGTGGTGGGAGGGGCGGGAGTGATGACGCCAGAGTTCTCGCCGTCCTGATAGTTCCACGAGGAGGTGGCTGAGCCATAGAGTTCGGTTCCGCCGGCAGTTCCTAAATCCGTGGCGAGGGGGCAGATGCGGATTTTATTGGTGTTGTTGCGGAGGTATTGAGGTGTGGGGCTGGGAAAGAGGAGTTCACCCCAGGCATCGCGCACGGGGTTGTGGCCGGACAAGGTCGTGGACTTGTAGGCAATGGAATTGCCATCCCACTCGGTGCAATAGGTGTAGTAGGCGATCCCCAGTCCTTTCAAATTCGCCAGGCAGGCGGCGTTTTTCGCCTGGAGGCGGGCTTTGCCCAATGACGGGAGCAAGATCGCAATGAGCAGTGCGATGATCGCGACGACAACAAGCAACTCAATCAACGTGAATGCCCGCAGGCGACGGTGCGACATAGGAAGCACTCCCATCAGAAAAACCACAGCGATTTATTGACTGTCCCCCAAAAATTGGCAGGGGGACAAACAAAAGAATGGACTACTGCACGTGTGAGTATACCACCGGCAGGTTATGGAACAACAATTTTTTGACATTCAGCCATTTGTCCACCTAAAAGACGACAGTTCTTAATGAATGATGCGTTTAAAGTAACTGGATAATGGATTATCCACTTACGATTCTCTTAAAGGCGGGAGGCATGGGTCAGGCTGGGTTTTGGTAGATTCCCAGGATATTGCCGGCGGGGTCGCGGAATTTGGCGGTGATTTCGGGGTGATCTGCGCCGATGAGCTGGATGATTTGGCCGCCGTGGTTGGTGATGGAGGCGAGGGTGGATTCGGCGTTATCGACCATGATGTGGATGGCGATGCCGAGGGTGGGGTGGTCTTGGGGTTTTCGAGTGAGGGTCCAGACGCCGCTGACTTGGCCGACGCCGTCGTCGAAGGAGGTGGAGCCGTCGGAGCGGGTGCGGATATTCCAGTGGAAGACGTTTTTGTAGAAGTCTGCGGAGGTTTGGATGTTTGAGGCGGGGATTTCGAGGTAGCAGATTTTGCCATGGCCGAAGGTGGGTTGCATTTGATCCCTTTCGTTGAGCGAGGGACGGAGAAGTCGTTTTAGAACCACAGAGAACTCAGAGGGTGACGACGTAAATTAGCCACGAATGAACACGAATGAACACGAATTGTTTTGCGCGTGGTGTGTTACCAGTCCAGCGTGCCGAGCCAGCTTTTCTTGAGGGAGTCGAGTTGTTCATCCATGACCCAGGCGCCGTTGGTTGAGCGGATTTTTAAGCGGGGGGTGGCTTCGATTTGGCCGAGGACGCCGAAGGGGAGATTCTCGGATTTGAGGGAGCGGGCGACGGTGTCGAAGTCGGTGGGGGTGACTTCGAGGAGGTAGCGGGAGGCGGATTCGCTGAAGAGGAGGACTTCATCCTGCGGGGTGCCACCTTCGTAGACGACGCCGGTGAGGTCGATGCGTGCGCCGAGGTTTCCGGCGAAGAGCATTTCGGCGAGAGCGACGGCGAGGCCGCCTTCGGAGCAATCGTGGGCGCTGCGGATGAGGCCGCGGGAGATGAGGGATGCGACGGCGCGGGCGGTTTTTGGGCCGGTGGTGAGATCGACGATGGGGACGCTCATGCCGATTTCGTTGCGGCGGGCGAGGTAGTGGGAGCCGCCCATTTCGCGTTTGGTCGCGCCGACGAGGAGGAGGTGGTTGCCGGGTTTTTTGGCGTCCATGGTGATGCACTTGGTGACGTCGGGGAGGACGGACATGGCGCTGATGAGGAGGGTGTAGGGGATTTGGATGCGCTGGCCGGCGGCGGTGATGAATTCGTTGGAGAGGGAATCTTTGCCGGAGACGAAGGGGGTGGAGTAGGCCATGGCTCCGTCGTAGCAGGCTTGGCAAGCTTTGACGAGAGCGCCGAGGTTTTGGGGGTCGGAGCATTTTGGCCAGCAGAAGTTGTCGAGGATGGCGGTGCGGTCAGGGTCGCCGCCGACGCAGACGATGTTGCGGATGGCTTCGTCGATGCCGTTGAGTGCCATTTGGTAGGGGTCGATGTCGCCGAAGCGGGGGGCGTTGCCGTTGGCGATGGCGACGCCGCGCATGGAGGAGAGGAGAGGGCGGACGACGGAGGCATCGGCGGGGCCATCCATTTTGGGGCCGACGAGGGGTTTGAGGATGGTGCCGCCTTGGACTTCGTGATCGTACTGGCGGATGATCCAGTGTTTGCTGGCGATGGTGGGCATGGCGAGGAGGGCGTGGAGTTCGGCGGCGAGGTCGGTGGATGGTTTGATGTCGGGTTCGCGGTGTTCTTTTTTTTGCCAGGTGGCTTTGCGGATGGGTTTGGGGATGCCGTCGTGGATGAAGGACATTTCCATTTGGGCGACGAGGTGTTCGTGGAAGTGAAGGGTGAGTTTGCCGGTGCCGTCGAATTCGCCGATGTCGGTGGCTTCGACGTCTTCGGCGGCGCAGAGGGCGAGGAGGGTTTGGACTTTTTCTGGTGGAACGGCGAGGACCATGCGTTCCTGAGCTTCGGAGATCCAGATTTCGTCGTAGCGGAGGCCATCGTATTTGAGGGGGACGCGGTCGAGGGAGACGCGGGCTCCGGTTTTTTCGCCCATTTCGCCGATGGCGCTGGAGAGGCCGCCTGCGCCGCAGTCGGTGATGGCGTGGAAGAGGGGGCCGGGGGGGAGGGGATTTTCGCCCCCCCCCATTTTCGATTTTCGATTTTCGATTTCGGAGGGAGGAGTTCCGGTGTAATCGCGAGCCTGCAAAATCACGTCGAGGGTTTTCTTTTCGGTGATGGCGTTGCCGATTTGGACGGCGTGGGAGAATTCGTCGGCGTGGGTGTTGGTGACGACGTCGGAGGAGAAGGTTGCGCCGTGGATGCCGTCGCGGCCGGTGCGACCGCCGATGACGACGATGTGGTCGCCTTTTTGTGCGGAGCCTTTGTCGGCGAATTTGCGGGGCATGACGCCGAGGGTGCCGCAGAAGACGAGGGGGTTGCCGACGTAGCGGTCGTCGAAGAAGACTGCTCCGTTGACGGTGGGGATGCCCATGCGGTTGCCGTAGTCGCGGACGCCGGCGACGACGCGCTGCATGGAGCGGCGGGGGTGGATGACGCCTGAGGGGAGTTGTTCGACGGGCATGGAGGGGTCGGCGAAGCAGAAGATGTCGGTGTTGGCGAAGGGTTTTGCGCCGAGGCCGGTGCCCATGACGTCGCGGATGCAGCCGCCGATGCCGGTGGCTGCGCCGCCGTAGGGTTCGATGGCGGAGGGGCGGTTGTGGGTTTCGACTTTCATGCAGATGGCGGTGTCGTCGTCGAAGGAGATGACGCCGGCGTTGTCTTTGAAGACGGAGATGGCCCAGGGTTTGTTGAGGTCCATGGTGGCTTTGAAGACGGTGGATTTGACGAGGTTGTCGATGGTGCGGGGCTCTGCACCTTCTTCGGAGAATTCGACCTGGGCTTTGAGGGTTTTGTGGACGCAGTGTTCGGACCAGGTTTGGGCGAGGGTTTCGAGTTCGGCGTCGGTGGGTTCGCGGTTGGCGGTGCGGAAGTAGTTTTGCACGGCTTGCATTTCGGCGAGGTCGAGGAAGAGGTGGCCGCGCTTGGAGAGGTCGAGGAGTTGGTCGTCGGTGAGGTTACGCAGGGGGACGTGTTTGAGGGAGAAGGTGTAGGGTTCGCCGCGGAGAAATTCGGTGGGGGTGTGGGCGGTGAAGTAGCCGAGTTCGATGGATTCGTTGACGAGGAGGCGTTTTGCGATGAGGGCGAGGAGGTCGTCGGTGAGGTGGCCGAGGAGTTCGTAGCGGCGGCCGGTGCGGACTTGGACGGGAGTGGTCGGAGCGGAGTGGTCAGTGGTCAGTGAAGAGGCGAGAAGATCGGAGATGGCGAGTTCGCAGGAGGCGGCGACGGGGTCCATGACGCCGGGCTTGAAGTGGACTTCGACGACTTTTCCGCCGGCGTCGATGGCGGCGGTTGAGCCGATGGAGAAGGTTTCGGTGACGGGATCAATGAGGACTTCGCGGGCGATTTTTTCGAGGGTTTCGGGGGTGAGGATTTCGGGGGAGCCTTGGAGGAGGAAGACGCGGGCGGTGCGCACATCGGCGACTTCATTGATTCCGAGTTGGCGGATTTCTCCGACGACGCCGGCGGCGGCGGGATCGTCTGCCGCGTGAACGGCTCGCACATCAATTCGATAAACAGCCATGAATCGCTTTCAAAAAAGAACCATCGGAAGCGCCCCTTGCGGGCAGCGAATGAAAGCAACAAATTATACCCCGCTTTTGCATTTGTCGCCCCCCTACCGGCTTGGGCATTTATTGGTCGAATTTCGTCATGGCAATGGTTACCTTATTGCGATGCGGAAACTTCTTCCTATTTTGCTTGCCCCGCTGTTCTTTGGCTTCATGCTTTTGCCGAACCAGACTTTTTATGCTGACCCGCGGCAGAATTTGTTTCCGGCGGGGGCTTTTAGCGATGCCAAAAAGCCTGATGCGAAATATTGGACGGATCTGGCGGCGTTTGATGCCGGCGATGTGAAGGTTCAAGGCGAGTTTCTCGTGCTGCAGAATGCGGATGCGGGGAAGACGGTGCAGGTGCAGGCGGTGTTGCCGCTTGATCCGGAGTATCGGTGGATCGCTGCTTCTGCGGTGGTGGTGGCGAGGAATGTCGTGCTTTCGCCGGATGCGGCTGATGATGCGGCGGCTGTTAGCCTAACGTTTCTCGACAAGAACAAGCAGTTGCTGGAGCCGTTTGCGACGTTTTCGCCGCTGTTGAAAGGGAAGTACACGGGGCAGAAGGCGCGGATGGCTTCGGCGGCGATTCCGGATAACGCGGCGTTTGTTGCGATCACGCCGCGACTCGATCATGTGACGGGGACGCTTGCGGTTGCGCGGATTGTGATCACGATTCCGGATCCTGATAAAAACGCGGACCCGGAGAAAGTTGTCGCGCTGCACAAGTATATTAAAGCGGGGAATCTGGAGGCGGTTAAGAGGCTTGTCGCGCCGGACAAGAATATGCTTGAATCGCGCAATATGGATTACGACGTGGGGACGCCGTTGATTGGTGCGGCGTGGGAGGGGAAGGCGGACATTGCTCAATTTTTGCTTGATGCCGGTGCGGACCCGCTGGCGACGGATCAGAATTATCAAACGACTGCGACTTATTGGGCGGCTTATTGGGGGCGTCCGGCGGTGCTAAAAATTTTGCTGCCGCTGACGAAGGATGATCCCAAGGAGCTTGTGCAAGCAGTGACCGTGGGCCGCAGCCGCAATCACAAGAATACGCCCGATTCGGATTTTCAGGCGTGTCTTGATCTGTTGAATAACATTCCCACGACTCTGCCTGCTGCGACGAGTCTCCCCTAGGCTCGGTTACTCGACCTTCTCGTTTGCTTCACCATCGATCTTATCCGCCGGGCGTAAATTCGCGGGCAGTTCGAGGAAGCCTTCTTTTGCGCCGGTTTCTTTTTTGTAGACCCAGTGGGTTACCCAGAGTGCGCCGGCGAATAGGCCGAGCAGGGCCATCACGCCGATGAAGAAGCCGAGCATGATCCAGATGTAGTAGACGCCTCCCATCATGGGCGGTCTCCTTTTTCCCGGGCGCGTCGCAGGCCGAGTTGGTCGCGCGAGGCTTTTGCGCGCAGGAGTGCGGCGCGGATTCCTTTTTCATCGCTGCGCATGATGGCTTCGCGGAGTTCTTCGAATTCGGTGAGGAAGGAGTCCATTGCGCCGACGACTTCTTTGCCGTTGGTGAGGAAGATGTCGGTCCACATGTCGACGTCGCTGGAGGCGACGCGGGTGGTGTCGAGGAAACCGCCGGCGGCGGCTTCGAGCATTTGCGGATCTTTTGCGGCGGCGTTCATGAGGGCGAAGGCGGCGGCGTGGGGGAGGTGGCTGACCATGCCGACCCAGCGATCGTGTTCTTCGGCGTCGAGGCGCATGGTTTTCATGCCGATGCTTTTCCACATGGCTTCGATGCGGTTGAGGGGTTCGCCTTCGTCGCCGCAGAGGAGGCACATGGCGTTTTCGAATAGATCGGGGCGGGCGAATTCGGGGCCGCGTTTTTCGCTGCCGGCCATGGGGTGGGAGCCGACGAAGACGCCGTTGCCTAATGATTTGGCCCATTTCATCACTTCGGCTTTGGTTGAGCCGACGTCGGTGACGATTGCGCCGGGTTTCAATTTGCCTTTTAGGATGTCGATGGCTTCGGGGAATTGTCGCACGGGGGTGCATAAAACGATGAGATCGGCGTTGGTTACGGCGGAGGCTAAATCGGTGGTGGAATGGTCGATGGCGGCGCGTTCCTGGGCTATTTTGAGGGAGTTTGAGCCGGGTCGTCCGACGCCGGTGATGTGGGGGTTTGTGATTTTTTTGAGGGCGAGGGCGAGGGAGGCACCGAGGAGGCCGACGCCGACGATGACGATGTTGGAGAATTCTGGTGGGGAGTTGCTCATCACAACCCCAGTCTAGCCGAAGAGATGCGCGCTGCCACGTGGTTGGGGGGAATTTTTTGCTTGACTCGTGGACTGGAAATGGGAATAATCCATTAGACCTATAGGATATATAGGTGATGAGGATTTGCTATGGTTTTTGCACGTTTTTGTCCCGCCTCGCGAATGTGTTGTTGCTGCTAATCATGCGCAGTGCAACAACAACGTAAATCTTTTCCTAACAACAGTTTGGCATACTTCTTTCATCGCTGGTCGACAGGCCGGCGAGGAAGTTTACGGGAGAAACGATCATGAAGATCCACATACCGCATACGATCCGAATTCGCATACCGAATGCTTCACAAGTCTCGCTGGTTGGGGACTTTAACAACTGGCAATCGTCGGCGGATCCGCTGGTGCAGATTGCGCCGAATATTTGGGAACGGGTGATTGATTTGCCGGAGGGGAGGCATCGGTATGGTTTTCATGTGATTGATGATCCGAGTTTTGTGCAAGGTGCTATCAGATCGAGACTTGTGGCGAATGGGTCGGTGATTGCGGTGTCGCCGAGTTTGGAAGAGTCGCTTTATTTTCCGCCGACAACAAGCGCGAAACGGCTGGTCGCCTAAGTATGTAAGTGGTTAAGCACCAGCCGTTTCGCGACCAAGATTCCTTTTGTTTCCTCCTCCGCCAGCAGGCGTGTCAGACTTTCTGATGCGCCTGCTTTTTTCATATCTTTTTTATATCCTGCTATACTCTGTAACTGTGCTAAAAGACCCCCAAAACATATCCAAAACTCACCTGTCCGCGTATGGTTGGAGCGATTTTTTTGCAAGTCAGTTGCAGGAGGATGAGCGACCGGAGAACGCGGCGCGGGTGATTCAGGAACATAAGGAAGCGTACCTGGTTCATTCGAGCGCGGGGAATATCTGGGCGGAGATATCGGGGAAGATGCGGCACGAGGGGACGGTGCGGGCGGATTTTCCGGCGGTGGGTGATTGGGTGATGTTGCGGGGGATGAAGGCGCATGAGGGGAAGGCGGCGAACAATTTGACGGATGGGCCGGTGCAGTTGTATCGGATTTTGAAACGGAAGACGACGTTGTCGCGGCGGCTGGAATCGGATGAGCAGATTTTGGCGACGAATGTGGATGTGGTTTTTTTGGGGACTTCGCTGAATGAGAATTTTAATTTGCGGCGGTTGGAGAGGTATTTGACGTTGGCGCGGGAGTCGGGGGCGATGCCGGTGGTGCTGCTGACGAAGGCGGATTTGTGCGCGGATATTGGGCCGTTTGTGGAGCAGGTGCGGTCTGTGGGGGCGGATGCGAATGTGCATGCGATTAGTGTGGTGACGAATGTGGGGATGGCGGAGGTGCGGGGGTATTTGAAGCCGGGGGTGACGAGTGTGATTTTGGGGAGCTCGGGGATTGGCAAGAGCACGCTGGTGAATTATCTGGCGGATGCGGATGTGATGGACATGATGGAGTCGCGGGAGTTTGATGACAAGGGGCGGCACTGCACGA
>Ga0206973_1215_pt1 | contig 9967 bp, 13 predicted proteins | sample Alteio_BWOrgHeat_83_FD_152927 | JGI IMG/M metagenome (GOLD analysis project Ga0206973, IMG submission 152927) | Enriched cells from forest soil in Barre Woods Harvard Forest LTER site, Petersham, Massachusetts, United States -... | ecosystem: Environmental > Terrestrial > Soil > Temperate forest > O...
ATGTCTCTTTAGCAAAGCGATGAGCGCGGCAAAGGACATTGCGGCTTACGAAGTCCCATCTTTTCCCTTAATTTCAACCATGCCTAAATTTTATGGAGTTAAGGGATGTTGATTCAGCGAAATTATGTTCATAAATCCGCAATGTCCTTTCCGCACACAAGGCAAGACTAAGAATCTGCGGGAAAGAAAAAAGGGGAGAGATAAAATGGTGATTTTGATTGACGAAGAAACAATTTAAAAAATGCAATAAGCACGCACTGAAAATCAGTGATTAATTTTTTTTTGGAGCGGCATATAATAACATAAATCTTTGCGTTACCTGCCATTTTAAACCGACACCTTACAAATTATAAAGTATGACAAAGGAGAAAAACAAAGACTGGTCAAGACGAAAATTTATAACATCAGTAACGGGAGCAAGTGGTGTTTTGTTTTTCAATCCCTTTTCATCTTTTGCAGAATTTGAACCAGACGACAAAGTCAAAAAAATAGTAAGTAAAACTATTGGAATTGATACCCATAACCATGTGGACGTTCCTTTTAGTTTGGAACAATTTAAAACACAACAATATGACTTAGCCAATGAATTGAAGGCTTCTGGGCTGACTGCTATTTGTATGACCTTTTGTGTTGACAGACCCAAACTGGAAAAAGAAGGCGATGCTTACAATCGCTTTATTTTAAGCCTTGACGAAATGGACGAAATGCTCAAAGCAAATAACCTGACACGAGCCTTGAATTTGTCAGATTTAAAGAAAGCAAGAAAGGAAAACAAGCAAATTGTAATTCAGTCAGTAGAGGGCGGACATTTTATTGAAGGAAAAATTGAACGCATAAAAACCGCTTATAACAGAGGTTTGAGACATTTAGGCTTGATGCACGATGGACAGACAGTCCCACCAATGGGCGATATTTATACCGATATACCGCAATACGGCGGACTTACACAATTAGGCATTGACACCATAAAAGAATGTAATCGATTGGGTATTTTGGTTGACCTTGCCCACTGCAATAATCAGGCAATTAACAAAGCACTTGAAGTTTCAACTAAACCAATGCTAATTTCACACACAGGACTGAATACACAATTGGGAACGAATGATAAAATGGCAAAGATGATGATGCCAAGATTAATAAGCAAAGAGCAAGCTAAAACTTTTGCAAATGCTGGTGGCCTTATTGGAGTGTGGACCCATTTTGCTGACACTCCATTGGATTATGCAAAAAATGTAAAAGCATTAGTTGATGTGGTGGGCGTAGAACACGTTTGCATTGGGACAGACACTAAAATAGCCCCACCAACCGGAAGCAACGAAAGAGGCGGAAGGAAGACAAATCAAAGTTGGGATAATACTACTGATGGATTTTTCTACACCGTTGTTGACGCTTTACTAAAAACAGGATTCAATGAAAAGGAAATAATCCAAATTGGTGGCGGAAACTACTGCCGAATTTTTGACAGGGCAACGAACATCTGATAAAAAACGGCAGGTAACATGGTATTGGTAAAAGCCTGGCAGACGGAAGCTGTGTCGCATCATTCCCCTTTCCTGCAGATGTCTCTTTAGCAAAGCGATGAGCGCGGCAAAGGACATTGCGGCTTACGAAGTCCCATCTTTTCCCTTAATTTCAACCATGCCTAAATTTTATGGAGTTAAGGGATGTTGATCCAACGAAATTATGTTCATAAAGCCGCAATGTCCTTTCTTCACACAACCCTATGCAAAGAGACATTCGGGAAAGAAACACGCAAGCCTTATTAATTTGAATAACTAACTCACTAAAAGTAAAAAATGGAATCAATAGAAAATAGCAGAATAAGAAATGACACAAATTTATCAGACAACGAATTTTATGAGACATATAAAGGTTATCAACTTACTTGCTTTCAGGGTATTCTTCTTTGGGGAGGAATTAGCTTTTTTGTTTATGCTTACATTAACAGCAATAAAGCGTCAAAAACGGAGGCTTTAATTGTAAGTATATGCTTCTCCATCTATTTATTTATTTTATGTTCCTGGAACATGAATTATTTTCAGGTTTCAGATAGTTATTTACGAATTCTCAAACACAACTTATTTTGGCGCAAAAAGGTTTATAAATTTTCAGACATTCAAGAAATTGTTTTTGAACAACGTACGAAACTCGGTAATTGTTTAAAAGTTATTACTAATGACTTTTCGAGCAGGTTTTATGCAGCAGGGACACTTAGTAATGAAACCTGGTTTGATTTAAAAAATAAGTTAGAAAGTTATAATGTCAAAGTTATAGACGAACGCAAAGAATAAAACTACCGCCAACAAATAAATCAATGCCCTGCCATCGCAAATACCTACCGTTGAATAAGAAGGGATGGGAATAGTTGAAAAATGGGCGACCAACAAAACTCTTTTGATATTATGTTCTGTAAAGACCGGTACCGGTTATTTCGTTTGCAACGTTTATAAACAAGTTGCTGTCAGACATAAAACAGATTTTATGCGTCAACTAAAATCATTTATGACTTTTTTATTACTGATGTGTTTTTCCTGTAAAAAAGATTCAACTCAAAACAATCTTACAGGTCAATGGGTTTGGACAATACAATATGCAGATAACCCTGCATACAACACAACACCTCAAAGTACAGGTATCCAGGAAATACTTTCCTTTAACGAAAATGGTAATTATTCCCTTGCACAAAACGGTACGATCATAAATGTTGGGACATATAAATTGTCAACGGTAAAAAATAATGCCGGACAAAATGTTTCAGGTATTCAATACACAAACGCACGTGTAACTGATTCCGTAGCCTATTACATGTTGGCAAATAACAATGATTCATTATTTTTTACTTATGACCTTATAGGAACTGCAGGTTCTGGTTCGAGACATTACGGGAAACAATAGCAGCAGTAATCCTTACCATCTTTTGTTCCGGCCGGCATTACACCATTGGGCATTTGTATTATCTTCAACTGCGATTTTCAGTTAAGCATTTGTACGGGCTGACGTCCCGCTATTACTGTGCCTTTATAAATGCCTTAACGTAGTAGAACCCGGTTGAACACAACTCTGATAATTTGAATAAAAACCAATTGTTATGAATTTTAAATTTTCAATCCCAATACTATTTTTGAGCATACTTACTGTAAATTGTAACCAGGAATATAATTGTAGTAATGTGCAAATACAACCTGCATTTATTGGATTTGACTCATCAGATATTGCCACATTTGTCTTGAGGGAATTTAAAACCAATGACAATTACCAGGATTTGATTGATACATTTATCGTTAATGAAAATTATTCGGCCTACAAGACATCTGATGATACTACAACTGTATTTGTAGATGATGAAAGCAATGACGGTAAAGCAGGTATTCTTACCGGGCACGACTGGCAAATATATATTCCTTCAACTAATCAGACTTTTACTGTATCAAATATTGTTAGTGAAAATAACACGGGAAAGTGTGGTAGCTTAGACAAATTCAATTGCATTTGTTTAAATAGAAACTTTTCGGCAAATTACAATAACATGCAAATCAACTTCTCAAACTCTGTTGCAGACTCTGGACAATACTACATATATATTCATAGGTGACACTTGCATACTAAAGCGTGATATAACGTTGTAAACTGCGGTAGTATAATTCTGCCAGGCTGCCTATTCAACAGAACGCTATTGAACATTTATTTTTATCTTCAACTTTTATTTTTAATTTGACTTCAATTACCGGCTGAAGGAAATGCTAATGCCATACCTTCAGCAATGCTGAGCTGTTGTACATTATTGAACGGCCCGGCACAACGAAATACAAAAAAGGTTTGTCACACACTTAAGGAACTGTCATGAAAAAAATACTACTTGCCATATTCGCAATTTCGGGCACTGCTTTACTCTTGTCCTGCAAGAAAGAAACCGTATCTCAAAACCCGCCAACAGAAAACAAACAAAGTGATGACAGTAAATCATTCTTAAAGGATATAAAATCTGATAACCCGGCAGAATATTACATTTCAGGTGAGTTTGACGGGTATAAAATCTATTGTGCATCAACGCTTGCTGAATATTATCCTGCAAATGACACAACAATGAACGCTTTGTATTTCAATGATTCAATAGGGCTTGACGATATTCATTTACTCAGGGAAAATCAGGACATGACTGCAATGATTGCAATATATTTTGAAAAGGCAAACATTTATACAAGGCAATTTCCTTATATACTTCCACATCCAAACCTTGGACAATGTGAAGCAGCGCAAATGGAATTCATAAATATGAAAAAGCTGGGTACGGCGGTACAGTGTTCACCAACAGACGATTTTACATTTTTAGGATACACCAATACTAATATTAAAGTTCAGGTAACAAGCTTTACAGACAATATTATGGAAGGAACATTTGAAGGTTCGTTGTCTACAAACAAAGGCTCAACGATCATTGTAAAAAACGGGCAATACAGAATAAAAATAATAGATGTTCCTATGAATGGGGACGGACAAAACAGTGTACAGCAATTAGCATTGCCGAAAGCGGGGCTGAATCTTGGGACAATCAACAGCGATCATTAATCAGCTTTAGCCCCTGCAGACATTACGTTATTGAGTTATAGATATTCCATCCAACTTCGGTTTAAATTAGACATTTGTCCGAGGTACGGCCCTCAGTAATCTTAATTTCACTCTTCGCATACAAAAGCAACACAAAGGAAGTGTATTGCTGAAAAACTAAAAATGCCTGTCTATACAGCAGGTATAAAAGGAAGTAGCCCAAAGCAAGGAAGATGTTAATAAGAGGCTATTTGCAAAAATTATCAAAAAAACTTACCTGAAAGCTTGCGACATATCTCATAGATGCATAACTTTGCGCTCCCAAAATGAAAATTTTGGTTTGAATTATGTCTCAGAGAATCAGAATAAAATTAAAATCGTACGACCACAATCTGGTAGATAAATCTGCAGAAAAGATCGTAAAAACTGTACGAAGCACAGGCGCTGTAGTAACTGGTCCTATTCCTCTTCCTACACATACAAGGATATTTACAGTATTGCGTTCACCGCACGTAAATAAGAAGAGCCGTGAGCAGTTTCAGCTTGCTACACACAAACGCTTATTGGATATCTATACTTCTTCATCAAGAACAGTAGATGCATTAAGCAAGCTCGATCTTCCTTCAGGCGTTGAAGTAGAGATCAAGGCGTAAGCCCAACGCCCCCAGCCCCTAAAGGGGAGTTTTTGAGGGGTTAAATAAAAAAGTTCTTATAAATAACATATCATCTCTCAATTATCCCGTAACCCGGGATGAAAAAAGAGCTCTGAATAAAAATAACAAGCGTTGTCAACTTCCCTTCAGGGGCTGTGGGCAACACTACATATAAACAAGCCCTTCGAGGTTTGTTTACTTCCGGTACTTCTCTCCCGAATAACTTTGGGATACAAAAGAAAAGGTCGGTGGCAAACAGAGGATCGATGCCGTACGTACGGCAGTCCTTATAACCTGCGGGGCAAAAACCGCAAATAAATGAAAGGAATTATTGGCAAAAAGATCGGGATGACCAGCATCTTTACTCCTGATGGCAGGCAAACAGCTTGTACCATTATTGAAGCTGGCCCTTGCGTGGTAACCCAGATTAAAACAAAAGAATCTGATGGTTATTCTTCTCTTCAATTAGCTTTCGGCGACAAGAACGAAAAACACTCCATTAAAGCCGAAACCAATCACTTTGCAAAAGCAAGTACTGCTCCTAAAAAATTCGTAAAAGAATTCCGCGATTATAGTATTGATAAAAATCTTGGTGAAACTATTACCATCGACATTTTTACTGAAGGTGAAAAAGTTGATATTGTTGGAACAACAAAAGGTAAGGGTTTCCAGGGTGTTGTAAAACGTCACGGTTTTCACGGCGTTGGTGGTCAGTCGCATGGCCAGCATGACCGTTCAAGAGCTCCGGGTTCTATCGGTAACTCTTCTGATGCTTCACGTGTATTTAAAGGTGTGCGTATGGCGGGAAGAATGGGTAGCGACCGTGTAAAGCTTAAAGGCTTAAAAGTGGTAAAGATATTTCCTGATAAAAATTACATTCTTATCAGTGGTTCTGTGCCGGGCCATAACGGATCTATTGTTTTAATTCAGAAATAATTCAATTAAAAGAAATGCAAGTTGACGTTTTAAATATAAAAGGGGAAAAGACCGGCAGAACACTTGAATTGCCTGATGATGTTTTTGGTATCGAGCCAAATGATCATGTAATTTATCTGGCTGTTAAACAATACCAGGCAGCACAGCGCCAGGGTACACATAAAGTTAAAACCCGTGCTGAAGTTCAGGGTGCAAGCCGCAAGCTTCATCGCCAGAAAGGTACCGGTGGAGCAAGAAAAGGTAATATTCGTAACCCTTTGTATAAAGGCGGTGGTACTATATTTGGTCCGAAACCCCATAGCTATGATTTCAAGCTGAACAAGAAAGTAAAAGACCTGGCTAAATGGAGTGCTTTATCTTATAAAGCAAAAAATGAAGCACTTGTTGTTGTTGAAGACATCAGGTTCGAGTCACCAAAAACAAAACAAATAGCGGAGGCTTTAAAAAGCCTTAAGCTTACAGATAAGAAGACATTATTATTGGTTGACGAGTTCGATCAGAACTTTTTGTTGAGTGTTCGCAATTTGCCTAAGGTTGAAAGCCGGGAATTGATCGATATGAATACATACGATATTGTAAATGCGGATGTATTGATTCTAACAGAAAGCGCAGCCAAAATATTTACAGAAGAAGCTGAAGAAATTACAGCAGAATAATTGAATAACATTTCAATAAAAGAAAATGCAGTCAGCAGAAATTTTAATAAAGCCCATTCTTACAGAAAAAGCAAATGCTCAACAGGAAAAGTTGAAGCGTTACGCTTTCAAAGTAAACCGTAAAGCAAACAAGCTTGAAATAAAAAAAGCGGTTGAAGATTTTTACGGAGTATCTGTAGTGGATGTGAATACACTCGTATCTCCCGGGAAAAATAAAACCAAGTTTACAAAAGCTGGTTTTGTAAAAGGTGTAAGGCCGGCGTATAAAAAAGCATTGGTAACATTAGCAGAAGGTGATACAATTGATTTGTACGCAAATATTTAAGCAATAAGTAAAGGCAGCAACTGCCGCAAAAGTTGATAAAATAAAAGTAAAATGGCATTAAAAAAATATAAACCGGTTACAGCAGGCATGCGTTGGAGAATTGGCAATGCGTATGCTGAAATAACTACCAATGAACCTGAAAAGAGTTTATTGGAGCCCGTATCAAAAACTGCCGGCCGTAATGCACAGGGCAGAAGGTCTATGCGTTATATGGGCGGCGGTCATAAAAAGAAATACCGTATTATAGATTTTAAACGCAATAAGAAAGATATCGGAGCTAAAGTTTTAACCATCGAGTACGATCCGAACCGTTCAGCATTTATTGCCCTGGTTGAATTTACTGATGGCGAAAAAAGATACATACTCGCACCACAGGGTTTACAGGTTGGAGCAACCATCATTTCCGGTGATGCTGTTGTTCCTGAAATTGGCAATGCCTTGCAATTGAAGAACATGCCGCTTGGTACAAATGTTCACAACATTGAAATGCAGCCTAACCAGGGTGGCAAACTGGCAAGAAGCGCAGGTTCGTCTGCACAACTTACTGCCAAAGAAGAAAAATATGCTGTGTTGAAAATGCCTTCAGGCGAAGTGCGTAAGGTTTTGATCAATTGTTATGCAACGGTTGGCGTTGTTTCAAACAGCGATCACAATCTTCAGACAATGGGTAAAGCAGGTAGAAACCGTTGGAGAGGAATTCGTCCCCGTAACCGTGGTGTTGCTATGAACCCCGTTGATCATCCGATGGGTGGTGGTGAAGGTAAAGCTTCCGGCGGCCATCCAAGAAGCAGGACCGGTAAATATGCAAAAGGTGAAAAGACAAGAAAGCATGGTAAGTCAAGCAATAAACTTATCCTGCAAAGAAAGAACGGTAAAAAGCTGGCTAAATAATTAAATCAGAAATCGTAAATCTAAGTATAAATGGGTCGTTCGATTAAAAAAGGTCCTTACGTTGACGTAAAACTGGATAAAAAAGTTTTGAATATCAATGAGGGTAAAAACAAGAAATCAGTTATTAAAACATGGAGCCGCCGCTCTACAATTACACCTGATTTTGTTGGACATACTTTCGCAGTTCATAACGGAAATAAATTCATCCCGGTTTATGTAACAGAATTTATGGTTGGCCACAAATTAGGCGAGTTTGCCCCAACCAGGAATTTCAGAGGCCATTCAGGAAGCAAATAATTTAGAATGAAGAATGATGAATTAATAACTCATCATTCATAATTAAAATAAAATGGAAGCAGTAGCTAAACTTAAAAATTATCCGACAGGTCCGCGCAAAATGCGTTTACTGGCTGATGTTATTCGTGGCATGCAGGTTGAAAAAGCACTTGGCATTTTAGAGCATCATCCACAGCATAATGCAACACCTTTGGCAAAGCTGTTAAGAAGTGCTGTCAGCAACTGGGAACAGGCAAATACTGATAAAAGCGCCGCTGATGCAAATCTGATCGTAAAGACTGTATTTGTAGATGGTGGAAGAGTTTTAAAGCGTATGCGTCCTGCACCACAAGGCCGTGGTTACAGAGTGCGTAAGCGTAGCAATCATGTAACAATCATTGTTGATTCAAAAAATTAATAAAAAGAATAACCTTAATATGGGTCAAAAAGCAAATCCAATTGGTAACCGGTTAGGTATCATCCGCGGATGGGAAAGCAACTGGTACGGCGCAAAAAAAGATTACGCCACCAAGCTTATTGAGGATAATAAGATAAGAAATTATCTTAATGCACGTATCAATAAAGGCGGTATTTCAAAGATCGTTATTGAACGTACATTGGGTAAACTTATAGTTACCATTCATACTTCAAAACCGGGTATAATCATTGGTAAAGGCGGTAATGAAGTTGACAGGATCAAAGAAGAACTGAAGAAGCTTACAAGCAACGAAGATGTTCAGATCAATATTCTTGAGATTCGCAGGCCGGAATTAGATGCAACTATTGTTGCTGATAACATAGCCAGGCAAATTGAGAATCGTATCAACTATAAACGCGCCATTAAGATGTCAATTGCTTCATCGCTCCGTATGGGTGCTGAAGGGATCAAAGTAAAAGTTGCCGGCCGTTTAGGTGGTGCAGAAATAGCACGTACTGAAGAAATCAAACAAGGCCGTGTGCCGTTGCATACTTTCCGTATGGATATTGATTATGCAAGCGTCTTCGCCTTAACCGTTTACGGTAAAATTGGTATTAAAGTATGGATATGTAAAGGTGAGGTTTTGGGTAAAAGAGAATTGAATCCAAACTTTATCGGTGGTAAGAATGAAGGCGGCGATCACAGGGAAAGAAGAGGTGGTGGTGACCATAGAGAAAGAGGTGACAGGGATCATCGCGATCATCGTGGTGGTGGTGGCGGTGGACATCGTGGAGGCGGTGGTGGCCGTGATAACCGTGGCGGCGGTGGCGGAAACAGAAGATAATATAAAGGAGCCACGGGCAGTGAGCTACGGGCATATCAAACAAATTATAAATAGCTATTGCAAAGAGCTCGCAGCTCGCAGCTAATAGCTTAAAGCTTAGAAAATGTTACAGCCAAAGAGAACAAAACACAGAAAGGCACAAAAAGGCAGAATTCGTAATGTGGCGAAAAGAGGAACTTCTATTGCTTTCGGTTCTTACGGATTAAAAGCACTTGAGCCAATCTGGTTAAATAACAGGCAAATAGAAGCTGCACGTCAGGCTATGACAAGGGCGATGAAGCGTGAAGGCAATGTTTGGATTCGCATATTTCCTGATAAACCAATTACCCGCAAGCCACTTGAAGTGAGAATGGGTAAAGGCAAAGGTAACCCTGAGTTTTGGGCTGCAGTGGTAGAACCAGGTCGTATTTTGTTCGAATGCGA
>Ga0206973_1218_pt1 | contig 9946 bp, 5 predicted proteins | sample Alteio_BWOrgHeat_83_FD_152927 | JGI IMG/M metagenome (GOLD analysis project Ga0206973, IMG submission 152927) | Enriched cells from forest soil in Barre Woods Harvard Forest LTER site, Petersham, Massachusetts, United States -... | ecosystem: Environmental > Terrestrial > Soil > Temperate forest > O...
TTGCCAGCCTACCAAATAAACAATTTTGGGAACCCCAAGCGTGATGCGGTCCATTTTTTTTATTACTTCCAAAGCATCTTCAAACCGTAGGTAAACGTGTTTCTTATAGTGAATGGTATCCCTCGTGCACAAAAACATTTTCATTACCACTGTTTGTGTATAATCGCGCATCCAGGGCTGTTCCGGCTTCATTGTTTTTGTCCAGTCATAATAATCTCCAGATATTGGGGACATGCTCTTTTTCTGGCCAAAGGCAGCAAAGGCAATGAAAATAATGGGTAATAAAATAGCTCTTTTCAGTTTCATATCATTTTCGGTTTTTATTACAGATTAAGCCAAGGGATTATTATTAAACGTCTTAGTTATATGTTTATATGGGCCGTTTCTCCATTTTTAAGGAGGAAGGTTTTCTTAATACCTTTTTTAATTACGCTGATTACGATCCTTCGATCACTCTGCCGGAATACTTCAAGATCAAACACTGTCCCAAACGAATGAATATTATTTAAGGCCATTTTATCCCAGCTTTTTGGCAACCTGGGTATGCAATCAAAGCTATTAAATCCCGTTGGCCTCATCCCGAATAATCCTTCGGTAAATATCCTGCAATATAAACCGCTCTCTGCCGAGAGGTGCCGCTGATTACCTTCAGGATATGCCTCAACCGGATAAGGTACATGCTCGCCCAAAAGCCTGCGTTGTGAATAATAGCGTAAAAAATCCATTGCTTTTTCTGTTTCACCAGCCTGGAATACACCACGAAGCGCATACAGGGTAGACCGATCCCAGAATGTATCGCTTCCGGCTTGTGTAGCCAATCCATCGGCAGTCCACAAACGGGGAGAAAACAGTGCTTCTATAGTGCCCCTGCTCCGGTCGTCTATTCCTACTGTTAGTGGCAGGCATATCCACGCACGCAAAACATTGTTGGTTTCATAGTACTTATAAGTGTCAAATCCCTCCACTTTTGCTCCAAAGTATTTTTCAATATTCTTCCTCAGTTCAGTTGCCTGCTCAGTATAGGATGTAATCTGCTTCATAGGAATATGTAACTGCCTGCCAAGCATGGCGGCCGATACCAGTGCATCATAATACAAACAATTGGTAGAAAGATTAGCCTTACCCGAGGGAAACCGTCCTTCAAGTTCATCACTTTGCGATTCCACAACACCCTTATCATCAATATGCCTGCGGCTATATTCCAGGCACCAGCTTATCAGTGGCCATAATACCTTTGCCGAATCGGCATTGCCATAAGTAAGTGCATATCTTGAGGCCCCGTACGCAATCATTGCCTGATCGCCCCGGTCTCCTGCTCCTTTCCAAACGGTATCTCCTTCGGCAACTATTGAACTTGGTATAGCTTCGTATCGGGGATTCATGTAACGGGCAAACAAACGGTAACAATTCATTGCTGAGAGGTTGCCTATCTTATCGCCCAAAAAAGCAAAAAACGGGCTTACATATTCGGCCTGGTCATTGGCCCATATAGCAGCATAATAAGAAAGTCCGCCCGGGCTATGCATGTAACCGCCCTTTGTTTTAAAAATGCTTTCTGTTGCTCTTATTTTTGCAAATTGAAATGCTGTATTCAGAATGCTGTCTGGCGTTACCAGTTGTAGGGGGGATAAAATTTGAGCTATGCGATTTTCCCTTGCTGTTTCCTCTGCTTGCGGATCGATCTGCATTGTTTCCTCAGGATGATCTGTAGCCAGGTAACAAACTGAAAAACTGGTTACACCTCCGGGCTGTAAAGTACGCCTGCCATCATTTACCGATTTCATAATTACAGTATGCGGCGCCGATTTACTGAGCAGGGTATCTGTTGTTACCGCCCGCAATAAATGCTCTACCGAAACCGTCACTGCTTTATTACCCGTATTGGTAATGTCAAATTTCTCGATGGCCAAAGGCTTATCCACTGAAGGAAAAAAGCTGCGTTCAATTTTTACTGATGGCAAAACGCCAGCCAGTGCCGTTATCCGCATGATGCCATGCTGATTAATACCTTTAGTCTGCAAAACATCCGTTCCGATCTGTATATTATTAATGTAAATGCGGGGCAATTCATTGTCATTAAAAGTATATGCGATATGACTGCGGGTTTCGTCAGGCAACATTCTGAAAGTAGGGAAAACCACGGTGCGTACAATTTTTGATACCCTGGCGGTATCTATACTATATCCTACCCAAAGAGATACTTTTTCACCCGACATTTCAATATGATCGGAATGAGGTAACCGGCCATTGATATTCCAGCTAATACTGCCATCATGCACTATTGCCCATCTGTCATTTTGTGAGGGTAAAATAGTTTTTTGGGCATAGTTGTATGAATAAATAAAAAGAAAGAAAACAATTATCGATACTTTACGGGCTCTCATTATACTGTCAAATAATATAGGTCTATTCTGGTCTATTTTGTAATAATAAACTTTTATATTCTTAAATCCAAATCTTATTTTGAAAGTACTGCAGGCGAGAATAAAACGAACATTAAAACCATAAGTATCAGCAAAATACCGGCATAATAATACCGGTTTTTCCAGGGTTCTATATTCACTACGTTGTTGAGTTTTTGCTGATAAGGCACAGGCATGGGCTTCAATTTACCTATTACCAGCATTATAACACAGGTAATCAAGAATAAAATTGACAATATGTGTAAAAAATGAATATGAATGTCAAATACCAGTTGGGTAAGGCCATAAGCAATAATGAAAAATACCAGGCCAACTTTTGCTGCTATTGCAGGCACCCTTTTAGTAACAAACCCGATAAACATAATAGTGAAAATGGGTACATTAAAAAAGCCGCTCACCATTTGGATATAGGTATAAAAACCATTCTTTACAAAAACAATAAAAGGCGCTATAAACATAGCTATAAGGCAAACCATGATCTCAAATAACCTGGCCACTCTGATCAATTGTACTTCCGATACCTGCACGGAACGTTTCTCTCGCCAGGGTTTATAAATGTTCAGCACAAACAGGGTGCCCGAACTGTTGAGGCCCGCATTAAAAGTTGTTAATGCAGCCCCGAACATAACTGCTGCAATATACCCGGATATAAATGGAGGCGATACGAGGCTATCCAGTGCAGGAAATACCTCTGCCGGATTGTGCATGTGCATAAAGATATGCACCGCAATAAGCCCCGGAATATTCAAAAGCAGGGGTGATATTAGCTTACCCAGGCATGCTACAGCTATGCCCTTCTGGCTACTTTTAAGATCTTTGGAAGCCAGAACCTGCTGAACAATATACTGTTCAGTACCCCAGTAATACAAGTTTACCAACAACATGCCAGTAAATAAAGTACCGAATGGCACTGGGTCTGATGCCGATCCTATGCTGTTTAGATGTTGTGTTTGTTTATGCAGCAAGATATGAAGCCCTTGTTGTATACTGCCGTGGCCAAGATAATTCAATGCAAATACAGGCAGCAATATTCCACCAACAAAAATGCCCATGCCCAGCAATGTGTCGGAGACAGTAATAATCTTTAAACCGCCAAACATAGTGTACAAGCAACCTATTGCACCCATAATCCACACCAGCACCCAAATGGCAGTCCAGTAATCAATATGGAATAACTCGGAAAAATGAAACAGCCCGTTAAATGCCAGCGCCCCGCTATACAATACAGATGGCAGCAGGTTTACGATATAGCTTATCAGGAATATGATGGATACGATCTTTCCTACACTTATTCCGTATCTGGCAGTAAGATAATCGGGGGTCGTGGCTATGCCCATCCTTATGTATAATGGCGCCAAAAACTCCGATACCAACAACATTGCCAGTACAGAGGTTATACCCCAGGCCATCACCGACATATTATGCGTATAGGAAAGTTCGTTCTCCCCAAGTATAGTGGCCGTATTAATGTTGGCAAATAACAATCCGCCGCCTACCAGTAAAAAATTAAGGCTTCTGTCAGCAAGGAACAGGCTATTGAGGGTATTTAATTTATTACGCCTTGACTTATACCAGGAAGCAAAAGCCATAACCCCTATAAAAAAAAGAAAGCTGATGATGGTAAGCCAGTTCATTGGCGCCTCTAAAGAGTCTTTCTTTCAAATAAATGCGTAGGAACCGTCATTTGTATCTTTCTGTTATTTACAACAACCTGCCCTGCAATTTTGCCCATTTCAGAAAAGTCGGCCGAAAATGTGGTAATCCCAATAATCTCCTTCGCAGGTTCATCATTGCTTGAAAGTATGCCAATGTCTTTACCCGGGACTAATTTCTGACTTTTGCAATCGCGCATAATCTGCCATAGGGCAAAGTTGTCGAGTGTAAAATAAACTTTCCCTTTTTCAACTGTACCAGGTATATATTCATTTATTATACGCCCGTTGATCTTAAAATCCTTCAGAAATTTTTTGAACGACCGCACTATTTCTTTAGGATCAAGCGAATTGGACGAATGATAAAACACCATTTCGTCAAACCGGTTAATTTGAGGCGCCAGTTTTGAAAAAACATCGTAGGAGGATTGCTCAAACTCCTGGGTGATGTGATTAAATTCACCTTCAAGCGGTTCATACCTGTCAAAAAGCAGGAGTTTATTACGCGGAATGGTATCCAGAAGTTCTTTTGTACGCAGATGGGGAATGGGGGCGATGACGTACATGCCGTATCTGCCCTTTATCTGTGTAAGTATTGTTTCAAATATTTCAATGTCCCCGTGATGGAAATAGGTATTCAGCCCTATATTAGGTCCAAGTTCCTGACGAAAATTACGGTAAAACTGCTCTTCAAAAGTATCCAGGTTATACATAAGCAGGGCCACTTTCAACATTTGCCCGGTATCGCCGTTTCCTACAAAATAGCCTAACCTGTTTTTTGATTCAACTATTCCCCTGCTAATAAGGTCCCGGTATCCTTTAATAATAGTTTCCCTTGAGAAGCCAAGTTCCCTGATCAGCCTGTTTACCGATGGCAGCATCTCATCCTGCCCTACTATTTTGTCATTAATAGCGTTAATAATACCCTGAACAAATCTGTCATGTTTTGAATAGGAGGGTATATCTGCCAGTTTTTTTATTTCATGAAAAATTTTGTCCATTGTAAAAACTAAGTTAACCAAAATAATAAAAAAGGCAGCTAATTAGCTGCCTTTTTTTGGGTAGATAATATAAAATGCAATTATATTAGGGACGTTGTCGCTAATTGCCGTAGCTATCCAATTTCTTATGGGTATCCAAAGCAACACCTATCTTCAATTCTGCTGTTTTCTATTGCATTAATTGATATAGAAGAAAGAGGTTGTAGTAAAAGTTGCATTACTTATCTGAAGACCACAATTCCCGGTAGCAACTTTATAAGAGGGTTGCCCGGGGTTAAAATAAATTGAACCACTATGACCTAAACATCCTGTCATCGTAAAAGTATAGGTGCCCGGGATAAATGGCCCAACGGAAGGACTGCTATGTGCCGGTACATTAACGGTCATATTAGTCGGCCCCGTGATAACAAGTGTATACGCCTGACTATTATTATTGGCTATATTTAAGCCAATCGCATCCTTACCTGATTTTTTGACTGGTTCGTTTGATGCCTTGATAATTGGCAAACACAATACGGTAATTGCCAGAAGTACAATTGTAAATAAAGCATTTTTCTTTTTCATAACATTGTTTTTAATGGTGCCTAAATACTTGATAATAAATTATTTTTAAAGGTTTCGCTTAATAATGAGGGTTTTGCTTCAGGTTTTTATTCAGGTCCATCTCACTTTGAGGAATTGGCCACAAATAATTTTTTGCCGGATCAAATACACGGGGCGACCCAACTTTAATGCTTGTTCCAGGAGTTAGTGTAACCGCACCATTTGTTTGGTTCACACTACCAAGCAAACTGCCTGTTACCTGGCCGGTCATAACCTGCTGACCAATCTGCCAACGCTGTATATCGAACCAGCGAAGGCCTTCCAGTGCCAGTTCAGCCCTTCTTTCCCTTCGTATTAGCGTGCGGAGGCTTGTCTGATCGTTGTACTTTGATTGATCTACATCAGGCATGTTTACATCAGGTCTTCTCCGTACCGAATTAATATCATCATACACTGTACCATCAATTTTATTGCTCTCAATTTTCGCTTCGGCATCCATCAGTTTTATTTCTGCGTAGCGTATCAGGATAATATCCAAACCCGCATTGCCAATATCCGGGAAATCTGTAATTACAGGTGTTAGCTTACGCTCTCCATAGGCCGACGGGCTGCAATTGTTATTGCCCCAGTGGTCGAGTGTTTGGGGATTGGTCGAAAGCGGGTCGTAATAAAAACCATAGGGCAGGGAGCTGCTATATCTTGTCCCTGGATAAAAAACAGTTGCAGTAAGCCGTGGATCCCTGTTTTGATAAGGTTGTGAAGGGTTGTAGCCCGATGCGGGGTCATCAATGGTTTTACCGCCGGTTGTTTCATAGCTATCAACAAGGCTTTGGGTTGGGGCAATAGAGTTGTAACCACCCAAAGAGTTGATAGTCACGTTTCTTCCATTTCCAAAAGGATTATCGTTCATCTTATATTGAACATCCAGTATAACTTCCTGGTTGTCGGCATAAGGCTGACGGAAAAGGTCAACATAACTTGGATATATGCCGTATTTAAATGGCGGGGCCATTAGTTTTTGGCAATCGGCTATGCATTCAGGGTACATCTGGTTGAACAATTCTATCCTTGCTTTCAGGGCGATAGCAGCACCCTGGGTAATACGCCCAATATCCGAACCGGAATAGCTAACAGGCAGGTTAGGTGCAATGGCAGTAAGCTCGCTTAGTATAAATGCAACAACATCAGTTTTTGACGACTGTGTTACCTTGTTGGCAGCATCAGTTGTAAGGTTGTGCAACACAAGGGGAACAGACCCGTATAACTGGCTAAGCATAAAATACTCGTAAGCCCTTAAAAACCGCGCTTCGCCTATTACCCTTGCCTTTAGTGTGGCATCCATATTAGTGGCGCCCACATTGTCAAGGAACCAGTTGTCGGCTTGGATCCCGGTGTAGTTCCATCTTGAATACCCTGTATTGGTAGGTGTAGCGATACCGGCCGAAAGAGCCAGCCAGTTTTCCCAAGGGAACTGGTCGAATGCATTATCAGAATTATTATCGCCAAGGGCGGCGTAATAGCCATAGTTTGGCCCCCACTTAGCATAACAGCCATTTAACGCGGTAAGCGCGTCATTGGCAGATTTCCAGAGCACACCGTTGGTATAAGCATCTAAAGGTGCCCTGTCGAGGAAATTCTTTTTACAACTCGATGATGCCACCGAGATGAAAATAATTAAGGTTATAAATAAATTTTTCATGACGATTTTTAATGATTAAAAGGTTACCTCAATACCAATGGTATTTGTTTTAAGCTGTGGATATGAGCCGTAGGCATTATTACCTATAGCTGTTTCAGGGTCTACCCATTTGTAAAAACTGGTAAATGTGAGGATGTTTTGTCCGCTATAATAGATCTTGACGCTCTTAACACCCAAGGCAGCAAGCGGTTTACTAGGCAGGTTGTAGCTTACTAATAAATTCTTTAACCTTAAATAGGATGCATTTCTAACCCAAAAAGAGGATACAAAGTCTTGAGGATTGTTCTGTGTATAGGTTGACCATAAACGGGGGAAGGTAGCCGAAGTATTGGCCGGTGTCCAGGCATCAAGTAACGCAGTAGTTGGATTACCGATATTGGCCTGTTGCAACGAACCGAGTTCAAAACCCTGAACATAGTTCTTTACGCCAAGCGCGCCCTGGAAAAAGGCGCTTACATTGAATCCGTTCCATCCTGCACCAAGTGTAAAACCAAATTTGGTTTTTGGGAATGGTGTACCGAGGTAAACCCGGTCATTGCCGTCGATAACGCCGTCAGGCTTACCATTGGGGCCGCTGATGTCCTTATACATCAAGTCGCCGGGCCCGATAGTGCCGCCACTTTGTTTGGCATGGTCATTTACCTGTTGCTGCGTTTGGAAGATCCCCTCTGCTTCGTATCCGTAAAATGCCTGGATGGGCTCGCCTACTACCGTTCCGTTAGACATATCGTTGGGGCCTGCAAGGTTTGTTATTTTATTGGTGTTGAAAGTAACATTGGCGGCAATATTATAAGATACGCTTCCTATCTTATTTTTATATGCCGCGGTAAACTCCCATCCCGAATTACGCACAGCGGCGGCATTCTGAAAAGGTGGCGACAAACCATAAACGGCGCCCACAGGTAATTGCCTTAGTATATTGCTGGTGTTTCTTACATAATAATCAGCCGTAAAGTCTAAATGGCCGTTTAATGCTTCAAGGTCTATACCTGCGTCGGTAGTAGTAGTAGCTTCCCAGGTAAGGCTTTGATTGGCGCCCGCATTTGGAGCAATGCCTGGAGCTAGCGTTTGGTTAAATGAATAATTTACGCCACCTGGTATAGTTGCGACAGTTGGGTATGGATTGGGAATACTCAGGCCTGATGCAGATCCTAAAACCTGGTTGCCTAACTTGCCCCAGGAAGCGCGTAGTTTAAGCAATGGAAAGGAGTTTGACAAAGATTCGAAAAACGGCTCTTTCGAAATGTTCCAGCCAGCCGAAAAGGATGGAAAAAGCCCCCAGCGCTGCCCTTTGACAAATCGGGAGGAGCCATCATCGCGCAGGTTTGCTTCCAATAAGTATTTGTCATCGTACGAATATCGCGCGCGGCCAAAGTACGAAAGCAGGGCAACCTGGCTTTCTGTACCGCCATTTTGCTGCCCCAAAGATGGCGCCGCGTTTATTTGCGATAAAGAACTGTTAAGAAAATTTGTTCTGTAGGCGTATAGGTCCTGGTACGTTGTAAGCTCCTGCGAGCTACCGGCCAATATATCAATGGCATGCTTGCCCAGGTGTTTATCATATTCCAGCAATGCCTGCAGGTTGTAATAATAGCTGTTATCATTCCAATTGGATAATGAACTCGGGCTGGTAGTTACTACAGGTACCGTAGGGTTCTTTGGGTCATAATAAGTATCTGCGGATTCAAATTTCTGGGCAGGCTCTGCATTATACCTGTATGAAAATGACGGTTTAAAATGAAGCCCTTTGATTAGTTCCCAGTCTGCACCCACATTGCCTGTAAAAAGAGAGCTTTGGTTATTATTATAACTTGGTGAATTTAGCCAGGCAATAGGATTACCAAAAGACAAATAGTTGTAAACACCGTTTTGGTATTGATTTAAAACAGTGCTGTTCATAGCGGCAGTTGTACCAATAATCCCGGTTATATCTCCGCCGCTTCCGGCAGGGGCCTGGCTGGGGGCATATAAAAACGACAAGTTGGCGTTAACGCTAAAATTATCCGTAATGGCAGAATTGATGTTAATGCGGCTGGAATACTTTTGATAATTAGATTTTTGTATAATGCCATTTTGATCAAAATAACCCAGTGAAAGGGCGTATTGAGTTTTAGCATCACCCCCGCTGATGTTTACATAATGATTTTGCTGAAAACCGTTCCCTTTATAAAGCAAGCCCTGCCAATCGGTATTAGGGTGACCGTAAGGATCGCTTTGATTTTTGAACTGGGTAATATCTTTATCTGTCCAATATGCAGGTTGTCCTTCGTTTGCCAGTGCCTGATTGTATAGAGTGGCGGCCTGCCACGAGGGCAAAAATGCAGGTAAATCGGTTGGCTTTTGCTTTCCTACATATGCGGTATAACTTACCTGCAACTTGCCACTCCTGCCTCTTTTTGTGGTAATAAGTATAACGCCATTTGCCGCCCTGGATCCGTATATTGAAGCAGAAGCTGCATCTTTCAATACAGAAACGGATTGTACATCGTTGGGGTTTACATCGGACAGATTACCGATAATGCCGTCAATCACCACCATAGGGTTGCTGTTGTTAAACGTGCCAATACCGCGGATGTGAATATCACCGGTTGTGCCGGGCTGGCCGTTGGTAGTGGTAATGGTAACTCC
>Ga0206973_1219_pt1 | contig 9936 bp, 8 predicted proteins | sample Alteio_BWOrgHeat_83_FD_152927 | JGI IMG/M metagenome (GOLD analysis project Ga0206973, IMG submission 152927) | Enriched cells from forest soil in Barre Woods Harvard Forest LTER site, Petersham, Massachusetts, United States -... | ecosystem: Environmental > Terrestrial > Soil > Temperate forest > O...
TTAGGAACAACCTGAACGAACAGCTGAAAGCATTGAATAAGAGAAATGAAGAAGTTGCCAAATTGCATGAAAAACAGGTGATGCAGTTGGAAACTATATCTCAGATATCTGCTGAAGAAGCTAAAATACAATTAGTAGAATCTCTTAAAACAGACGCCAAGGCACAGGCTGCCATGTATATTAAAGAAATTATTGATGAAGCTAAGCTAACTGCTAATAATGAAGCGAAAAAGGTAGTGATACAGAGTATACAGCGTGTTGCTGTGGAACAAGCCGTCGAAAATGCGGTTACGGTATTTAATATTGAGAACGATGAAATGAAGGGCCGTATCATTGGCCGTGAGGGACGCAATATAAGGGCTCTTGAAGCAGCAACAGGTGTGGAAGTGATAGTAGATGATACCCCGGAAGCTATTGTGATATCATGCTTTGACCCGGTAAGGCGCGAAGTAGCCAGGATGTCTCTGCATCAATTGGTTTCTGACGGACGTATTCACCCGGCACGTATTGAAGAAGTAGTACAAAAATGTAAACGCCAGATAGAAGAAGAAATAGCTGAAGTAGGAAAAAGGACTGTCATCGATCTTGGACTGCATAACCTGCATCCTGACCTAATAAGATTGGTAGGCAAGATGAAATACCGTTCTTCGTACGGACAAAATTTACTGCAGCACTCAAGAGAAGTAGCCAACCTAGCCGCTACTATGGCATCTGAAATGGGGTTGAATTCCAAGATGGCTAAACGCGCTGGCTTATTGCATGATATAGGTAAGGTGCCTGATGAAGAACCAGAATTACCGCACGCTATATTGGGAATGAAGCTTGCTGAAAAATACAAAGAGAAACCAGAGATATGCAATGCTATTGGCGCTCACCACGATGAGGTTGAAATGACAAATCTTCTTTCTCCCATTATCCAGGTGTGCGATGCTATTTCCGGTGCGCGTCCTGGTGCAAGACGAGAAATGGTAGAACAATATGTTAAGAGATTGAGGGACTTAGAATCTTTGGCTATGTCATATAAAGGTGTAGAAAAAACCTATGCTATACAGGCTGGTAGAGAATTAAGAGTGATTGTAGGTAGCGATAAGATCAATGATAAAGAGGCAGAAGTGCTTTCGTTTGAAATAGCGCAGAAGATACAGAACGAAATGACCTACCCAGGGCAGGTTAAGGTTACTGTAATACGCGAAACAAGAGCTGTTAACGTTGCTAAGTAAAAATTAACTGGTATTACTGTCTTAAAGCATTACCAAAAACTTCATCTTTGTAATAATAAACAGAGATGGAAAATCCGGACATAAGTGTAGTTATAGTAAGTTATAAGGTATGGGGCTATCTCTTACCCTGTGTTAAGTTGCTCTTTGCGCAACAAGGAATTAATATAGAAATTATTGTAGTTGATAATAATTCATCTGATGGCACAGTTGTGGGTTTACGCAACCAGTTTCCTTCTGTAATGGTTGTTGAAAACAAGGAAAATAAAGGTTTTTCGGCTGCAAATAACCAGGGAATAAAAATGGCAACCGGCAATTATATTTTATTGCTGAATCCTGATACGGAAATAAAGGAGAAAGATGCTTTATTAAAATTGAAGAAGTCTATAGAGAATGAAAATCCGGACGGAATTTTGGCACCATGTCTTTTAAATGAGGATGGCAGTTTCCAGCAATCATTCTGGAATATCCCCGGGATTACTAAATTGTTTTTAGAACTGTTTTATTTGCATAGAAAAAGGAATAGTACCAAACCTTTTATGCCTGTTTTTGTAGAAGGAGTATCTGGTGCGGCTATGTTCTTCAAAAAAAAGCTGGTTGACGAAATTGGTTTACTGGATGAAAAAATGTTTTGGATGGAAGACATGGACTTCTGCTATAGGGCCGCTAAAGCAGGTAAAAAGGTACTTTATGATCCTACTATAAGTATTATCCATTACGGAGGAAAAAGTTCAAGTAATTATTCTGTTGTTATTCCCAACCAGGTAATAAGTAAAATAAAATTCTATAAAAAGCATGGTTCCTGGCTGAGCTTTATTATTATGGATAAGCTTAGCTTCCTCTTTATTGTTAGTCGCTGGTGCGTGTTTGCATTGCTTTCCATTTCGGGTAATGATATTCAAGTAAAAAAGAGAAAAGCATATGCAATAGCGTTCAATAAATTTTTCAGGTATAATTTCAGGCATGATGATTCTATAATCAGCGCATGAGGCTAATTATACTTACCCATTATTTTCCACCGGAGATAGGAGCTCCTCAAAATCGTCTTTACGAGATCGCATTACGCTTGTGTAAGAAGGGTGTAGATGTTCAGGTACTGACTGCCATGCCTAACTATCCTAAAATGACAATAGAGCCAGCCTATAAAGGTAAGTGGTATGCCAATGAAGTAATAGATGGTATGCAGGTATATCGTGCCTGGATATGGGTAGGTAAAAGCAAGGGAATATTATCTCGTCTGCTCAATTATTTTTCTTTTGTGTTCACTTCTATTTGGATAGGTCTCTTTAAATTGCAAAAGGCAGAGTACCTGCTGTGCGAGTCTCCACCTTTATTTTTAGGAATTTCTGCTTTGATTTTGCGAAGAGCAAAAAGAGCGAAGCTTATCTTTAACGTTTCTGATCTTTGGCCTGAGACCGCTGAAAAGCTTGGACTTATAACAAACAAGTTTATATTAAATATAACCACAAAGCTGGAGGGATATATATACTCAAAATCTGCACTAATAACAGGACAAACACAGGGAATAGTTAACAATATAAAAGCACGTTTCCCTGATAAGACGGTTTATTGGCTGCCTAACGGTGTGGATGTTTCTTTCTACAATACTGAAGCCATCACAAGCAAATGGAGAGAGGAAAACAGTTTTAATGCAGATGCCTTTTTGATCCTCTACGCTGGCATTATTGGCCATGCGCAAGGATTGGAGGTTATACTTAAAGCTGCGGAAGGAACAAAGGATATGCCTAATATTAAGTGGATATTGTTGGGTAGTGGGCCGGAGAAAGAAAAGCTGTTGGCGATGAAAGAAGCTAAAAACCTTCAAAATGTTTTCTTCTTCGAACCTTTACCCAAGATAAAAATGCCAGAAATGTGGAAAGCTGTTGATGCATCGGTTGTTCCCTTACGCAGGCTGGATTTATTTAAGGGTGCTATACCGTCAAAAATATTTGAAGGCCTGGCCATGCAAAAGCCATTGTTGTTAGGAGTAGAAGGTGAGGCAGAAGATCTTTTTATAAAAGAAGGAAAGGCTGGATTATCGTATATACCAGAAGACGGAGAGGATCTTGCAAAAAAAGCAAAGTACTTATTTAATCACCTGCAAGAGGCTGAGTTATATGGTAAAAATGGATATACCTACGTGGAAAGTAAATTCAATCGTGATGCCATTGCCGAAAATTTCTTTAATTTTCTCTCTTCGCATTTGTCGGAATGAAGATACAAGCAACAAAAATTAAAGAGGTATTATTTTATCTGTTAGCATTTGTGCTTCCTTGTTTTATATACGGAGCGCCCATTGTTATACTGTTATATATAATAACTTGGTTGGTTGAGGGCAATCTTAAAGCTAAGATCATTGTAGCGCTCCGCAATAAATATGTACTTCTGTTTTGTTCATTTTATTTGCTTCATCTAATTGGGTTATTGTATACTTCTAATTTCGACGAAGGATGGTTTGACCTGGAGGTAAAGCTTAGTCTTTTTATTTTCCCCATAATGCTTGTGTCTGAAGGTGAAATGCCCTTTGACAAGCAAAAGAAATTCATCCTCTTATTCTTAACTGGACTTATTTGTAATGGATGCGTTTGTATAGGTTATGCCTTATGGCGCTTGTGGGAGCAGCATATTTATATCTTTCAGTATAAATTGTTTTCACTTTTCATGCATCCAAGCTATTATTCAATGTACATAGATATGGCTCTGGTAATGATGTTTTACCTGTTCACATGTAAAGAAGAGTTAAATGAATTAGAGAATATATTTTTATGTGTTGCCATATTTTTTCTTGAATTTATGTTGGTGCTTCTCCAATCTAAGACAGGATTAATAGTGTCCTCCCTTGTATTGATTGTTCTACTTGCAAAGTATACTCTTAAAACCAGAAAGTGGATGAACACATTCGCTTTGGTTATTGGACTATATGGGGTTTATTATGTTACCAATCGCTATGTAATTACTTCCAATAATTCCCGTATAGCATCTGCAGAAGATAATCTGAGTAAGGGTAAACCGGATGCAAATACTACAGAGTCTTCTCAGGTACGGATACTTGTTTGGCAGTCTGCCTGGAAGGTTATTAAACAAAATCCTGTAATAGGGGTAGGCACCGGTAATGTGTCAAATGTTTTATTGGGAGAATATGCAAAAGATGGAGTAGAAGGGGCGCTCAGAGAAAAATTAAATGCTCATGATCAGTATATACAAACTACCCTCGCCCTGGGTGCAATTGGACTACTTCTATTATTGACTAACCTATTAGTGCCGCTTTATAAAAGTGTAAAAGAGCATAGATTTGTTTACACGATGTTCATACTTATTCTCATGGTCAATTTTCTTACAGAGTCTATGTTTCAAACACAGGGAGGAACAATGTATTATGGACTCTTCAATTCGCTGTTTATGTTTAATTTTGTTATCTAATCCCCTGTATGATACCCTTTTCTCCCCCGCGTGTTGACGAAGAAACTATAAAGGCAGTTACTGAAGTATTGCGGTCAGGGTGGATTACTACGGGCCCTAAAACTAAATTGTTTGAAAAAGAGATAGTTCAGTATTGTAACTGTTCTAATGTACTGTGCCTTAATTCTGCTACAGCAGGGCTAGAACTGGCCTTACGTTGGTATGGGGTAGGCGAAGGTGACGAAGTAATATTACCTGCATACACCTATGCTGCCACTGCTAATGTGGTGATGCATTGTGGGGCAATTCCTGTTTTAGCTGATGTTAATAAAGATGATTTTAATATATCGCTTACAAGCATTGAGAAGAAGATCACTTCCAAGACAAAAGTCATAATGCCGGTGGACTTTGGGGGTTTACCGTGCGATTATGGCGCCATTATGGCATTGGTAACTCTGCAAAAGAGTAAATTTATTCCTAAAGGTATTAACCAGGAGAAGCTAGGCAGGATAATGGTTTTAAGTGATGCAGCACATTCATTCGGGGCAACATATAAAGGCAAAAGAACTGGCTCTTTAGCTGATATTTCTGTTTTCTCATTTCATGCTGTAAAGAACTTGACAACTGCTGAGGGCGGGGCCATGACGTTTAATCTTCATGCTCCGTTCAATAATTCGGAGATATACAATGAGCTTTGTATTAAATCTTTACACGGACAGAATAAGGATGCCCTGGCAAAGAGCCAAAAAGGCAGCTGGCGTTATGATATAGTAGAAGCCGGATACAAGTGCAACATGACCGATATTGTTGCGGCTATTGGATTGGTAGAGCTAAAAAGATATAATGATACGCTGGCCAAAAGAAAGTACATTGTCAATTATTATCAAAAAGCCTTTTCTCTGCATGAATGGGCAGAGCTGCCGGTTTTTAAAGATGAGCAAAGAGAATCTTCTTACCATCTGTTCCCACTGAGGATAAAGGGTGTAGATGAAAAGAAAAGAGATAATATTATACAAAAGATATTTGATAAGGATGTATCTGTTAACGTGCACTTTATTCCCTTGCCTATGTTGAGTTTTTATAAAGGCTTGCACTATAAAATTAGTGATACTCCCGTGACGTACGAGAACTATTCCAGGGAAATATCTTTGCCGGTTTATTATGATCTGACCGATGAACAATTGAAGCAAGTAGTAAATGCAGTGGCAAAATCGGTTGAGGAAACTTTATGATAAAGCGCCTCTTCGATATAGTTGTTTCGCTAATTAGTATAATATTATTGCTACCTGTTTTCTTAGGTATCTCCTTACTTATTTTCATTGATTCTAGATGAAGTATCTTCTATCGCCAGGTAAGAATAGCTATGGGTGGGGGCGAGTTCATCCTTTACAAATTCAGGACTATGAAAAAGGATGCCGACACACGTGGATTTTTGACTGTGGGTATGCGCGATAGCCGCATAACTGGGATAGGGTATTATCTGCGTAAATATAAGCTGGATGAATTGCCCCAATTATTTAATGTGTTTATAGGTGAGATGAGCATTGTTGGCCCTCGGCCCGAAGTGCCCAGGTACGTTGCAAAATACCATCAGGATCAATTAAAAATACTCTCCGTTAGGCCAGGACTTACTGATTATGCCTCTATTGAATATTCAAAGGAAAACGAAATACTGGCAAAATCTGCTAACCCAGAAGAGACCTATATAAACGAGATAATGCCCGCCAAGCTAAAGCTTAATGAAAAGTATATAGAGGAAATGGGGCCTATTACCGACCTTAAGATCATCTTCAAGACTATCGGGAAAATTTTTAGCTAATCTGTTTTTTTAACTCTATCAACGTAATCTCCGGCAACATGCCAACCCTGCCAGGGAAGCCAATATGCCCTAGCCCTCGGTTTACGTAAAGGCATTGTTTGTTATGCCTGTAAAGCCCGTGCCATCTGTCGTATCTCCATTGCACAGGGCTCCATTTCCATTTACCGATAATAATACCGAACTGCATTCCGTGCGTATGGCCCGATAGAGTAAGGTCTATATTGGTTTTTTCGGCTACTTCTTCATCCCAATGCGACGGGTCGTGAGAAAGCAATATGCGAAATGGGATGTCCTCGGTTCCTTTCATAGCTCCCGGTAAGTAACCATATTGTGCAAAAGGAGGATTACCCCAATTCTCAACACCTATCAGTGCTATCTTCTCCCCACCTTTTTCTAAAATACGATTTTCATTGAGAAGCATATCGAACCCTGCTGCTTTTTCAAAACTTAAGAGATCCTCAAGGTTTTTCTTTTTAGTGTCTTCACTTGGCCAGCGCACATAATCTCCATAATCGTGATTTCCCAATATAGAATACATTCCCATACTCGATTTAAGTTGCAGGAACAATTCTTTCCATCCTCTTGTCTCTTCTGCGGTGTTATTTACCATGTCTCCTGTAAAGAGTATCAGATCAGGATTAAGTGAGTTGATAAGGTCAATAGCCTCCTGTATCTCATCCTGGTGGTTATAAAAGCTGCCTATGTGCATATCCGATATCTGTACTATTCGTAAGCCATCAAAAGCCTTGGGCAAATTCTCAAAATGCAGGATTTGCTTTATCACCCTGAAGTCGAAACGGCCGATAATTATGCCTCTGATAATTATGGAGAGTAGTACAATACCCAGAATACCTCCAATGAGTAGTAAATAAAGTAGATCGAGACGAGTTTGCGAAAGATGCAAAATGAAATGGTTGAGCAGCATAAATCCACCCTGAACAATAAGGGAAATGATAACAAAAAGCGTAAATAATAACTTGGGTAAAAGATCTGCCATTAATACTCCGGCCCCCTGGAAGGCATAATAGGTGCGTTTTACGTTGTCTCGCTTACGCAAGGCTCTTGGAATAGAAAGTAGAATGACGAAAACAATGGCTGTTTCTGTCCAATAAATGGCCTCAAAGTACTTTAAAAATCTTTGTTTCCCTATATCCTGTAAAAGTAAATATCCCCCAAGGAATGCACCAAGTTCTATTAATACAAGGGCTGCAACAATGATAAAAGTGACCGGAATTGACCTACGACGCATATTTTTCAGTATATTCGCACAGTTTTTACAATAATAACCAAATTCCAAAGCTATGAAAAGGTATTTAATCATGTTTTTAGTTGCTTCTTCACTGTATGCTTGTCATAATGGCAAAGACCAGGAGCAAATAAAGTCTCTTAGCAGCAAGGACTCAGCCCTTAGCAGGAAGAACGACATGCAGGATTCTACTATCATGACCTATATTAAATCCTTCAATGACATTGAAGATAATTTAGATACCATAAAGACAAAAGCTAAGATACTTACCATCAACAATGGGGGCGATGCTGAAAACAGCCAGGCTGAAATTGTTGCCAACATCAGGTCTATTGGCGAATTGATGATGAAGAACAAAAAAGAAATAGGCGCTTTGGAAAGTAAATTAAAGAAATCTAATGGCCAAAATGCTGAGCTACAGAAGATGATAGCCCACTTAACTGAAGAACTTAATGAAAAAGATGCCCAGATAGCTTCATTGCAAAGCCAGCTTGCAGAAAGCAATGGTGCTCTTAAGGATATGATAACCAAGTTTAATGATAGCATGGGTGTAGTGATGAAGCAAAAAGAGCAGATTGTTCAAATTACTACAGACATGAACACAGTTTACTATGCCGTAGGAACCCTGAAGGAACTGAAAAAGAAAGGCGTAGTAAGCAAATCGGGCGGTATTGCCGGAATAGGCAGTACAACGCAGTTAAAGCAAAATTTTGATGCTTCTTACTTTACCAAATCAGATGCAAGGCACCTACCAGGTATCCCTTTATACAGCAAATTCGATAAAATAGTAACCAATCACCCGAGTGACTCGTACAAAATAGCAGGGACAGGGAAATCTGATAGTCTTGTTATAGTAAACGCGAAGTCATTCTGGAGCCAATCTAAGTATTTGGTAATTATTGTAAAGTAAGTACCTGGCTTCGCAAAAGCGGGTAATGATGATCAATAGAAAACTATATCCTTACATAATAACGTTAGCAGCAGCAGGCTGTCTTTATTTCTTTTCCGGAGGTACAAGCAGCCAAAGCGAACCTGCATACTCATATCCTGCTAAGCGGTTTGTTAATAGCGAAAAGAAGGATTCTGCTTCTTTAGCCAAGAAGAATACAGATTCCCTAAAGGTTATGTCGGCGTTAGAGCTTAATAACTCTTATGTTATCGATTCCTTTTTTAAGGTTATGGCCATCCACCAAAAGTTTAATGGCAATGTACTGATCGCCCATAATGGTAAGGTGCTATATAACGGTTCTTTTGGCTTTGCAAATTACCGTTTAAAGACCAATCTCAATGATTCTTGTGAGTTTCAGCTAGGCTCAGTTTCCAAGCAGTTTACCGCTATGGCTATAATGATGCTTAAAGAAAAAGGTAAATTGAAATATGGTGATAGTGTACAGCAATATTTTCCCGATTTTCCTTACCACGGTATAACCATACAAATGATGTTAGACCACCGTTCTGGTCTTCCCAACTATTTGTATTTGTGTAGCAGTATTTGCAAAGATCAAAACTGCCTGATAGATAATACAGAAGCTGTTAATTCGCTCATAAAGCGTAAACCACCACGTTATTTCCGTCCCGATCAAAGATTCAACTACAGCAATACAAACTATTGCGTATTGGCTGCTATTGTAGAGAAAGTAACCGGAAGCACTTTTGCCGATTTTATGAGGAAAAATGTATTTAATGTACTACATATGGATCATACTTATATTTACTGTAAGAGTGACACCAATGTGCCGAATCGTATACAAGGTTATAATGCTAATTACCATAGGTCCGGTATAGATTTTCTGGATGGTGTGGCGGGAGACAAAGGCGTATATTCTACAACATGGGATCTTCTTAAGTGGGATCAGGCACTTTATGGTAATAAATTGGTAAAACAAACAACACTTAAAGAAGCTTTCATGCCTCATGGCCGTTGGGTTAGGGGGCATAATTACGGATATGGATGGTGGCTCACTACCTTTGGTGGAGATACACTAACATACCACGACGGATGGTGGCATGGCTTTAACTGTGCCTTTATAAGAGACAGGAAATACCACAATACTATTATAGTATTAAGCAACCATGTTAACTGGTGTATCAATAAGAGCTGCGAGCTTTTAAATGTGCTTAGGGGCACATTAGGCGAGGATACAGATAAAAGTAATATCGCTGAAGATACTGAGGACACTGAGAAACAGGCCGCGCTGTAGGTTGCTACTCGGTAGATTTAAGCTTAGTAAATTTGTCTGCGTCTGTAGCATCAA
>Ga0206973_1220_pt1 | contig 9921 bp, 7 predicted proteins | sample Alteio_BWOrgHeat_83_FD_152927 | JGI IMG/M metagenome (GOLD analysis project Ga0206973, IMG submission 152927) | Enriched cells from forest soil in Barre Woods Harvard Forest LTER site, Petersham, Massachusetts, United States -... | ecosystem: Environmental > Terrestrial > Soil > Temperate forest > O...
CGGAAGTGGGAATAAGGGATGATTGGGTTGCAAAAGTCCCGTCGCCATTTCCGAAAGCGGTCAGGATACCATTTTGCGAGCTGTTTGCGATGATGAGGTCCGTTTTGCCGTCCAGGTTGAGGTCAGCGGCCGCCAGGCCGCTTGCACCTGTCGCTGTGGTCGTGCTACTGATCAAGGTTAGTTGGGTCTTAGTGGCATTAAGCGCAAACAAGTAGATTGTGCTGGGATTGGTGGACGAGAAATCGCCGCAAGGCCCGGTCGTAGGTATCGTTCCCACAACAGCAAGTTGCGCTGTGGCAACTGCGGTAAAATGTCCAGTCGTAACACCCACCGGGCAAAATGTGGCAGGGAGCGGGGCTGGAATGAACGTTCCCAGGCTTCCGGGGTTAGTGGCTCCCGCGTTCAGTACGACTCCAGCTGCAGTCTCCCCGATGACCGTGGCAACATCCGAGTATCCGTCGCCGTCGAAATCGTCGATGGCGATCTGTTCATAGTCCGCCGACTGACAGTTGCAGCCGGAAGCGCTTATCTGCTTCGGTCGATTCAGCTGAGCAGTATTTGGAAAGATGCTACCGTCGAATACATAGTATGTCCCAACGTCGGGACTGGTAGGGGTACTCCCATGGATCACGAAGCTCTGAATTCCGGAGGACTTGGGCTGCAGAAAGAAACCGCTGGCGATGGCATCGAATTGTGCCGCACCAGGAGTGTAGGAATACAGGGTGGGGGCGCTGAACGTGCTTGCGAAGCTGTACAGTGTGACTTCGCCACTCGTCGAGTTTAGGCTTACTAAGGCTGGAGCCGTGCCGGCGCGGATCAAGGAGGCGATACCGGCAGGGTTCGAATCCGGCGTTTGGATCGTAGCCGAGGCCGCTGTAGGAAACGCCTCCGACGACGGAAGGATGTTGAGCGGCGCGCTGCCCAAGGAATTGGCGCCGTCATAGAAGAACGTTGCTGTGCCAGTAGGAACCCCGCCCGCGACAGGTACCTGATTGACGGTTGTGGAGAGGGTCAAAGTTCCGGGAAGAATCAGCGGCGAAGGAGTCGCTGTGATGGAAACGGTGCTTGGCAAAAGCGTTTGCGCCGTGAGCGTTGCCGATGCGGTGAGGACCGCGGCCAAACCGAGCGCTCGTAAGCAAAGCGACGCGATCCCTTTCATCGTGCCCCTCCACCAAGACTGGCGCTGCTGCTGGCAGGAATAAAGAGAGTCCTGGGTACGGCTGGGGCTCCATCCAAGGCATAGATCGTGCCCGAAGCGAGATCGCTCACCTGGAAGAGGGCGTTGCCGGATAGGGGAATGAGTTCCGAAGGCCGGCATGTGCAGGGCACTTTGGTCGGGGCGGATGTTGAAGTAAGATTGAGCCGCAACAGCGGCGTGCCAACAGCGTTGGCAACGAAGGCTTCACGCCCGTCCGCCGAGCTCGCAATCGCGAGTGGTTGTGACACGCCGTCGGCGGAGGATGCAAGCAGAGCAACGGTGGGATTGGTGGAGGGATGCGATACCATCACTACTCTGTTGGCGCCGGAATCGCCTGCCACAACCGTATCGCCACCAGGCACAAAGGTCATCGCGCCATATGTTTGCAGGACGCTTAGCGGCGCCGAGAGACTTCCGGAAGACGATAGGAGTTGTATAGCCGTCGATCCGTCGGAGCGCAGAACGGCGAGTGCTACATCACCTGAATCTCCGACGGCCGCTCCAGCGATTGAACCCGGGACGGCGAAATTCAAACGCTCCATTTCAGGTGTGGACGGAAGGCCGCCGATCAACACCCCCGTGGAACCTCCGCGCGCATAGACAAGAGCCTTCGAGCATGATGGACTGACGACCACTTGCTGGTTTGCAAGTGGAGAGGTGAGCAGTGATGGTTCGCCGTTCGGCAGTGACATGATATACACGCTGCCGGAGGAATTGGTAAGTAGAACATAGCTCTTCCGGAGACAAAAACTTGCGGAAGTAAAAGGTCCCGTGGTTACCAGGCTGTCGCTAACTGTTGCGGCCCCGGGAACGCCAAGCATAGTCCGGAGACCGCCACGGCTGGAATCCCAGGTGTAGCCAAGAATCGGCTGAGAGGCGGTCGCGGTGCCTGCGGATCCAGTAGAACCACCAGGGACAGCGCTTCGCTGTGCAGTATTAGTTCCACACCCTGCGCAAAGCAAGACGACCACAAAGCAGGCTGCCGCGAATCCCCATGTGTTTCGAGTCTGAAGCAAACAGAAGCCTCCGCGCATTTCCCGACCTTTCTTTCCTCTCACCGGCGTCGCACCGATGGCGCGGTTACGGTAGGTGGACCAGCAGTGATCGTGGTTGATTTACCCCCGCCGGATTGCGAAGCCACCACCGCAATCGCTGCTGCACCTGCAACTGCGGCGACTATCAATACAGCCTTGACCGGAAAGGTGTGGGTTGCTGCCTGGTGGGCGCCAGAGCTGGGTGATCCCACATAGTTCGATTGATTGATCGTAGTGTGAGCGGTCAGGCCGTGGTACTTCGCGTTTACCTGGATTTGGTATTTTCCGGCTATTTTATTTGGAGTAAGGCCGGTTGCGGTCGCTTGACCCTGGGCGTTCGTTACTCCATTGAACACAGTGCTTCCCGTGGAGAAGGTACCGCTAGGGCCCGATTCGGGGAGCGAAAAGATAACCAGCGCCCCCGCGACAGGCCTATGATTCTCATCTTCCACTTGAACGATCGGCTCTCTCGCGGTTTGCTGTTTGATGTTGTTGAGAGCCCCTTCACCCTCCAGTATTGTGATCTGCAGTTGCGGTGGGGGTGGGGCTTGGGCATCTAACCCAGCCTGGCCCGCCAGAATTAAGCCGACAACGAAAACAAGCACCCTGCTCATAAGTTCGATCCTTCGGTGGTATGGTGCAGACTCGGCCGAGATCGTTACAAATGGTCGACCTTTGCCTACACGCAGGCTGGAAATCCGCGGCGCGCGATGGTGCGCGCTACTGGCCGGATTTGCACCTTAGTGGGCACGGCAGATGAACTGTAGGACAGTGTACGTCCCACGGTCAATACAAATTTCGGCTTCCAGGCTGGATTTTGCCGCAACGTCAGCTTAGATCCATAGGGTGCTATGGCTGCGTCCGGGCCAACACGGAGTCAATGTTGGCGACGTATTTCCTTGATCTTTGTGCCTCATCTGTGTCCGGATTGATAGCGATCACGGCGTCGAAGTACTTTCGTGCCTCTTGCAGCAGCGCCAGGCCTCCAATGGAGTTATACTGCTCGGTAAATACGAGCCCTAGCCGATAATTGGCGAAAAGATCGTCTGGAACGAGCGAGAGCGCCTTGTGGCATTGGATTGCCGCATCGTCGTAGCTTTTACGCATCCAGTCACAGTCACAGATTCCCTCGTATGCCTGCGCCCGCAGCTCGCGCCATATATCCTGCTGCGTAGCACGCTTCTTCGTGCCCATCCCGAAGAGACTGCCGAGGACGTAGTAATTTAACTTTCCCGCGAGCGCGCTGTTGAAGTTGCTCAAAGATAAGTAGTTGTTGTATTGGCTGGTGGCCAGTTCGCATTGGCCGTTTCTGCGCAGGGCCTCACCGAGCCATAGATGGGCCTCCGCATTTGCCGGCGTGATCTTAACTGCCTGCTCGCCTGCATCGACGGCCTGTCCATAGCTTCCCTTGCGCAGAAACGCTTGCGACTGCAGGTACCAAGCCATGCCATTCGTAGGATCCTGTTTGGACACGGCGTCAATCTGGCGGATAGCCTCATCCAGCTCTCCGGTGTCGAGCAGAACAGCGGCATAGCTAAGCCTGGCTTCAAGATAGGCTGGGTCAATCTCGATCGCTTTCTTGAGAGCATCCTTAGCCTTTTCCTCCTCAAACAGCGCATGGTAGGTGCGCCCAAGATAAAGTGCTGCCTGGCTGTAAGAAGGGTCGATCGCCAGCGCCTGCTCAAAGTCATCCGCGGCCGCTTTATAGTTTGCGGCAAAGCCCTTGGTGTAGCGATCAAGTCCGCGGTCGAAGATTTCCTGGGCCGCGTGGTTGCGCCGCTGGGCAATCAGGATGCGGACTGCCACTGTTGTGTCCTGGCCGGGATAAATCTGTTCTTCCCTCGGTCCGTCGGGTTCGTAACCTTGGTGTGCCCCTTTTAGCGTGTGCGGGCCCGGGGTAAGCCCTGGAAAGCGCTGCGGAACGCCCTTCTTGAAAATCCCCAGGCTCTTGCCGTCAAGCCAAACCTCCACGTCATCCATGTTGGTCTCGATGACAAAGGTTCCATAGCGCAGCTTCCCTGCGCAGTTCGCATCTGTGCAATTCTTAGGCCCATTAGAACCGGGGTTGAAGGCGAGGACCATGTTGGGATCGAAACTGCCGCGGTCCGAAGTAGGATTTTGCAGCATATGCGTCGCCAGCCGGACATTGGTGTGTACGTACTCCGCAAGCTCGTCGGCGGTCACCACGCCATCTCCCGACGTATCTGCCTCCCCCTGCAATCCCTGAATCACATAGTAAGTAAAGATTCCGTGTCCTCCTCCCCACTGCGGGCTTTCAAAGCTCTGCTCGCGATCGCGGCTCGCGGTGAGGGAAAACATGGAGCTGTTCAGATCCAATAAGCTATGGTTTACCTGCGCCGTGTCGTCCTCAGGAGTAATCGCGCCACTATGGCAGGCATCGGTCAGCAAGACCTTCCATTTGCCGTGGATCCGGTTTCCTATCGCTTGACCCAACTCGTCCATGGGATAAGCGGTCGCTGCCACCTTTGTAGGGTCAACGTCATAAGGCGCCAGGTATGCTTTGCCGCCGGAAATGAAGCCATGCCCGGCAAAATAGATGAACACTCGATCATTGGGGCCGGTTACGCTCGGTAGCCAGGTCTCGAGCTCTTGCTTCAGATTCGCAAGCGTTGCGTGTTCGTTGATCAGCTCATGAACACCCTCCGCGGGGAATTGACCCGCCTTCTCGCTGATGAGGGTGCTATACATATCCGCCGCGTCCCGATCGGGGTATTGGAGTTGGGCCTTTACCGGGAGGTTCTTGTATTTAGAGATGCCCACGACAAGCGCATAGCTGCGAGGGATTTGCGGAGCGCTTTGCTTCGCCGGCTGGTCGGGAACAACCTCAAGATCTCTCTGCTGCTGAGGGGCGGGAGCTTGTCCCTGGCACTGGAGACTGACAGCTAAAGCCAAAAAGATAAGCGACTTGGCGAGAGCATGCATAGGTCAGCGGTGGGCAATCCGAAACTCGTAAATAATCGGCGAGTCGCCGGGCGTAGCGGGTGTCACGACCGAAACGTCGGGTCCCTGAACGATGCTGACGTCTCTCGGGGTGAGAGCATCGGAGCCCGCCAAAGTCCCGGCTGGAACCGCACTTGGGCCCGCATTTGCATCGAGGCATTCCCCTCGGGCGCGGAACAAAGCATCATCACAACGAGGAATCAGCTCGGCTGGAGGAGCCTGCGGTGGGGGCTTTACGTAAATAGTGGTGGGCGCAGCCTCGTTTCTCCGTAGCAACGGTGAGGAATTAAAAGTAAAGAAGATTGTTTCGTAGCCTGCGGGCTTCTCAATGCGAAACCATGAACGGCTCGCGGCAGGGATCCTGTAGTCCTTGCCGTGCTCAAGCCTGTTGTCCGCTCCCTCAGCCGGAAACAACTCACTATACTTTCCCGAGGCCGCGCGATCGCTCACATAGAGAAATCCGTCGGATGATGAGCGTACTCGAAATCGAATCATATCGCCGGTCTTAAAAACATGCTGCGGGCTGACTACGCGGAATGCAGACCCCGTCTGCTGCTCCAGAACAATCCGCATCTGAAGGTCTTGACCCGGCTGTTGCGCGCAGCAACTAAGCGCGCCGGCCCCTGTGATCACCACCAGCCAGAGCGATCTCATCGATGATCCAGAACCAGGTTGGCAAACACCTGCGACGCGGCGTTATTCCACTTCCCCTGGCTTACCACGTAGATCGCGTTCTCTCCCAGAGAGGGGTCTTTGGTTTCCTGCGGTGGATCTTCGACTTCCATCAAATCGCGGCTCTGCAATTTCTGTACCAGTTCGTCGCTGATCCTGTTACTAGCTTCCACCTGATCTGCAACTGGGCCCGGGGGTGGTGCGGGATCCTTCTCTTGTTGCCGCAGAGTGAAAATCACTCCATCAAGGTCCGAGACAACCTGGCGGCTCAACAAGATGAACAAGTGCTCCTCGCCCGTTTGCTGATTGAACTGGAACGATTTTCCGGAGGGCACCTGATAAATACGTCCAGCTTCTACCCGGTTGGATTCGGGCAAATCGCCCTGCGCCGGGAACAAAGGACGCCAACTGCCGCTCGACCCTTGCTGGATGATGTAGATGTAGCCTGGCTGATTGGCCATCAAGCTGATCTTCAGCTTATCGCCGCTGTGGAAGGTGGTTTCCGGCAACACTTCAGAGAGTTCGCCACTCTCTCCAACCTTAAGCAGCGCATAGCGAAGTCCAAGTGGCTGTTGCGAGGCTTTCAGTTTGACGATATGCGGCTCCGCGCCATACCCCTTGGCCGCGACCTGTACCGCCTTTTGCTTTTGTGGAGTAGCTTCGCCTGAGACCTGAGTCGTCCTTGTGGTCCTGGTTGCGGCCGCGCGCTTCACTTGGGATGTGGTCTGTGTCGCGGGGTTTGGGGCCACCTCTACCAGGTCGCTGGCTGACCAAAACGAATCGCGCGGAGTAAGTGGTTCCTGGGTCTGCGCGATGAGAGCGCAGCATGCAATTACGAGGGACAGGACAACCAGCTTATTCATCGGCCCACCTTACTTTGCCAGTACTGACTTCAACTTAGCCCACAGGGGCAATCCAGGGACGTCACGAACACAGCGAAAGCCGATGAAGGCTGATCGTTGATCCTCCGGGAAACCCCGCCGCATATAGGCGAGCAGCAGACGGGGGTCACTTCTCGGAGAAAAGCTGCCGCCCTTAATGGAGTACCACTTCCTGGAAAACAGGCTGGTGCCGAGCTGCTTCTCCATATCCGCGTACTCCGGCGTGCCTGCAGGGAAGGGCGATTGTGTCCATTCGTACACGTTCCCAGACATATTGAGCGCGCCCACCGGGCTTTGTCGAGCCTTAAATGAGTCCACGGGTTGCAGTTCGTGAGGCAGGTCTTGCGTCCAGGCATCCCATCCCCAGGGGTAGGGACGGCCGTCGCTTCCGCGGGCCGATTTTTCCCATTCCTCTTCTGTGGGCAGCCGCTTTCCGGCCCACGCGGCATAGGCTTGTGCATCTTCAATCGTCACATTTGCAACAGGATAGTCGGGCTTGGCAAGGAAAGTAGCGGAGCTTGGGGGCGCATGGCCGGTTGCATCACAGAACCGTTTGTATTGTGCGTTCGACACTTCGGTCTGATCCACGTAAAAGGCCTTCAGAGCGATCTTCTTCCGCGGGTTCGGTGACAGCGGCGAAACGTCGCCGAAAATAAAGTCGCCGCCCGGCACCAGCACCATGGATCCTGCGGCGTCAGAGATGATTCTCTTTGGCCGGTTGAGCGCCAGTACGGCGGAGATCCCTACCAGCAGAGTGACCATCACTATCCCTGCGGCAGTGATCATTTGCCACCGGCGATTGGTGCGGCCGGTCACACTGGCAGATTGCTGGGGTACGCTACTCACCCGGGTCTTCTCGGCGTTAGCAACCTGGTCAAACTGGGGGAGCAGCGCGCTACGCCCGGAATTTACCCCGAGACGCGATAGAACAGCGAGGAGATCTTTCGGACTTTGAAAGCGGTTCGCCGGATCGATCTGCAGCAACTTCTGAACCAATTGATCGTAGTGTGCCGGCAACTCGGAATCATAGGATCGTATCGAAGGCCGGGTTGGCGAGAGATGGGCCATTTGGATAGAAGGGAAGCTGTCTCCGCTGAAGGGACGTTGCCCGGTCAATAGCTCAAAGAACACGATCCCGAGCGAGTAAAGGTCGCTGCGTGCATCACAGGCTTGCCCCATAAACTGCTCCGGAGACATATAGAAGGGTGTTCCGAGGCCCTCTCCCGGTAACGTCAGGTCTGTCATTTCGATGCCCTGGGATGCTTTCGCAATTCCGAAGTCAACCACGATCGCACGTCCTGAGGTATCGAGACGTATGTTCGCGGGCTTCAGATCACGATGAACCACACCCTTGTCTGCTGCCCAGCTCAGGGCTTCCGCTACCTGAGCCACGATATTTGCCGCGTCGTCCGGTCGCAGCCGCCCTTGTCTGCGCAGAAAGCTGGCCAGGTCTTCACCCTGGATGTAAGGCATGACAATGTAATGCAGTCCGTCGACGGAGCCGATGTCAAAGACAGGGACTATGTTGGGATGACCGGAGAGCCGGGCTTCGAGCTTAGCCTCCTCTTCAAATCGCGCCACGACACGATCGTTTTGCGCCAGGTGTTCCGCCAGGACCTTGACGGCGAACAGCGCTCCATGAGTCACGTGCCGGGCCAGATACACCTCAGCCATTCCGCCGCCGCCGATTCGCCGAATGACCTCGTATTTCTCACCCAGTGCTCGATTGAGCTCGGCACACTGGTCTTCAACTCTGGTCATAAGAGTGCTCTTGGAGATGATTATGTTCACCTCACCCTGGTTCCGCAACTCCTATTCGCGAGTGAGGTCGGAGCTTTTTGGCTGCGGAATCGGTGATGCAACCAGGTCAGCGTTTTGCGGTTGCGCGCTCAAGTTTTCTTCTGCATAGCGGCAAAACCGCCTGCGGGTCCCGGAGCTCTGCGGTGTGGGAAATGCTCGGCGTACCAAGGGGCTGCTGGTCCGACGAAGGACTCGCCTTTGGGTCCGAAGACCTCGACAGTGTCATTGGTGTGTTCGGAAAATTGGAACTGGCCGCCGTGCTGGATCATTTGCGAGCCGATCCGGCCGTTGATGAAGCGCTCCAGCGCGAACAGTCGGGCAGGCCGAAAATCGGGAGCACCCTCGCGCTCGCCCACCACCGCGAGATTAGCCCGTTCATGGCCGACCACGATGATGTCGTACAGGTCGTAATCGCTGTGCAGGTATTTGCCTTTGTACCGCACGCATCCGAAATGAATCGACTGGGAATTGCCATCCACTGAATAGTCTGATCCCTTGATGTCCAATTGTTCACTCTTAAAACTTTTCCAAAGGTCAACCACCTGCTTTGCCGTCTTGCCCCCACTAAATACATTCCCGTGCACAGTTGGGTCGACGACCAGACCCGCAGTCACATACCTCGCGCCGGGCATGCCGCTGCCCGGGGTTGGGTTGAGGTCGGCGGTCTTTGCCTTGCAGCTGATGGGCTTGGGAAAGTAGCGAGAAAGGCCAATGTACTTTAGCGATTCCCGGTTTGTCTGCCGCAAGACCAGCCAAACATTGAATTCCTTTGCCGCTTCGAAGAAGATCCGCGCATCCTGTTCACGCATCCCGGCGCTCATGGGCGCTCCTCGACTACAATCTTCGGGTTAGCTAGTCCGGCAATTCGACCCACTAGCACCACGTCTCATTCGCTACTCATCAACTAATACGATCAGGCTCATCTCAGGCGATGGAATCTCGCCCGGTACATGGATTCCAACCTTGCGTGTTTGCACGATGTTATCCCAGCACGGGCCAGTCCGGTTGATGACGAAGTACTGGCTTTCTACTTTCACTGCTACCTCAGCCGGCGGCGTTGGTAGGTGAGTCAATCCAAGGCCTGGCAGAGCGCGCTTGACCAACTCCACGACAAACCGTGCTGAGCACACTTTCACCAGTTGCGGCACGCGCACGATCAAATCGGCCTCGCCCATCCGCGAGCGAATTTCCAAAAGCCAGCGCGCGCCTCCGACGCATCGTTCATCTTTCACTTCGCCGTCGTACAGTGAGCTCTCAATTCGCCGCAGCGGAATCGTGATCGCTTTGGAGGGCATCACAATCTCCAGGTGCCGGCGGATGTGCTGATCCAGGGCCTCAAAACTCGCGCCCATCGCAAGGTGATCGTAGACGGGTA
>Ga0206973_1221_pt1 | contig 9877 bp, 8 predicted proteins | sample Alteio_BWOrgHeat_83_FD_152927 | JGI IMG/M metagenome (GOLD analysis project Ga0206973, IMG submission 152927) | Enriched cells from forest soil in Barre Woods Harvard Forest LTER site, Petersham, Massachusetts, United States -... | ecosystem: Environmental > Terrestrial > Soil > Temperate forest > O...
GGCGATGTGGTCGATCTTCTGGCCAGTGGGGGAGAAGATGGTGACGCCTTTGCCGGAGAGGTAGACGTTGCCGTCGGAGTCGATGGTCATGCCATCGGAGCCCATGTTGCAGAAGAGTTTTTTATCGGTGAGGGAGCCGTCGGGTTGGATGGCGTAGGAATAGGTTTTTCCGGCGCCGATGTCGGCGACGTAGAGGGTTTTGTTGTCGGGGGTGCCGATGATGCCGTTGGGTTTTTTGAGGTCGGTTGCGACGGGCGTGAGTGTTTTGCGGTCGGGTGAGAGATAGTAGACGTATTCGCCGGGCTGTTGAATTTTGGGATCGCGCTTCCAGTAATCGCGTTTGTAGAGCGGGTCGGTGATGTAGAGGCCGGCGGGAATGAAGAGTTTGCGCACGGCTGTATTGGGGTCGAGCGGCGGTTGTTGGAGGCACCAGACATCGTTGGGACCGTTGAGAAGTTTTCCGTTGAAGTCCTTGATGAGCGGAGTGGCTTTGCCATCGGGGGCGATGGACCAGAGTTGGTTTTCTTCATCGGCGCAGGAGATGAGAAATGGTCCGTCGAAGCAGAGGCCATTGGAGCGGCCGGCGGGTTTGAGGAAGACGGAGAGTTTGTTGTCGGTGGAATATTTCCAGATGGTGTCGTTGGGCTGATCGGTGAAGAAGAGGTTGCCATAGGCATCGCAGGCGGGGCCTTCGGTGAAGGCGAAGGTGTCGGCGATTTTGGTGAGGATTGCGCCCGGGGCGACGGGAGATGCGGGCTGCGAAGTTGGGGGATTGTCTGCGGCGATGACGAGACCTCCGAAGATGACAGGAATGATAAGGATAGCGAAGCGGTTGAGAATTTTCATGTTCTGTCGCCTTGTTAGAGAAGTGAAGGTTGGAGCATCATCGCCGGAGGCGGGGCGTTGCTCAACAGAATATTTTGCAAGGTTCTTTGACAAAGCACGTTGAAGTGAAGCGGCGTTGACAGCGCGGGGTGCAGCGATAGGATGAGTTGATCCTTTCAATCGCAGCTCGCAATTCCGGGATTGGCATGGCGGACCGAGAAAAATTCAGCTCGCAGGAACTCGTGATTGTGATGAGCAATTATGAGCTGGGAGCCATTCGAGCGATCAAGGAATTTCCGCGCGGGTCGCGCAAGGCTCCCAAGTTGCTGATCACGGCGGACAGCGGGGAATATCTTCTCAAGCGGCGGGCACGGGGGAAGGATGATCCATATAAGGTCGCGTTTGCGCATGCGATTCAGCTTTATCTGGCGACGGTGAAGTTTCCGTTGCCGCATTTGATTGGGACACGCAAAGACAATAATTCGATGTTTCAGCACAATGGCCGGGTGTTTGAAATGTTTGAGTATATTCGGGGGAGTAATTACGACAATTCGCTGGAGGAGACTTTTGATTCAGGGCGGACGTTGGCGCTGTATCACAAATTGTTGCGGGATTTCAAGACAGAGTTTCAGCCGGGGGTGGGGTCTTATCACGATGCGCGGAATTTGCATTCTGGGTTTGAGCGGTTGCCGGAGATGCTGGGAAAGGCGGATCGGGAGCATGTGATAACTGAGAGGCAGATGTCATCGACCATGGAATTTCTGCAGCGTGCATACGAAGAGGCGAAGGGGAAGGTCAACGCGGCGGGGCTGCTCGAATGGCCTGCTCAAATCGTGCACTGCGACTGGCATCCGGGAAATGTTCTCTTTCGGAATCGCGAGGTCGTGGCGGCGCTGGATTTTGATTCCGCGCGGTTGCAGCAACGGGTCATCGATCTGGCAAACGGGGTTTTGCAGTTTTCGATTCTTGGCGGGTCAGAGGATCCGGGTAGCTGGCCGGAATATCTTGATGAGTCGCGCTTCAAGCGGTTTCTTCGGGGGTACGACGAGGTTGATCCGGTTCCCGCGGAAGAAGTTCAGGTGATTCCGTGGCTCATGATCGAGGCGATGGTGGCGGAGTCGATCTTTCCGATTGCGGCGACGGGGTTTTTCGGGCGCATTGATGGGTATGGTTTCCTTGCGATGATCGAGCGGAAGATCCGGTGGATTCAGAAGAACCATGTGAAGTTGCTGGGGCGGGTCGCGGGGTAATGCGCCGAGAGCGAATTTTGCCATAAATCGCTGAATTTCTGTGGGTGCCGATAACTTTTAATAATCGATAAGTTGAATAAATATCGGAAGTTACGTAAAATTGTGACAAGCAAAATTTGTCTTATCGCTTTGCGAATCTATACTTAATACGTGTTCCTGAAGAGTTTCAGGCGGAATGTATTTTATAGTTGTCGAGCGGTCGCTCGTTTTTAATAGGGAGACGTATCATGAGACCGGACGAAACAATTCCAACTCTGAATACGGCAGCCATTTGTGAACGCCTGAAGCAGGTTCGCGTTCAGGTATGTGGCTCCCGTGGACAGTCGCATTTTGCGGCTTTGCTGCATCTATCACCTTCGACTTACAACTATTATGAAAAAGGGCGGATTCCGCCCGTTGACGTGCTCGACCGGGCTTCGCATGTGACCGGGGCCCCGCTGCTCTGGCTCATCCGCGGCGAGCCTTCGGACTTCGCTTTGGAGTCGCTCAAGAAGATTGAGCTGGCACCCGGAGCGATGAACGGGACGCACGTCGAGAGTGGGGCAACCGCCTCTCTCTAAAACCTGCGAATGGTGCTTTTTAATGAAGGACGGCCGCATGAAGTGCGGCCGTCCCCTTTTTTGCCGTGTGATTTTCATCCGTCGAGTGAAGCGCCTGTGAAGGTGAGGCAAGATGGGGAGGCTTTTTCTGCGAAAAGCACTCGACCTTTTTTTGGCGAGATGCGGTGAAATGCGGGGACGGTGCGGGCGTGGCTGGTAATTATTCCACCACGGATAACGGGGGATCGTTTTTCTCGGCCAGAGTCGAAAAACGTCTGATAATGGTAATTTTTTGACAGCGCAACGATGAACTTGCACCAGCGGAAAATGGGGATAAATCATAAGTGTCCACCACATGAGCAGGGCAGAAACTCATGTGGTAGCAGACTTGGAGAGAGAGGCTAACTTAATACCAAAGGACCGCACATGCACCTCGATTCTTCTGCCGAACACCAGAATCACCAACAACAATCCTCGCGGCAAGATCCGCGGGCTTTCATCATGACCCTTTCGCTGGTCCTCTTCACCCTGACCTGTGCTGCGATGATCACGATGCAACTGGCCGTGAAGTATGGCTGGCAGCTTTTTTAAAAAATAAAAACCGGGGCGAACCTTTTCAAAGATCGTTCGTAAGGTTAATCGAGACACGCTTCATGATTCGTACCTCGCTCCTCCCCGGCCGAGACACGATTCTCCACACCACCCCGCTTCCACAGGCGGGGTGTTCCTTTTTTGCGAACCGGGATTTTCCCGCCAAGGCTTGTTAAATTGGTCTTAAGAATGATGACCTATTGGGAAAAACTTCAGGAGCTTCTGGCTGCGGGAACGCCTTTTGTTTCCGTCACGCAAGTGGATGTGATTGCGTCGGCTCCGCAGAACGTTGGGGCGAAGATGCTCGTCACCGCCGAGGGGCTCTATCATGGCACGGTTGGGGGCGGCAAGATTGAGGCCCGTGCGATTGCCGAAGCACAAACGCTCCTTGCCTCCAACACCGCCAACCGGTTTGTCGAGTGGAACCTCCAGACTGAAATCGGCATGACGTGCGGCGGCGTCGTAAAACTTTTCTTTGAAACGTACAACACAGCGACCTGGCCGATTGTTATTTTTGGCGCCGGCCATTGCTCGCAAGCCCTCACACGATTGCTTTTGACGATGCGCTGCCAGCTCACCGTCATCGATCCGCGCCCGGAATGGCTGGGCAAGTTGCCCGCCGATCCAAAGCTCAAAACCATTCTCGCGGAAAAACCGATGGCGAGTTATGTCGGCCCCTTGTCGGCAAAATCCTTCGTCCTGCTGATGACCATGGGCCATGCCAGCGATCAGCCAATCCTCGTGGAGATTTTGAAAACCAAGGAGTTCGCGTATCTTGGGGTAATCGGTTCAGAAGCGAAGGCCGCCACCTTGCGGCGCGGAGTTCTCGCGGCAGGCTTGCCCGAAGAAGTGCTCAAGCGTTTCCTGTGCCCGATGGGATTGCCCATTGGAAATAATGATCCGGCGGAAATCGCGATTTCAATAGCGGCGCAATTGCTTGAAGTGCGCGATCGAATCGCAAAGAGCACGCTGAGCCCGTGAAATCGAGGGGGAGAGTTAGTAGGTTTTGCCTTTGTTTTTCATAAATTCATGGAAGACATCCTGGGCTTCTTTCTTCATGAAATCCTTGATGACTTCGACTTTGCTTTGCCCCATGCGTTTCATGTCATCATTTGAGATGACCAGTTCGTTAAAACCGGCTGCCGTGGCATCGGCAATGTTCGCGCCGTAGAAAATCTTCTCGATGCCCGCCCAGTGAATCGCGGAAAAACACATCGGGCACGGCTCTGTGCTCGAGTAAATCGTGCAACCACTCAGGTCAATCGTCCCCAGTGCTTTGCATGCCAGGCGAATCGCGTTCACTTCCCCATGCGCGGTGATGTCGGTGGTTGCCCACACAACATTGTGAGCAGCAACCACCAATTCATTGTGCTTGGTAATCACGGCCCCAAACGGGGTCTGGCCGTTGATCATGCCTTCACGCGCTTTCTCAATCGCCAGGCGCATCCAGTCCGCGTCGGTCTTTGGCACGATAACTCCTTCTTAGCACTACGATCATTCAGAATACGTTAAGAAGTTACCGCGAAGCCTTGCGCATCGCAAACGCCAGGGAAGGTGAGGCTCGACTGGCGGAATATCCGCATACGTGTTTGAAGAGTACAATCCTCCCATGTTTCGCCTCCTTGCACTTCTTCAACTCACCCGGGCCGCGCTGGCTTTCACGGCGATCGCCGACGCATGGACCATTCTTCTTCTCCGCCCGCCCGGCGTTCTGCCTGAACAATCCATGGGAATGATCATCCTGGAAATGATCATCACCGGCATCGTTTCCTTCGGGCTTTATGGTTTTGGCATGGCGCTCAATGATCTTCTCGACGCGCGCCGCGATCGCATCTTCGCCCCGCGCCGGCCAATACCCTCCGGCCGAATCCAGCCGCGCTCCGCCATCGTGATTTCCCTCGTTCTTCTGGGCACCGCCGTTTTAGGCGCGGCAATTCTCACCCCGCTGCATCTTGTGAAGCTAAACAAGATGATCCAACTGCACGTGCGGGATTTTGTGCCATACTCCTTTTTCTTCACCTTTGGAACGGCCACGCTGATTTTGTTTTACGATGCCGCTGCAAAATATCTTGGTGGATTGGGCCTCGTGGCGCTTGGCGCCATCCGCGCTTTGCACTGCCTGATCGGCAATCCCAAAACGCCTTTGCTTTTTCTATCGATGATCCTGCTCACCCATGTTATCGTCATCTCGACAATCGCCTACCGCCTTGAGAACAAGCGTCCGCGCTTGAATCGCGGAGATATCGTTACCGTCATTCTCGGAATCCTCATCGGCAACGGCCTGGCGATCTGGTACATGGCCCGAAGCACGACTTTTGATCCCGCATCGCTCCGCATGCTCATTGGGCCGGGAATCGCGGCGATCCTTTTCATCGTCTGGGCCGCGGCACTTCTTTCCTCCGCAAAGCGAACCCCGCGTCAAAAAGGCGAGCGGCTCATGCTCATGGGCCTCTTCTGGCTCTTTGTCTATGACGCTTCCATGCTCGTCTCCAACGGCCAATACCTTGCCGGCGTGGCGATCACGCTTCTGCTGCTGTGCTCCGTCCTCAGCTTTTTCGGAATTCGCTATCTCTCACGGACCTATCACCAGCCCCGCCTTTCCTATCGCTCGGAAAGAACCGGCTGACTCTGGCAATTTGGAGCGCTATACTTGAGCATGGGTATGGACTCGATAGATTTTTCTCGTCCGATTCCGCTCTTCCCCCTGCCGAATTGCGTCCTCTTTCCGGGGGTCGTCCAACCCCTTCATATTTTCGAACCACGCTATCTTGAAATGGTCGCAGAAGCTCTCGTCGATCAGTCCGTGCTTGCAATGGCTCTTCTCAAGCCGGGATGGGAAAAGGATTATTACGGTTTTCCTGAAATTCATCCGCTGGTTTGCGTTGGCAAAATAATCGCCCATGAAAAACTCGATGATGGCAAATACAACCTGCTGCTGCACGGGGTGGCCCGGGCGAATGTCCTTGTCGAAGCACGCCGTGACCTCTATCGCGTCGCGAAACTTGAACCATGTTTCGATCTCCCCTCGCCCACGGAATCGCCCCTCATGATGACGCAGCGAAAAGTTCTTCACGATCTCCTCGAACAGACGGCTCTTAAGGATCTCACCGTCACCCCTTCGCTCGAACCGCTCTTTCTCGATGAACAAGTTTCCACGCCGCGGTTGTTCGACCTGATGGCTTATACGTTTGTGCAGGATATTTCCACCAAGCAGCGATTGCTCGAGGAACTCGATCCGATGCGCCGCGGCGAACTCGTGTTGCGGCAAATGGTCACTCTGGCCACTCGCCTCGAGTCGGGAACGCATCGCAAGGGTTCCTCCACCTGGCCTCCGCCCTTGAACGCCAATTAATCTGCCGCTACCGTGCCGATATGCGGATGTGTCATCTGATGATTTTGCGTGTGGCTGTTGTTTTGTGTGTAATGCTTGTCGCTTCGATTGCGCACGCTGAAACTCTTGGCGATGGCTGGCAGTTTCGCCGCCCTCTGAATTTCAAACAAGCGGTCACCAACGGCACGGGTCTCACCGGCGACAACGTTGCGTGGGCGGAGTTCTACGCTAACGGAACGCAAAAAAGCGACGGATCCGATTTTCGCGTGACCACTGCGGATCGCGTTATCGTGCCGTTCAAGATTTTGCAGATGTCGAGCAGCAATGATTTGGTGCGAATTGCCTTTGCGACCCGCGGCGAAGCGCCCTATTACGTGTGGTGGGGAAATCCTGCCGCCAGCAAGCCGACCGCGGACCTCGACATTCAACGCGGAATCCTTCTGCAGATTTCCGAATCCGCCGGCGGTGATGTTCGCGCCGCGAAAAGCGCCGATGGCTTGCAACAAATGATGGAGCGCGCCACCCCGCGCGGCGCATTGTTCGTTCCCGAGATTTTCCTCGGCTACAACCCGCTCGGCGACGAGGTCGGCGACTTCTTCCATTACACGGCCCAGTTCCGCATCGACAAACCGGCTGCCGCGGAGTTCGCCTTTTCCGTCATGGACTCCGGAACGCTCTCCATCGACGGCGAGCCGATCCTCCATGAATTTCACGGCGGCTGGAAAGCGCGCGTGAGAAATTCCAAATCCGTGGATCTCACCACCGGCTGGCATCGCATCGACGTCATTCAGGTCAATCTAGGGCGCGATCCTGCGAGCGGTGTCTCGGTCGTGTGGAAGCGTTTGGGCGAAAGTGCATTTTCTCCCATGCCCGCAAATATTTTCGCGCCGATCGCCCATGCGGACGCAGGGATGCTGCAAAAAGTCGGCGGTGGGCGTGCTGCCGACATTCTCGCTCTGCCCGCGGCTGAAACATTCATTCCACCCGATGGATACGGCCAGCGCTACACCTTCGAAGCGTCCATCCCCCCCCTGCTGGACCCGAAAATCTCCTGGGATTTTGGCGACGGGCAAACCGGCGGGCCGCTGAAAAATATATCCCACGAATACCTCTCCCCCGGCATCTACGCCGTGACACTTCGCCTCGCGCAAGGCGACACGACCGTTTCCACCACCATTCGAATTGCCGTCAAAGACCGCATGTATTCCCTCTTCCCCCGTCCGCCGGAAGACAATTCGAAAACAGTTATCGCGGTTCTTGATGATTACGATCTGAAAAAGCTTAGCGGCGCCGCTTCCCTCCGCGGGATGCAGTTTTTCAAGAGCATCGGCGACTCCGACGATGCTGTTTCATGGGGCCGCGCGTGGCTGCTCACCAAGGATTACGTCAACGAAAGCACGCTCAATGACGAAACTCTCGATCTCGTGCAAATGCTCGAATCCCACCGGGATTACACCTCGGCCGCCGAGTTTTATCATCTCGCGTCGCTCAAACCCGTTGGCCTGGAGGCACGGCTGAACTTCATGCGTGACTATGTCATGGAGCAGTGCGATTTCTTCGACGATGCCACGCCCGCCCTCCGCGAAGCGATGGATTGGCAAAAGAGAATCAACGATGGCAACTCGAGTCAGGTTCGCATCGCGGACGCCGCGATCATCTACGCCGCGATTGCCCAGGGTGACGGAAAAATCGCCCAGGACACCATCGACCATCTTCACGCCAAAGGCGGCAAGCCGATCACCGCTTATAACCAAGCCCGCATCCGCCAAGGAGTACTCGCCCGCAACATCGAAGCTTACATCCGCACAAAAGATTTCTCCTCCGCGCAAAAGCTCATTGACGATTGGGAGCTCGAATATCCCGAGGCAATCTGGGACGGTTTCACTCGCGCATTACGTGTGAAATTGAATGTTGCGGAGGATCGCCCCCTCGTCGCTGCGCGAATCGCCCTTGAACATGCCCGCGCTAATCCGACCGGCTTCTACGCGGCCGAACTCCTGTACCGCGCGGCGCAAAGTTTTCAGGCAGGCGACCAATCCACGCAAGCCAAAGCCGCAATGGATTTGCTCACATCGAAATACCCTGAGTCCCCTTACGCTCGGCCTGACGCACCGGTCGAAAAGTAATCGGCGATCAGCTCTTCACCCACGCTGCCGCGAGCGGTTTTCCATCCTTGGCAATTGAGTGCACGCCGGCCAACTTCACGCTTGCCGCATTTCGCACTGACAGCAGCGGCATCAACCCCAGCTTATGCAAAATGTCGCCAACCCGATCTGACAACCACCCTTCCGCACACGGCGTCATCTCCTTATCGCCGTCGATGACCGCCATGTGGCAGGGCAAATCGGTAACGTCTGATCCAGGATCAAATTCCCAACCGCTCTCGAGGAACCCTTCGCCCATGCACAGCGCCACCGCGAACGCACCATTCACCCACAGATACGCATCCGTAATCGGTGTGCCGGGCATTTCATCGAACGCAAATGTCTCAATCGCATCCGTCTTCGGTCCATAAGGCAATCGCATCAAAAACCGCGGCGCGGCTAACCCAATATGTGCTGCAAGTTTGTGACCGCGAATCTTGTCCCACATTGCCGCATCAGCCGGCGGTTGCCACTTGCCGGAATCCGGAAATTTAGAAAATGAAGGGAAGCCCGCGACCTTGGGATTGGCGCCGGCAACAAACGGAATGTTCGCCTCGTGCATCAGCGACGCAAGTTTCGCTAGCAGCCCGATATCTTTTGGCGCCTGCTCAAAGAAATAATTCCCAACCACCAGCGCAAATGGCTCCACGCCCGGCACCTTCGTCTGCTCCACCAGCACGCGATACATCCCCGTCTGCTGAATCGTCGGCACAGCATTCAAGTCCGCGTAAAGTTCATCCTTGCTGATATCAAAAATGCAGATTTTCAAATCTTCATCGGTGTTGAGCCGGCCGGTGAGGAACTCGGCGCCGCGCCAGGAAGATTCAATCGCCTGAAATGCCGGATGACGCAGGATCGCCCGCAGACCGGCCGACAGCGCATCCTCGGCCAGCTTCACCATCTTGCCTTGCTCAGGATCCGCATCGGGGACTTCATAACCAGAGACAAGATTGGCAATGATCGCATCCGCACTCGCCGCCGCGGCGTTCTTCGGCGCGACGGGCTGGCTGAGCAATTTTTCAAAATCGCTCCCGACCTCCGCGCCCTTCGGTGCAGCCTTGGCGGCCGACTTCGGCTTCTTCTCGCCGCTCATTTTCCGCATCGTCGCAGCGGCCGCCTTGAACGTCTTGGCATTCTGCAAATCGCCGCGCAATTTCAGCATCGCCTGCAGCCCGTCGACGCGCGACAGAATCGAGT